>JAESGJ010000146.1_pt1 | contig 98360 bp, 88 predicted proteins | sample 9266241 | NCBI WGS metagenome assembly JAESGJ01 (sample SAMN14514841, study PRJNA621669) | algae metagenome | isolation source: Brasilonema octagenarum HA4186-MV1 and co-occurring heterotrophs from wet... | place: USA: Manoa Valley, Hawaii | collected 2009-07-20 | reverse complement strand
GGGCAACCGTGAGCAAGATTGTCGCGCACACGACCGGTGCGATCGGCGTACGGCAAAATCGTGTGGTCCTGGCGCCCGGGGTCTGTGCGCCAAGTCTTGTGGTGATGTGTCTTGCTCAACCGGGCAACGCATCAGCTATCCGCAAGGCGACGGGGGCAATAGTGCAACGCTCCCCGGGGAGATCGCGACATAAGCCGTAAAGCCACTGCGCAGGGAAGGCCGGGCTGTCCTGGCTCCAACTGTATGCCGCTGTGCAGCTTGTTGTGACGCAGGACTCGCACAGTGGACCGCGGGTGCCAGCCGGCGCCCGGTCTTCCCTGCGCCCTCTTTCAATCGAGGGCGAAGCGACGAAGCAAAGCTCGGGCGAATTGCGCCGCGAGGACGAGATCCCATGTCAGTCATTCAGCAACGCTCTCGTGCCTCGGCTCAGCAGCGCCCCTTCGGCGGTGCGCTGCTGAGCCGGGGCCCATGTTGCAGCACGTGCCGTGGCCTGCTGGGCCCCGGCTCTGCGCCGCAACGCGAAGAGCATTGCAGCGCGTCCGGGACACGGCCGAATGAATTCACAGATACCGCGTCAGCTCGGCCTTGACCTGCCCGTAGACGGCGTCCTCGATCTGGCTGCGGGTGATGCCGATGTCGCGCAGGGCGCGGTCGTCGAGGTCGCTCAATGTCTTGACGGCCGAGCGGCGCTCGAGGCTGTTGAAGAGCGCATAGGCGCTCTGGGCGAGCATGCTGAAAAATCCGCCCGTCGAGGATGGGCGTAAATTCCGCCCGGCAGTTTGCGAGATCGTGGTCATTTTTCTTCTCCGGCTTTTGGTCCGCGCGGCGACGCGAATGCCGTTGGCACAGACGCGTGAGCGCTTGCACCTCATTTGCCGTCGGATTGCTCTCGCTCACCTCGGCTCAATCGCGGACCTTGATGGAACTTAAATGCTCCAGTACACTACTCGGAGCAAGTGAAACATTGCTCTCGGTGCAATAATGTCCAAGTTCGAGTACGTGAAGCTTGCCGATGCCATTGCCTCGGATATCTCTAATGGCACGTTAAGACCTGGCGATCGGCTGCCGCCGCAGCGCAATTTTGCTTATGACAGGGGCATCGCGGTCTCGACCGCGAGCCGGGTTTATACGGAGTTGCTCCGCCGCGGGCTCGTCGTCGGCGAGGTTGGTCGCGGCACTTTCATCTCCGGCGCCATCAGGCGCGAGGTCGAAGCCTTGAGCGAGCCGCGCGATGCGCGGATCGATTTCGAGGTCAATTATCCGCTATTGCCGCAGCAATGGGCGATGATCGCCAAGAGCCTCGCGGGGCTGGAGCGCGTCGACGCGCTGGAATCCGCGCTGCAGGTCTCGACCAGCACCGGCACCAAGAGCGCGCGCAATGCGGCTGCCGCCTATCTCGCGCGGAAGGATTTTGCGCCGCAGGCCGAGCAGATCGTCTTCACCGCCAACGGCAAGCAATCGCTCGCGGCTGCGCTCGCAGCACTCGTCCCCACCGGCGGCCGTTGCGGCGTCGAGGCGCTGACCTACCCTTACGTCAAGAGCATCGCGGCGCGGCTCGGCATCACGCTGGTCCCGATTCCCATGGACGAATTCGGCGCTCGTCCCGATGCGATCCAGAAAGCGCATCGCGAGGCGCATCTGTCGGCGCTGTATCTGCAGCCCATCATCCAGAACCCGCTCGGCGTCACCATGAACGCGACGCGGCGCGCCGACATCATGCGGGTCGCCGAGAAGCTCGACCTCACCATCATCGAGGACGCCGTCTACGGCTTCCTCGCCGACGACACGCCGCTGGCCGCACTCGGGCCGGACCGCTGCATCGTGATCGACAGCCTGTCCAAGAAGGTCGCGCCGGGCCTTGCGCTCGGCATCCTCGTGGCGCCGCCGCGCCTGCGCGAGAGCGTGATGAGCGCGGTCCGCACCGGCGGCTGGATCGCCTCGGGCCACGCGCTCGCCTCCGGACAACGGCTGATGGCGGACGGCACCGTCGCCGAGCTGACGCGGCTGAAACGCATCGACGCAGCGCGCCGGCAGCAGACCGCAGCAAGGCTGCTCGCCGGTTACCAGGTTGCCGCCGACACCCGTTCGTATCATCTCTGGCTGACCCTGCCTCCACACTGGCGCTCGCAGACCTTCGTCGCCGCCGCCGCGCGGCGCGGCATCGCGCTGACGCCGTCCTCCACCTTCGCGATTGCCCACGGCCATGCCCCGAATGCGGTGCGCCTCGCCCTCGCTCCGCCGACCTTCGAGCAACTCGACTCGGGCCTGCGCACGATCGTCTCGCTGCTCGGCACCAAGGAAGAGGATTTCGACTCCACCGAGTAGCTCGCGAGCGCGCCCTTGTGCCGGTTACGCCGGCCATTCCGCGATGAAGCCTTTCGCCTTGTAAGGCTCGATCTTGTCCCATTCGTGCAGCATGCGGCGGCAAAATTCGGCGTCGGTATGCCACAGTGCGCGCGGCGTCGCGAAGCTGTCGACGGTGAGCAGTATTTTCTCAACCTCCGGCCAATGCCGATGCAGTGTCATCGGATAGCGCCGCGCGGTCCAGGTGTTTCCGAGGCAGATCACGCTGCGGATGTTCGAAAGCCCTAACGCCGCATCAAGGATCGGCAGCGAGAAAATCACATTCTCGCCGGTGTTCATCGCCCGATGCTCTTCAAGAACAAGCTCTGCCGGAATGCCCGCATTGACCATCGCCGCCTTGATGAGCGTGCATTCGGATTGCTCCGAGCCAGGCGTCACGCCGTCGCTCACAATCGACCACCGGAAATAGCCCTCGCGCCACAGCCGAACGGCGGTGTCGGCGCGCAAGTCGACGTCCTCGCGGGTGCCGAACAGGAACAGCAAATCGGCCGGCCGGAGCGGCGTATCGATTAGATGGGTGCGGTTGATTCCATCGATCTCATCTGCCGTCGGCAAACGTGTACTGCGGTCCATGACTGACATGGCGGCACGATGCGGCATCGGCGCGGTTGCGCGAAGTCACGTTTGATTGCGACCGATTGCACCTAGGGCAGCAGGGCGCGCGGCACCTGATCGAAGCGATAGCTCTGCGGCTGGTTGCGCCGCGCGAAGCCGCCGACCTGCCAGGCGAACAGCGCGGCAAAGCCGATGATGAACAGCGCGCCGGCGAACTCGCCGCTGACAAGCGCCCGGATCAAAAGGCCGACCATTGCCACCGTCAGCACCGCCAGGAACGCCAGCATTGCCGCATAGGCGGTGCGGCCGAGCCCCGCCGTCAGCGTTGCGCGGCTGCCTGCCTTCGCCATCCTCGCATGCAGCGCGAGGATGAAGGCGCGAAAGCCGTTGTCCTGCGGCGCCATCAGCGCCGCGGTCTGCCAACTCGTCGATATGATCGCGATACGGCGGCCGCTGCTGTGGGTGACATCGGCGCGAAAGCGGTGCTGCTGCATCGACACCGGACGGAACGACAGCCGGATCGCGCTGATCTCGTCGTAAGGCCACAGGCCGGATCGGCCGCCGATGTGCCAGGACAGCCCCTGCCCGGTCAGCTCGAAGCGATGTGCCGAACCGATCAGCGACGCCTTGTAGGCGTAGCTCGTGACCGACGCGGTCTCAGCTTCCGAATCCTGCATCCCGACAATCGATCCCGTCAGCCATCCCGCCTGCGATCCGCTTGCGCGATCGCCCTCGCCCATCCTACAAGCGGGGCATGGCTGAGACGACCTTTTTTCCGCGCCGCCTGATTCTCGGCGCCGCAATGATATCAGGCGTGCTGCTCGCGCTTGCGGTGCACATGCTGGGTGCGCGCTATGGGCTCGACCTCGGCGGTCTCTGGCGCTCCGACACGCATGAGTTCATACCGGCCGGCGCTGCGATCGCGTGGTGGCTGATCGCCTCGGTCGGCTTCTCCGGCGGCTATTTCACGGCGACGCTGATGCAGAGCGCGGTCTCCGGCCAGATCCCGCAACGGATGCGGCAGTTTTTGATCGCGGTCGGCGTGCTGCTGCTCGCGGGTGCGGGCCAGGTGGCCTCGGCGCCAAGTCCGGTCCCGACCATCTCAGGCGTACTGGCCGGGCTCGCAGCGCTGTGCCTCGGCGCCGTCATGGCATTCTGCGGCGCGCATTTCGCCCTGCGCCGCGGCTGACTTCATGCGGACGCCAGCAGCCTCGGGCGGTTCAGCATCAGTGCCACGTCGGCGGCGGGCCGCGGCTTGCTGAACAGATAGCCCTGCGCCTGGGTGCAGCCCTCGCGCCTGAGCAGCTCGAGCTGCGCGTCGTTTTCGACGCCTTCCGCAGTGGTGACGATCCCGAGGCTGCGGCCGAGACCGGTCACGGCGCGGATGATCGCCATGGAATCCTCGCGCGTCGCCAGCTCCGACACGAACGAGCGGTCGATCTTGATCTTGTCGAACGGAAAGCTGCGCAGATAGCTCAGCGACGAATAGCCGGTGCCGAAATCGTCAAGCGAGATGCGCACGCCCATGGCGCGCAGATCATGCAGCGTGGCCAGCGTCGCCTCGCTGTTCTGCAGCAGCACGGATTCGGTGATCTCGAGCTCGAGACGGCGCGCATCCAGTCCCGAGGCGGTGAGCGCTGCGATCACGGAGGCGATCAGGTTCGGATTCTTGAATTGAACCGGCGACAAATTAACGGCGAGATCGACATCGTCCGGCCAGGTGACGGCATCCGTGCAGGCCGAGCGCAGCACGAATTCGCCGAGCTGGAGGATCAGTCCGGTCTCCTCGGCCAGCGGAATGAAGTCGATGGGTGCGATCAGGCCGCGCTGCGGATGATTCCAGCGCAGCAGCGCCTCGAAGGCGACGACGCGGCCGCTGGCGACGTCGCGGATCGGCTGGTAATAGGCCTCGAACTCGTCGCGCTGCAGCGCCGCGCGCAGGTCCATCTCCAGGAGGCGCCGCGCCTGTGCGCGCGCATCCATTCCGGTCTCGAAGAAGCGATAGGTGCCGCGGCCGTCCGCCTTGGCGCGGTAGAGCGCGAGGTCTGCATTCTTCAGTAATTCGCTCGGATCGCTGCCGTCCTGCGGCGACAGCGAGATGCCGATCGAGACGCCGATCACGATCTGATGGTCGTCGATCTCGTAGGGCGCCGAGATGACCTCGACGAGCCGGCCGGCAAGCGATCTCGCGGCGGTTTCCTCGGAACGACCGACCTGGACCACCGCGAACTCGTCGCCGCCCAGTCGCGCCACGGTGTCGCTCTCGCCGACGGCGGCCGCCAGCCTGCGGCCGACCTCCTTCAGCAGCGCGTCGCCGATGGGATGGCCGAGCGAATCGTTGATGTCCTTGAAGTGATCGAGATCGAGACAAAGCACCGCGAGCTGATCGCCCGACCTGGTCCGGCGCAGTCCCTGCTCCAGCTGCTCGTGGAACAGCACGCGGTTCGGCAGGCCGGTCAGCGCGTCATGGCGCGCCATGTGCGAGATCTTGGCCTGCGCCTCCAGCCATTCGGTGACGTCCTCGAAGGTCGCAACCCAGCCGCCGCCCTGCATCGGCTGATTGACCACCCGGATGGACCGGCCGAACCGGTTGACGGCGTCCGTCGTGGTGCGGCCCTCGCGCGCGTCGGCTACGAGGCGGGCGAAAAATTCATCGGCATCGCCCTGCCACTCGCCCTTGGCCTGCTCCTCCCTGAGCACGTCGACCAGCAAGCGGCCGGTCAGCGCGATATCGGTGCGACGAAGCATGGCCGCATAGCGCTCGTTGAACAGCATGATCTTGCCGTCCGCATCGAACATGCAAAGACCCTGCGACATATTCTCGAGCGCCGTATCCAGCACCATCTGCTGCGCGCCTAGTTCGACCTTGGCGCGGCGGTCGAGCAGTGCAGCCACCAGCGCGATCGCGATGATCGCAACCGCGGCGCTGGCGGTGAGCAAGGACAGCGAGGCCGGCGGAATCGAGAGGCCGCCGATTGCAAGCGTCGGATCCGGCGTCAGCACCACAGCGCCCATGGCGGTGAAATGATGCGCGACGATGGCGACCGTCAGCAGGACCGTGGCCGTCAGTGCATGGAAGAGGTCATCGCGCCGCGCGGCCACGAGCAATGCAAGTGCGGCAAAGACGATACCTGACAGCACCGAGACGGAGACCGTGCTTCCGATCCAGTCGACGCGCGCCGGTATCTCCAGCGCCGCCATGCCGGTGAAATGCATCGCCGCGACACCGCTGCCGACGATGGCGCCGCCGAGGAGGACCGATGCCGCCCGCGAGGACGACACGGCGATGCTCAGCCCCACGAAGGTCACGGAGATCGCGAAGATCAACGACAGGATCGTCACTGGAATGTTGTAGGCACCGGCGCCGCCCGGTCCGTAGGCGAGCATCGCAATGAAATGCGTCGCCCAGATGCCGCAGCCGCTGACGGCCGCGTCGAGGCCGAGCCAGGCCAGCCGCCCGACGCCCTTGGTCGCCCGCGCCCGGTGGAACAAGCTGATTGCCGCCGCGCTGGCGAGCAGACACACCGCGCCGCCAAGCGCGACCAACCGCCAATCGTGCTCGTCGGTGAGACAGTAGAGAACTTGATGCATTGCGGGCCTCTGATCGACCCGCACATCACCCGACAATAATGGACAGGTGGTAACTGGCTACGCGCCAGCTACGGCAATGGTGAACGGAAGCTTTGTCCATTCAATCGGATTGTTCATCCCACGCCGGAACACCGAAACCGATCACGAATGCCGCGAGCAGCAGGACCGACTCTGATATGAGCAACGACACATGGAACCCCGTCATGAACGCACCTTCCGCGGCCACGAGCGAGCCGAACAGCGCGACGCCGACGAAGGGGCCGGCAGTGAGCGCAAGGCTCGCGCCGGCCGCCCAGACCGCGACAGCGCGGCCGCGCGCGCGGTCGTTCGGATAGGCATGATTGAGCAGCGCTAGCGAATTCGGCACCAGGATCGCTGCGGCCAATCCCTGGGCCAGCCGCGCGCCGATCAGCAGCGCCGCATTGGGCGACACCGCGCAGGCGAGCGAGGCCGCGGTGAAGATGGCGAAGCCCGCCATGAAGACGCGCTTGGCTCCGATCCGGTCGCCGAGCGCGCCGGCCGTGAGGATGAAGGCGGCAAAGGCGATGGTGTAGGCGCTGACCACCCATTGCAGCTCGGCGACGCCGCCGCCGAGCGTCTTGCCCATCGCATCGAGCGCGGTGTTGACGATGGTGACGTCGAGTTGCACCACGCCATAGCCGAGGCTCATCGCGGCGAGCGTGAGCGTGGTAGCAACGCGCGAGCCGGCACGCCGAGCACCGGTTCGATCGTCAAAGGGTTCATAATGAATGGTGCTGGCACGCATGCTGCCGCCTCGGTTGCAGCCCCATGCGAAATATACGCGATGCACCGGCGCCATGCTTCGACAACGACCGAAGCATCACTGCAGCAGACAGCCGGCTGGCCAACCAGTGTCGTCTCCGTGCAGGCGGGCATGACAGCCCGATTGATGATGACAAAAAGCGCCGCGCGGAGGACCGCGCGGCGCTTGGATTAGGATACGTGCATCAGCTTGCCGCGCGCAGATTCACCTTGCTCTCGGCGAGCTTGGTCAGCTTCTGATCAGTCGCCTTTTCCTCCTCGAGCGTCTTTGCGAGCACTGCCGCGCAGTCGTTGCGGCCGAGTTGCTTGGCCCAGGCGATCAGGCTGCCATAGCGCACGATCTCATAATGTTCGGCGGCCTGCGCCGCGTTGATCAGAGCGGCATCGAGCACCGCCTTGTCGGCGACTTCGCCGGCAGTCTCCTCGGCTTCCTCGATGATACCGTCGATCGCCGGACAGTCGACCGCCTTCGCGGCGACGCCGTGCATCTTGAAGACCTCCTCCAGCCGCGCGACGTGCTGCCTGGTTTCTTCGAGGTGCGTCAAAAAGCCCTGTTTCAGCTGCGGATCGGTGGCCTTGGCAGCCATCTTCGGCAGCGCCTTGGTGAGCTGCTGCTCGGCGTAATAGATGTCCTGGAGCTGGTGCACGAACAGGTCGTTCATGGTCTTGATGTCTTTTGTGAACAGTCCCATCGTTCCGTCCTCTTCCAATTTCTGGAACACGAAGGCGGCGGGCTTGCACGAAAAAGCCGCTTGTTCCGCCGTGTCCGGTTGCTGATGGGGCCCAACGAGTGCGCGGCACCGGCGTTCCAAAAAGACCCGGATGACTTGCGCTGGAACAATGCGGATGGTGTCGGTATCGAAGATCGTGTCGACATCCTTCATGTGCGAGAAGGGATCAGGCTCACGACTCGTATGCTTAACGCGCCACCGATGTGAACCGCGTATGACAGAAGGACCGGTCCGGCGCAGAACCTATTGTTGTCAAGGGCTGCACAAGCTGCTGTTTATGCCTTAAATGATCTGGATCATGCCTAGCGATCGATGCCTGCCTTTGGCCATGATCGCACCCGACCGGCCAATGCCTGGCCCGGAGGGTCTTTGCCCCCCGCCGGGAGGATGAATGCACGGACTGCTGCCAGCGCTGAAGCGCGGGTTCAAGAGATGGATCGGCTGGCGACGGCTTGGAGTCGCCGCGAGCATCTTCATCATCGCCTTCGCGATCACCTCGCTGGTGCGAACCCTCAAGGGCATCGATACCGGGGTCATCCTGACCGCGTTGACCGAGATACCCCGCGGGAGCATCGGGCTGGCGGCGATCTGCGTGTTCTTCGCGTTCTGTACGCTGACCTTCTACGATTTTTTTGCACTGCGAACGATCGGCAAGAAGCACGTGCCGTACCGCATTGCGGCGCTCTCCAGCTTCACGTCCTATTCGATCGGCCACAACATCGGTGCCACGGTCTTTACCGGGGGCGCGATCCGCTTCCGGATTTATTCGGACTATGGGCTGAACGCGATCGACGTTGCCAAGATCTGCTTCCTGTCGGGCCTGACCTTCTGGCTCGGTAACATCTTCGTGCTGTCGATCGGCATGGCGATCCATCCGGATGCGGCCTCCTCGATGGATCAACTCCCCTCCTCGATCAACCGGCTGATCGCGCTTGGCGGGCTTGCCTCGATCGGCGCCTATCTGGTCTGGCTCATGATGGGCGAGAAGCGGCGCGAGCTTGGCCAGAAGGGCTGGAAGGTGGTGTTGCCGTCGGCGCCGCTGACGCTGGTCCAGATCCTGATCGGTGTCGTCGATCTCGGCTTCTGCGCCACGGCGATGTACCTGCTGATGCCGGCGAACCCGCCGATCGACTTCATGTCGCTGGCCGTGGTGTTCATCCTGGCGACACTGCTCGGCTTCGCCAGCCACGCCCCCGGCTCGATCGGTGTGTTCGATGCCGCCATGCTGCTGGCCCTGCCCGAATTCGGCCGCGAGCAGCTCCTGGCGACGCTGCTGGTGTTCCGCATCCTCTATTTCGTGATCCCGTTCGGCCTCGCCATTTCCGTCATGGGGACGCGCGAACTCTGGATGAACGTGGTCGAGCCCTGGCAGGAGCGAAGGCGGCTGGCGGAGGCCTGCGCGCAGGCCAATCTGCCAAAGCAGGTGGCGACGATGGAGCGCGAGCGGGCACTCCGGCAGGCCAACAAACGGTAGGTCACGGTCCGAATCCGGAGGGATTGCGGGCGGCAGAGCAATGCTCTCTTATTTCCGCCTCAACTTTGCCGTTGAAGACGAGGGTCATGATCCCTTCATTCTTTCGTACCCTCTCCGCAGGTGCCCTGTTGCTTGCCGGGATACTGATTGCCATGCCGCCGGAGCGCGCCAGCGCTCAGGATGGCGCCCTGCAGATCAATTGGGAGGTGCGCAACCGCTTCCGGCTGTTCCGCGAGGAGCGCGACTTCCTGCTCCATGTCGAGAACGCCCGCAACCGCAGCATCCTGGCCACCGAGCAATCGCTTGAGCTCCAGAGCGAGGGCCGTGGCTGGGCCCGCAACATGGTCAACCGGCTCTGCATCGACCTGCAGGGCCGGGTGAACCAGCCCTGCACCCGTGACAATACCAAGGAAAACTACCTGACCCCGATCGACCATCCCGTCACCGTGCGCCTTACCGGCGCGGTGCCGGTCGGCGCCACCTGTGCATGGTCGTTCGACGACGGCGACGGGCCTCAGCAATCGACCTTCGACTGCGCCGAGCCGATCAATCTGCGCGTCCGCTACGGCAAGCAGACAGTCGCGACGGTCGACGTCTCTTCCGGCTCGGATCCGACCCAGCGCGTCCAGACAGAGATCCAGGTCCGCGACATCTTCGTCGCCGGCCTCGGGGACAGCATCGCCTCCGGCGAAGGCAATCCGGACCGGCCGCTGGCGCTGTCGGACGAGGGCTTTTGCTTCCGCTCCTATCTCGGCACCGCCGGCGCGCAGTACTACCGGCCGAGCCGCCATGGCTTCAAGGGCGGCCGTGCCTGCGAGGCGCCGGATACGCTCGCCAACTGGCAGCGCTACAGCGCGCTCTGGTTCAACTCGCCGTGCCACCGCTCGCTCTACAGCTACCAGACCCGCACCGCGCTGGCGCTCGCGGTGCGCTACACCCACATCGCCGTGACTTATCTCCCGCTCGCCTGCACCGGTGCCAGCATCAGCGACGGCCTGCTCGGCTCGCAGCGGGCCCGCGAATGCCCGCCCGGCAAGACCGGTGTCTGCAACACCAGCGTGAACGCGCAAGTCGCCGAGTTGCGCGAGGCGCTCACCGCAGCAAAGAAGCGCCAGCCGGACCGCACGCTCGACCTCGTCCTGCTGTCGGTCGGCGCCAACGACGTCTATTTCTCCGGTCTCGTCGCCGACGTGATCGTCGAGACCGCGACCGAGCGCGCGCTCTTCCGCCGCTCCGGCGTGATGGCAACCGTCGACGATTCCCGCGACGTGCTGGCGCGCGAACTGCCGCAGAATTTCGCAAAGCTGCGCGAGGCGCTCAAGCCACTGGTCGGCGGCGACCTCTCGCACGTCGTCTATGTCTCCTACGCCAACCCCGCGCTCGCCGAGGGCGGCGTGCCCTGCCGCGGCGGCAAGGCCGGCTTCGACATCCATCCGGCGTTCAACGCCGATCCGCAGCGTCTGGCGCGCGTCTCGACCTTCGTCGACACCGAGTTCCTGCCGCAACTGAAGGGGCTCGCCACCTGCACCCGCGGCGCGCTGTGCCGCGATCCCGAAGCCGACCGCATGACCTTCGTCGACGCGCACCAGACCGCGTTCGCCGATCACGGCTTCTGCGCCCATTCGGGCAACGACCCCGAATTCGACCGCAGTTGCTTTGCCGAGAACGGCCAGAGCTTCAACCCCGACATCGTGAGCGCTGCGAGCCAGCCGATGCTGTGCGGCCGCGGCGCCTCGGAATATCGCGCCTATCTGCCCCGTGCGCGCTGGATCCGCGATGCCAATGACAGCTATTTCGCCGCGATGACCTATCCGCAAGGATTGCCGGCAGCGAGCCAGCCGACCGACATTCATGACGCGACCTGGGGCGTGCTCTCCGCCGTCTACGGCGGCGCGGTGCATCCGAGCGCGGAGGGGCATGCGGCGATGGCGGATGCGGCGCTGCCGGCAGCAAGCACGGTGCTCGGGCTCAATGCGGTGCCGCCGGGCGTTACGCGCAGCCTGCTCGCGCCGCTGCTGGGCGGCGCGCAGCAATAGCGGGGACGACGGTATCGTCGCGCGGGCAAATTCCCGCATCTCGGTTTGCTCCCTGCGGGTATGCGGCACCCGCAATTGCGGATTTGCATCCCCCACCATCGCTCCATCAATCCAAAAACGGCATCGATCAATGCTGCCTTGAACTTGGACACCTCGCCGCGCGGACCTCTACGACTCGCTTTGGTGGGTCGTCTGCAAGATCGAGCGGGTGACGCTCAAACGTTCCTCCTGAGGGCTCCCGATGGGAGCTGACCAGGCAACTCAACGGCGGCCCCAAAGCCGCCGTCTTTGTTTTGGGGATGATCGATGCTAGAAGTACCGGGGAAACGCCTTATCCATTTAAGGCATGTATCGATGTTCGACCTCAACCAGCTCCGCTGTTTCGTCACGGTGGCGGAGGAATTGCATTTCGGCCGCGCCGCGACGCGGCTGAACATGACCCAGCCGCCACTGTCACGGCAGATCCAGGTGCTCGAACACATCATCGATGCGCCCTTGCTGGAACGTACCAGCCGCTCGGTGCGCCTGACGCCGGCTGGGCGCAGCTTCCTGCCGGAGGCACGGCGCATCCTCAAGCTTGCCGAGAGCGCCTCGCAGGTCGCCCGGCGCATCGCGCTCGGCAAGACCGGCTCGCTGAAGATCGGCTTCACCGCGGCCGCGGCTTACGGCTTCCTGCCCGAACTCGTCGCCGCCTGCCGCGCCAAGCTGCCGGAGGTGGATTTTTCGCTGAAGGAGATGGTGTCGGGCGACCAGTTCGAGGCGCTGACCTCGGGCCAGATCGACGCCGGCCTGCTCAGGCCGCCGATCGCGCGGCCCGAACTCACCAGCCGCCGCGTCGTGGCCGAGCCCCTGCTCGCCGCGATTCCGAAGAAGCACCCGCTGGCGAATGCCGACAGCATCACCATCAAGGATTTCGACGACCAGCCCTTCGTGATGTACTCGCCCTATGAGAGCCGCTACTTCCACGATCTGCTGGTGGCGCTGTTCACCCGCGCCGACGTGCTGCCGCGCTATGTCCAGCATCTCAGCCAGATCCATTCGATCCTCGCCATGGTGCGTGCCGGCCTCGGCCTTGCCATCGTGCCGGCGGCGGCAGCAAGCCTGAAGATTTCCGACGTTCGCCTGCGCCCGCTGAAGCTGCGCACGCGCGTTCCCGTCGAGCTGTTCATGGTCTGGCGCCGCGACGACGAGAATCCGCTGCTGTCGGCGCTGGTCAGGATCGCCGGCGAGCTGGCCTCGGCGGAGCCAACGGAAGATTGATGCTGATTTCGCATCGGTCGATATAGGGTTTGGCTTGGACCCGCATCGAACGGTCTCCTAAACCACGGCGCATGGACGCGCAGATGACGGTGACGTCCTCCCCAACACGCAATGACGGAGCAGCGCGCGTGAGCAAGATGACCCCGCAGGAAATGGCCCGGAAGATCGGGTCGGGCCTTCTGTCTTTCCCCGTCACGCCCTTCAAGGCGGATTACTCGTTCGACGAGGCGACTTACCGCGCCAACATGGACTGGCTGTGCGGCTATGACGTCGCCGGCCTGTTCGCCGCCGGCGGCACCGGCGAGTTCTTCTCGCTGACGCCGACCGAGGTCCCTGAAGTCGTCAGGATCGCGGTGGACGAGACCAAGGGCCGCGTACCCGTGCTCGCCGGCACCGGCTACGGCACCGCGATCGCCCGCGAGATCGCTGTTGGTGCCGAGAAGGCCGGCGCCGACGGCCTGCTGCTGCTGCCGCCCTATCTCACCCACGCCGAGCAGGACGGCCTTGCCGCACATGTCGAGGCGGTCTGCGCCGCCGTGAAGATCGGCGTCATCGTCTACAACCGCGACAACGCTATCCTGCAGCCCGACACGCTGGCGCGGCTCGCCGAGCGCTGCCCGAACCTCGTCGGCTACAAGGACGGAATCGGAGACATCGAGCTGATGACCCGCGTCTACACCAAGCTCGGCGATCGCCTGACCTATATCGGCGGCCTGCCGACCGCCGAGACCTTCGCGCTGCCCTATCTCGACATGGGCGTGACGACCTATTCCTCGGCCGTGTTCAACTTCGTTCCGGAATTCGCCACCAACTTCTACGCCGCTGTGCGCAAGCGCGACCATGCCACGATCCAGGCGGGGCTGAAGGGCTTCATCCTGCCGCTGATCGCGATCCGCAACCGCAAGAAGGGCTATGCCGTCTCGATCATCAAGGCCGGCATGAAGGTGATCGGCCGCGATTCCGGCCCAGTCCGCCCGCCGCTCACCGACCTCACCGAGCAGGAGATCGCCGAGGTGACCGCGCTGGTGAAGAATCTGCCCGCCATCCGATCGACACAACAAGCGGCAGAATAAGGACGACACCAGCGAGGAGCGAACGATGGCCCTGACCGAGATTTCCGGCGCACCCGTCGTCACCGCGATGCAGGTGATCCCGGTCGCGGGCCGCGACAGCATGCTCCTCAATCTCAGTGGCGCGCACGCGCCGTTCTTCACCCGCAACGTCGTCATCCTCACCGACAATGCCGGCCACACCGGCGTCGGCGAGGTGCCGGGCGGGCAGAAGATCTTGCAGACGCTGCAGGACGCCAGGGATCTTGTGATCGGCAAGACCGTCGGCGCGATGAACAACATCCTCGCCGATATCCGCACCGCGTTCGCCGACCGCGATGCCGGCGGCCGCGGCAAGCAGACATTTGACCTCCGCGTGATGATCCACGCGGTCACGGCGGTCGAGTCGGCTCTCCTCGATCTGCTCGGCCAGCATCTCAACCTGCCCGTTGCCGCGCTGCTCGGCGAGGGTCAGCAGCGCAACAGCGTCGAGACGCTCGGCTATCTCTTCTTCGTCGGTGACCGCCGCAAGAGCAAGCTGAACTACGTCAGCGGCGAGACCGGCAAACCCGAATGGTTCAACCTCCGCCATCAGGAGGCGATGACGCCGGAGACCGTGGTGCGGCTCGCGGAAGCCACCCACGACCACTACGGCTTCGCCGATTTCAAGCTGAAGGGCGGCGTGCTGCGTGGCGAGCAGGAGATCGAGGCCGTCACCGCGATCGCACAGCGTTTTCCGGACGCGCGCGTGACGCTCGACCCCAACGGCGCCTGGTCGCTCGACGAGGCGATCAGCCTCTGCAAGGACATGCACGGCATCCTCGCCTATGCCGAGGACCCCTGCGGCGCCGAGGCCGGCTTCTCCGGCCGCGAGATCATGGCCGAGTTCCGCCGCGCCACGGGGCTGCCGACCGCGACCAACATGATCGCGACCGACTGGCGCCAGCTCTCCCACGCTCTGCGGCTCGGCGCGGTGGACATTCCGCTTGCCGATCCCCATTTCTGGACCATGCAGGGCTCGGTGCGGGTGGCCCAGACCTGCCGTGACAACGGCCTGACCTGGGGCTCGCACTCCAACAACCATTTCGACATTTCGCTGGCCATGTTCACCCATGTCGGCGCCGCCGCCCCCGGCAAGGTTACCGCGATCGACACCCACTGGATCTGGCAGGACGGCCAGGCCCTCACCAGGGAGCCGCTTCAGATCAAGGGCGGCAAGATTGCCGTCCCTGATAGCCCGGGCCTGGGTATCGAAATCGACAGGGCCGCCATCGACGCGGCGCATGACCTCTACAAGCAGCATGGACTCGGTGCCCGCGATGACGCTATTGCCATGCAGGACCTGATCCCGGGCTGGACCTTCGACGACAAGCGTCCCTGCCTCGTGCGTTAAGCTACTTCAGGCGTGATCCCGGAAAATTGGACAGCGGTTTTCCGATAGGGATATGCCCCTTGAATGACTCGGAGGAAAAAGATGACTGCGATCCTGAAGAACTTCATCGGCGGCGAATGGGTCGACGGCTCCGGCGTCACCAGGAACATCAACCCCTCCAACACCAACGATGTCGTCGGCGAATACGCCAAGGCCGACAAGGCGCAGACCGAGAAGGCGATCGCCGCCGCCAAGGCCGCCTTCCCGGCCTGGGCGCAGTCGACCCCGCAGGTGCGCTACGACGCGCTCAACAAGATCTCGCTCGAAATCCTCGCCCGCAAGGAAGAACTCGGCCGCCTGCTCGCCCGCGAGGAAGGCAAGACGCTGCCGGAGGGCGTCGGCGAGGTCGCGCGCGCCGGCCAGATCTTCGCGTTCTTCGCCGGCGAGGCGCTGCGGCTGATCGGCGAAAAGGGCGCCTCGGTGCGTCCCGGTCTCGACGTCGAGCTCACCCGTGAGCCGATGGGCGTCGTCGGCATGATCACACCCTGGAATTTCCCGATCGCGATCCCGGCCTGGAAGATCGCGCCCGCGCTCTGCTACGGCAACACCGTGGTGTTCAAGCCGGCCGAGTTGGTGCCCGGCTGCGCGCATGCGCTCTCCGAGATCATTGCAAAGTCCGGCATTCCGGCCGGCGTCTTCAACCTCGTGGTCGGCTCCGGCTCGGTGGTCGGCCAGACCCTGCTCGAGCATCCGGATGTGGCTGCGATCTCCTTCACCGGCTCGGTGCAGACCGGCCGCAAGATCGCGCAGGCCTGCGTGCTCTCGAACCCGATGAAGAAATTCCAGCTTGAGATGGGCGGCAAGAATCCGCTGGTCGTGCTCGACGACGCCGACCTGAAGACCGCCGTCGAGGTCGCCGTCAACGGCGCCTATTTCTCGACCGGCCAGCGCTGCACCGCGTCGTCCCGCCTCATCGTCACCGAAGGCATCCACGACCGCTTCGTTGCGGCGATGGCCGAGCGCCTGAACGGCCTGTCGGTCGACGACGCGCTCAAGGCCGGCGTGCATATCGGCCCAGTCGTGGACCAGAGCCAGCTCGACCAGGACCTGCGCTACATCAAGATCGGTCAGGACGAGGGCGCCAAGCTCGCCTTCGGCGGCGAGTTGCTCAAGCGCGAGACGCCCGGCCACTACCTCCAGCCGGCGCTGTTCACCGAGGCCAACAACAACATGCGCATCGCGCGCGAGGAGATCTTCGGGCCCGTTGCCGCGGTCATCCGCGCCAAGAACTACGAGGAAGCGCTGGCGATCTCCAACGACACCGAGTTCGGCCTCGCCTCGGGCATTTGCACCACCAGCCTGAAATACGCCTCGCACTACAAGCGCAACAGCGAGTCCGGCATGGTGATGGTCAATCTGCCGACCGCCGGCGTCGACTATCACGTGCCGTTCGGCGGCCGGAAGGGCTCGAGCTACGGCGCCCGCGAGCAGGGCTCCTACGCGCGCGAGTTCTACACCACGGTGAAGACGGCCTATACGTTCCCGGGCTAAGCGCGGGGAAGAGATCGTAGGGTGGGCAAGGCGAAGCGTGCCCGCCGGTGACGTTCGGTATGAAGCATGGTGGGCACGGCGCGTTGCGCCCTGCCCACCCTACGGCTTCGGAGGCAAGCGCAGATGGACCAGGACGTCGCAGCTAAAGAGCAGCCGCGCTACATCAAGCTCAACGAGCGCGACAATGTCGCAATCGTGGTCAATGATTTCGGGCTTCCGGCCGGCTCGCGCTTCGCCAGCGGCCTGACGCTGCGCGCCTTCGTGCCGCAGGGACACAAGACGGCGCTGGTCGACATCGCGCAGGATCAGCCGATCATCCGCTATGGCGAGATCATCGGCTACGCGCTCGCCCCGATCCTGGCCGGCGAATGGGTCGACGAAGCCCGCATCCGCATGCCGGAGGCCCCTGACCTCGACAAACTCGAGATCTCGACCGCGGTCCCCGCGCCGCTGCCGCCGCTCGACGGCTTTACCTTCGAAGGCTACCGCAATCCTGACGGATCGGTCGGCACGAAAAACATTCTGGGCATTTCCTCCTCGGTGCAATGCGTCAAGGGCACGATGGAATATGCCGTGAAGCGCATCCGCGCCGAGCTGTTGCCGAAGTATCCCAACGTCGACGACGTCGTGCCGCTGACACATGCCTATGGCTGTGGCGTCGCGATCAATGCCCCCGATGCTATCGTGCCGATCCGCACGCTGCAGAACCTCGCGCTCAATCCGAATTTCGGCGGCGAGATTCTGGTCATCAGCCTCGGATGCGAAAAGCTCGCACCCGAGCGCCTGGTGCCGGAGGGCGTCAGCGACGCCATCGTGCGCATGCAGGACGAAGCCTTCGACGGCTTTGGCGCGATCGTCGACGCGATCATGACGCAGGCGGAAACCCGTCTGAAGATCCTCAACAAGCGCACCCGCGAGACTTGCCCGGCCTCCGATCTCGTCATCGGCCTGCAATGCGGCGGCAGCGACGCCTTCTCCGGCGTCACCGCCAATCCCGCCGTCGGCTTTGCTGCCGACCTCCTGGTGCGCGCCGGCGCCACCGTGATGTTCTCGGAAGTGACCGAGGTGCGCGACGCCATCCAGTTGCTCACGCGACGCGCGATCAACGAGGACGTCGGCCGCGCGCTGGTGCGCGAGACGGCCTGGTACGATTCCTACCTCGCGCGCGGCGGCGCCGACCGCAGCGCCAACACCACGCCCGGCAACAAGAAGGGCGGCCTCGCCAACATCGTCGAGAAGTCGCTGGGCTCGATCGTCAAGTCCGGCTCGTCCGCGATCACCGGCGTGCTTGCGCCCGGCGAGAAGGCGACGCAGAAGGGCATGCTGTTTGCGGCAACGCCGGCAAGCGACTTCATCTGCGGCACGCTCCAGCTCGCCTCCGGCATGACGCTGCAGGTGTTCACCACCGGCCGCGGCACGCCTTACGGCCTTGCGGCCGCGCCCGTGATCAAGGTCGCGACCCGCACCGAGCTCGCACGGCGCTGGAAGGACCTAATCGACTTCGATGCCGGCCGCATCGCCACCGGCGAAAAGACCATCGAGGAGACCGGCTGGGACCTGTTTCGGCTCATCCTCGATGTCGCCTCCGGGCGCACCAAGCCATGGTCGGACCGCTGGGGCATCCACAACGACCTGACGCTGTTCAATCCGGCTCCGGTGACCTAGCGAAACCGTCCGGAAACAATCGCGACGAAAACTTCGTCATCGTTTCGTGCTGTCGCATCACGCAATCAATCGGTTCGTTTGCGGACACACGAATGTCCGCATACGAGCGAACCTCCTGCTGCACCGTCACGACCAAACCTCCGATTGACATCTTCAACGGAGATTTTCCAATGCGTGTTCTCACAATGATTGCCGTCACCAGCGCCGTGATTGCGAGCTCGACCGGTGCTTTCGCCAGCGAACTGCCCACTTACGAAGTGAAGTCGTTGCCGATCTCGGCGACGCAGGTGCAGGTGCTCGGCGGCGCCGGCGTCGAGGAGCAGTCGACTGCGCCCTCGATGATCGTCGCCGGCATGCCCGCCTCGCCCGCGCAGGTTTCGGTGCTGTCGCCGCGCGTGAAGCGGCTCGCGAGCGCCGGTTCGGGCAGCGAAGCGCGCTGAGCCTTTCGAAATCGCTTGCGGCGCCTGCATCGGATGCGGGCGCCGTCAGCGTTGTCAGGTCATGCTGCCCGGCATGAAGCAACGCACCCGCGGATGGCCGTCGATATAGTGCTTCCACACCATGGTGCGGCCGATCTTGTTCGGCTCGGTGATGACGGCCCCGTCGGGCACCACGACCCACTCATCGTCGAGATGCACGCGGTAGCGCCCCTGGCTGGACTCCCAATCGACGTCGGCGACGACATAGCCGTCCGCATCCGTGCAGCATTGCCCGTACTCGCTGTGCAGGCTCTCGAACCAGGGCTTTAGCGGCGAGTTGGCGTAGCGTCCGTCATCGCGCGCCAGTGCCGATGTCGTCACGAGCGCGGCGAGGCCCAGAATAGGCGCCGCATACAGTCTTGCAGGTCGCAATCCTGCAGATCGCAATCTTGGAAGTCGCATATCGTCTCCGCGGGTCGACATGATTACCGCGTGGGACAATGCGCACTGCCCGCCTTCCGCAGCTTGCACTAAAGGCGTGGAGGCAGCGACTCATTCCCCCAGCAGCTCTGCGGATAGCTATGCAAATCCGGCGCCAGCATGCATTCCGGGCAACTACTGGAGCCCGCCCGCGGCGCATTGGTCTTTCGGCGGAGATGGCGGGCGCCGACTTGCCGCCTTCCCCGCCTGCGCGCGCAATGACGACGATGTGTGGGGCTATGGCCGATCAGGCGGCCAGGCGTTCGACGAACACGCCTACTGCCTGGGCGCCGGCGCCATCATCATGCCGCCGCCCTTCTTCGCCGCGGGGGCCGGCTTGGCGGCCGGGGCCTGCGCGGGCAGGTACTTCGCGACGATGGCGGGATCGACCTGGGCGATGTTGGTGTCAGGCAGGCGCGTCCAGGTCTCGTCCTTGCCGAGCAGCGAGATGCCGAGATAGCCGCGTAGGGTCAAGGTCTGACCGTCAGGGCTGACCTTCATGTTGGCCTTCCAGATCTGGCCGTCGCGCGGATTGAGAACGTTGCCGCCTTCGTACTTCAATCCCTCGCGCTTCATGTTGCGGACGAAGGAGATGCCGAGCACCGGCGCGTTCTTGCGATCGTCGGTGCACTTGGCGCAGACCTCGTTCGGATCGTCGCCGGGCCGCGGGAAGGTCTTTGCGATCACGCCTTCGAAGATGCCGTTGTGGTCGATAAAGAGAAACCATCCGACCGTCTTGCCGTCTTCGACCTTCTGCCACAGGCCGGCCGCAGTGGGCTCGGCGGGCTGCGCCGCAGACGGCGTTACCATCGCGAGCGACAATGCGAGCGCGAGAAAGGCAAGCAGCCGAGAGCTGGAAAGATTACGCATTAAGATCACCTTGTTATTCCACGACCGGAATGGCCGCAGACTACGGCGATTTCGCGAACGGTTCCAGCGCCAGAAACATGGGGCATTGCCTTCCCGGCGCGCCGCAGTCAGTTGACACCGAGCTTCTTTTGCAGGCTGGAGGACGAGGTCGTGTATTGGAACACGAGCCGCTTCTCCGGATAGACATAGCGATGGGCTTTTTGCGACATCAACGCGCCCTCGTGGAAGCCGCACAGGATCAGCTTGATCTTGCCGGGATAGGTGTTGATGTCGCCGATCGCGAAGATGCCGGGAACATTGGTCTCGAACGCGGACGTCTCGACCGGCACCAGATTGTTCTCCAGCGCAATGCCCCAATTGGCGACTGGGCCGAGCTTCATGGTCAGCCCGAAGAACGGCAGCATGGTATCGCAGGCAATCTCCGTCACACTATTGTCGTTGCCCTTGATGGTGGCACCGGCGAGCTGGCCTTCGGCGCCGGAGAGAGCGGTGACCTGGCCGAGCCGGAGATCCATCTTGCCGCCGGCAACCAGCGCGCGCATCTGTTCGACGCTATGCGGCGCGGCGCGAAACTCGTCGCGCCGGTGCAACAGCGTGATACGCTTCGCAATCGGATGCAGGTTGAGCGTCCAGTCGAGCGCGGAATCGCCGCCGCCGACGACCAGCACGTTCTTGTCGCGGAACGTCTCCATCTTGCGCACGGCGTAATGCACCGAGGTGCCTTCATAGGCCTCGATGCCCGGCACCGGCGGACGCTTGGGCTGGAACGAGCCGCCGCCGGCCGCGATCACCAGCACCTTGCATTCGAACACCTTGCCCGCATCCGTGGTGCAGCGGAACAGGGGATCGCCGATCTTCTCGACGGTCTCGACCATCTCGCCGAGATGGAAGGTCGGATGGAATGGCTTGATCTGCTCCATCAGCGCGTCGGTGAGGCCCTGCCCCGAGACCTGAGGAATGCCGGGAATGTCGTAGATCGGCTTTTCCGGATAGAGCTCGGCGCACTGGCCGCCGACCTTGTCGAGGATGTCGACGAAATGCGCCTTCATGTCGAGAAGGCCAAGCTCGAAAGCGGCGAACAGACCGCAGGGGCCGGCGCCAATAATCAGCACGTCGGTTTTGATCACATCGCTCATGTCGTCTCTTTATCGGTCGTTATCGGTTTGGACGGCGCCCCGCGGGCAGAGGTGACCCTGCCTGTCTAGCCAACGGGGATGGATCAGGGAAGGCATAAAAGCGGGAGCGCCCCGCAGCCGCGCCCCCTTGCCGGGTCATGATAACTGGGCTGTAACGAGCAAGGATATGACGGAGATCAATCGGTGAACGCACCAAGCCGCCTCGATACGACGCCACGCCTGGAGGACTATCCCTTCCGCCTCAGCGACAACGTCCGCTTCGGAGATCTCGATCCCAACCAGCACGTCAACAACGCGGTCTACGCCACCTATTTCGAGACCGGCCGCGTCACGCTGATGAAGCTGCCCGAGTACGGACTGACGCCGCCGGGGCTCGCCTGGATCATGGTGCGGCTCGACATCCATTTCCGCGCCGAGCTGCACTGGCCGAACACGATCGAGCTCGGCCTCGGCGTGGTGAAGCTCGGACGGACATCGGTAACCTTCGAGCAGGTCGTGTTCTCTCAAGGAAAGTGCATCGCCTCGGCGATGTCGGTCGGCGTCATGCTCGACGAGGCGACGCGACGGCCGGCGCCGCTCAGCGCGGAGATCGTCGAGAAGCTCAGACCCTGGCACAAGCGCGGCATCGAGGTCGCGACGCCGAACATCTGATTCAGCTCGGAGCAGGCAGGCCTGCAAGGTTCAGGCCTGCAGAAATAAGGCTAGCAGGAATCAGGCTTGGCGTTCCGGCGTCGCCACGACGAGACCGTCGAGCTCGTCGGAGACCTTGATCTGGCAGGACAGGCGCGAGTTCGGGCGCACGTCGAAGCCGAAGTCGAGCATGTCCTCTTCCATCGGCGTCGGGCCGCCGACCTTCTCGCGCCAGGCTTCGTCGACATAGACGTGGCAGGTCGCGCAGGCGCAGGCGCCGCCGCATTCGGCCTCGATGCCGGGAATGCTGTTGCGGATCGCGGCTTCCATCACGGTTGCGCCGTTCTCGACTTCTACCGTGCGGGTTTCGCCCTTGTGGTCGACAAAGTGAATCTTGGCCATGTGTGCTCGTGCTGCCGCGGTGCTGGGAATGAAGGAGGGTCCGGGCTGTCCTATAACGGGTCGATAAGGCCGGCGCCATAGGGTTTTAAGGCGAAATGATTCCCGCTTTGCGGCAAGAAAACGCGTCAAAACAAGAGACTACGGTCGGGCCCGGCGGCGTAGCCTCAAGCCTTCAGGATCGCCTCGATGGCGGCGCGGGCCTCGGTCACCGCCTCTTTCAGCGCGGCGAAGGCGTGGCGCCGATCATGGCCGGTCTGGATCGCGATCTCCAGGCTGGCGGCGGCATCCGCTACCGCGAAAGCGCCGATCCCGCGGGCCGAGCCCTTGAGCTTGTGGGCCAATACAGCGGCCTCGGTCGGCAGCGCCGCCATTGTCGCGACCAGCCGGACCGCCTGCTCGGCAAACATGGCCAGCACTTCCTGCTCCAGCTCCGCGTCGCCGAGCGTCATCCGGGAGAGATGGTCGAGGTCGAGTGGGCTGTCGACGGGTGCGAGCGGGGGCGAGGGCATCCAGTCCATCCGTTGCAGTTCAAGCGTCATCGCAGGCCCCGGCATCGCGCGACGGTTCCGCCGGATCGGCGGCACGTTCGCCTCACCCAAGCACGGAAATGGTTAACGAATTGTTTGGGGTCTTGAACGCAAATCTGCCGGCTTATTGACGAAAAGTTGCCGCAATCGACCGAGTCCGGTGGAGAATTGCATTTATTGCTAAGGTGTTACACCGCGATCCTGTTAACGATGATTAAGAATGTCTTAATCGCAGGCATTTCATTCGCGATGCTCTGCCAATAGGATGTTTCGGAAATTGGCGGACAAGCCGTCCGGGTGGGGACGGCTCGGAGATCCGCGCGAGCGGCATGATCCGGTCTGTGGGCTTGCGCAGCGCGCAGGGCTCGCGGGGGACGCGTACAAGTAACGAGGGCTCGGACTGAACATGGCGAACACTCCGAAAAAGGTCAAAGACCCCACAGAAGTTGCGCTTTCTGCGATCCAGGAAGCCCTGAACATCAGCGACACGGCTGCCGACACCAGCCGCAACGCGGCGGTGCGCAACGAAACCACGCCTTCAATGGCGCCGCCGCCCCCGATCTTCGACGAGCCGAGCTTCGAACCGCGTCCTGCCGCCAACGAACGGGCCAACGTGTTCGACCCGGCCGAGGAGCCGCGCGCTTCGCGCCGCGCCGCCAATGACGACCGCGAGACCATCGGCCAGCTGCTCCAGGCGTTGCAGACGGGTCGCCCTGCCCGCAGCATCTACACCGGCGCGACGATCTTCACCGTCATCTGGCTCGCGGCTTGCGCCGCGCTGACCGTCGGCTTCCTGCCCTCGATCCAGGCCGCCATGGGCCAGAGCGGCGGCGTGCTGGCGATCGCCGGCCTCGTCACCATGTTCTTCGCGCCCATCATGCTGTTCTACTTCCTGGCGAGCCTGGTCTGGCGCGGCCAGCAGATGAGCTCGGTCGCGCAGGCGATGGCCCAGGTCGCGATCCGCTTCTCCGAGCCCGAGGGCTCGGCCTCCGATTCCATGGTCACCGTCGGCCAGGCCATCCGCCGCGAGGTCGCGGCGATGGGCGACGGCATCGAGCGCGCCATCGCGCGCGCCGGCGAACTCGAGACGCTGGTCGCCAACGAGGTCGCCGCGCTCGAACGCGCCTATTCCGACAACGAAGTGCGAATCCGCGCCCTGTTGCAGGACATCGCGCATCAGCGCGACAACCTGGTCGGCCAGGCCGAGCAGGTCCGCAGCGCCATCTCCGGCGTGCAGATCGATCTGCGCCACGACATCGCGCTGATCTCGGACGCGATCGCCTCGCGCGTCGACGAGGTCGCGAAGTCCATCACCGGCGCGCTGGAAGAGCGCGGCGCCCACATCACGAGCGCGCTGAGCAACGCCGGCGACAACATGATCCTGGCGCTCGGCGAGCGCGGCGGCGACCTGCTCGACCGCCTCGAGGAAGCCAGCAACGAGACCACGCGCGCCGTGCTCGATGCCAGCGAGCGGCTGACCACCAGCCTCAACTTCAAGACCGGCCACGTCCACGACGAGTTCGTCGACCTCGCCGACCGCGTCCACGAGATGCTCAACGAGCGCATCGACCGCATCACCGGCGAGTTCGAGCAGCGCTCCGCCGCCATCGTCGACGGCATCTCAGAGCGCACCGAGCAGGTGCACGACAGCCTGAAGAACTCCTCGGACTCGCTGCTGCTCGAGCTCGAGCTGCGCTCCAACGACCTCTCCGCCAAGATCGACGATGCCGGCAACCGCCTCGCCGGCCAGATCCTGACGAGCGGCGACAAGGCGAGCGAGGCTCTCGACGCCACCGTCAACACCCTCGTCGCCAAGGTCGTCAGCCAGACCGAGACCGCACACGACTCGCTGTCGCTGCAGATGAGCGCGTTCGACGAGCTGGTGCGGAACCAGGGCACCGAGCTGGTCGAGAAGTTCGCCCGCGACTCCGGTACGCTCGGCGCGCTGATCACGCGCCACATCTCCGAATTCGACCGCACCGTTAAGACTTTCGGCGGCGAGATCGTCGAGCGCATGGGCCAGCGCACGCAGGACATCCATGACTCGCTGAAGACCTATGTCGACAATTTCGACACCCGCTTCACCGCCAACGGCGGCGAGATCACCGCCATTCTCGACCAGCGCCTGGTACAGTTCGAGACCACGATCGGCGAGCGCGTCAGCAACCTGGACACATCGCTGAACGGCAAGATCGCCAGCCTCGACGGCACGATCGAAGGCCACATCAAGACGTTCGACGAGCAGCTCGTCGGCCGCGTCGCCGCGCTGGAACAGTCGTTCGACACCCGCGCGAAGTCGGTCACCGAAACGATCGACAACCGCCTCGACACCTTGGCAACGACGCTGACGGACGGCGCCACGCAGGCGATCCAGTCGATCGACTCCCGCCTCACCCACCTCACGACGTCGCTCACCGATGGCGCATCCCAGACCATCCACACGATCGACACGCGACTGACCCATCTCACGACGACTCTCACCGGCGGCGCAACCCAGGCGCTCGAGTCCATCGACTCCCGCCTCACCTACCTCTCCACGGCGGTGACCAACGGCGCGTCACAGGCGGTGCAGTCGATCGACACGCGTCTGACCCTGCTGACATCGACCCTCACGGACGGCACCGCGCAGGCGATCGAGGCGGTCGACCGCCGCATCACCGGCGTCACCGAGATGATCGACGGTCGCAGCACGCATCTCACCGACACGGTCACGGCGCGCTTCCAGGAGATTCATCAGGCCATCGAGACCAAGGTCGGCTCGGTCGCCAACGACATCGACGTGCGCGTGGCGCAGTTCGAGGACCTGCTCGGCTCGCGCGTCGAGGCCGTCGCCGGCCGCATCGAAAGCAGCGGCCGCCAGGCCAGCGAGGACATGATGTCCCGCGCCGAGATGATCTCGACCGCGATCCGCTCGCATGTCGAGGACGCCGAGCGCTCGCTGACCAACCTCGTCGTCAACACCAGCGAGACGATCCAGACCGGCGCACGCACCGCCCAGCAGTCGCTGATGACGGTCTCCTCCGACGTCAACGCCCAGCTGAAGATGACCTCGGCCGAAGTCGAGCAGGCGCTGACCGCGGTCGGTACCGGCGCGGCAAACTCGATCCTGACCAGTGCACGCGAAGCGCAGTCGACCCTGGTCACCGCCTCCGGCGAGGCCTCGAACCAGATCAAGGGACTTGCCGCCGACGTCGAGCGTACGCTGTCCGCGGCCGGTTCGGCGACGGCAGCCTCGATCCTGGCCGGCGCCCGCGAGGTGCAGACCACCCTCGTCACGGCGTCGTCGGATGCGGCCAACCACGTCAAGACGCTCACCGCCGACGTGCAGCGCTCGCTGTCGCTGGCCGGCACCACCACGGCGGAATCGATCACCGCCGGCGCCCGCGATGCGCAGAGCGCGTTGATCGCGGCCTCGAGCGAGACCGCCAACCAGATCAAGGCGCTCTCCTCCGACGTGCAGCGTTCGCTCACGATGGCCGGCACCTCGACCGCCGAGATCCTCACCACCGGCGCGCGCGAGGCACAGAACACCCTGGTTGCCGGCTCCTCGGATGCGGCGGCCCAGGTCAAATCGCTCACCGCCGACGTGCAGCGCTCGCTCTCGATGGCCGGCACCTCGACCGCCGAGACCATCACCGCCGGCGCGCGCGAGGCCCAGAACATGCTGGTCACGGCGTCTTCCGAGGCGGCCAACCAGGTCAAGTCGCTCGCGGCCGAGGTGCACCGTTCGCTCTCGCAGGTCGGCCAGTCGACCGCCGAGACGATCACCTCGAGCGCCCGCGACGCCCAGAGCACCCTGCTCACCGTTTCGGCCGAACAGACCAGCCAGGTTCGTTCGCTCGCGGCCGAGATGCAGCGCGCGCTGGCAACCGCCGGCGGTGCCACCATCGAGGCGCTCACCAGCGGCGTGCGCGAGGCCCAGGGCACGCTGATCTCCGCCTCGACCGACGCGGCCAGCCAGATCAAGTCGCTGACCACGGACATCGAGCGCACACTGACCGCGGTCGGCGCCGACACCGCCTCGGCCATCCTCGGCAGCGCGCGTGAGGCCCAGATCTCGCTGACCTCGACCTCGGCGGACGCCGCGAACCAGATCCGCACGATCTCGACCGAGATCGAGCGCACGCTGAGCGCCGCCACCGCGAACGCGACCAACGACATCCAGACCAGCGCGCTCAACGCCCAGAACGCGCTGATCACCGCCTCCAACGAGGCGAGCTCGCGGGTCAAGACGAGTTCGTCCGACGTCGAGCGTTCGGTGCTCGCCGCCAGCTCCAGCTTCGGCCAGGCGATGACCGGCAAGACCGACGAGATCGTCACCTACGTGCAGCAGCAGGCCGACCGCCTGTCGAACATGATCGACGCCAAGCGCGGCTCCCTGGTCGACGCAATCGGCTCCAAGACCAGCCAGCTGACGCTCGACATCGACCGCGTCACCTCGGACGCGCTGAAGTCGATCGAGACGCGCGGCCATGCGTTCTCGCAGACCATGATGGGTAACGGCTCGGAAGTCGCGCGCACCATCAACGCGGCGAGCGAGATCGCCACGACGGCGGTCAGCAAGTCCCTCAAGGACCTCGAGCAGGCCTCACGTTCGGCGATCGACCAGTCGCGCCAGGTCTCGATCGCGGCCGTCACCGAGATGCAGGAGACCAGCAAGATCCTGCGTACCGACACGGTGGCGCTGTTCGAGCGTCTGCGCGAAGGCAACATCCTGCTTCAGGAGGTGCTGACCGGTGCGCACGACAACCTCAACTCGCTCGAGCGGGCGCTGGTGACGCGTGTCGCCGACTTCGTCTCGGCGATGAACGACGTCACCTCGCGCAACGGCGAGGCGACGCAGAACCTGGAAGAGCAGCTCAACGTCTTCAACAGCAAGACCACGAAGGCGCTCCAGGACCTCGGCGAGCTGTCGACCCAGTTCGACGCGCACGGCAAGGCTTTGGTCGACGCCGCGCAAGTCGTCGAGCAGAGCAACAAGAACACCACCGCCTCGCTCGCCGAGCGCAAGCAGGCGCTGGAATCGCTCGTCACCACGATCGACCTGCGCACCGCCGATCTCGACCAGCGGCTGTCGCGCTTCACCGGCCTGCTCGACGAATCGCTGGCGGCTGCGGAAGAGCGTGCCCGCGACATCGCTCGCGTCGTCGCCGAGACAGCCGGCGCTGGCTCGGCCGCGATCACCCGCCAGTTCGAGGCGGTGCGCGTGGCCTCCGAGGAGGAGCACCGTCAGACCATCGAGGCCATGCACGACATCTACCGCACCACCACCGACGAAGCGGATGCGATGTTCAAGCAGTCGACGGAGAAGTTCTCCAACCTCGTCGCCAGCATGAAGCAGATGGCCTTCGAGATGCACAACGAGCTCGAAGCCACCCGCAACGAGCTGCGCCGCGGCGTGCTCGAGATGCCGCAGGAGGCCGCCGAGAGCACGGCGCAGATGCGCAAGGTGATCGTCGACCAGATCGAGGCCCTCGCCGAGCTCAACCGCATCGTGGCCCAGCATGGCCGCGGCCTCGACGTCACCACGACGGGCCGCGCGTCCGTCGCCGTCCATCGCCAGGAGGAGCCGGTGATGGCGGCTGCGGGTGCCCGCGCCACCGAGACCCGGATGCGCGACACCGGCAGCGCCTCGACGCTGCCGCCGCCGGACCTCGGCATGCCGGCCGCGCGCCGCACCGAAGCACCGCCGGTCGCGCCCGCCGGCAACGACCAGGGCCGTGACGGCTGGCTGTCGGACCTCCTCAACCGGACCGACGCCAATCAGGGCGCTCCGACCGGCCGTGAGGCGCCGCGCGGCCGCCAAGCTGCCCCGGCTCCGCAGCCGCAGGCGCCGCAAGGCGGCGGCAATCCGCTGGAATCGCTGTCGCTCGACATCGGCCGGCTGATGGACCGCAACCTCGCCGCGGAGATGTGGGACCGCTACCAGCGCGGCGAGAACAAGGCCTTCACCAAGCGCCTGTACACGCCCGCCGGCCAGAAGGCCTTCGACGAGGTCGCCCGCAAGTACCGCGCCGACCGCAACTTCAAGGGCACGGTCGACCGCTACGTTGCCGAGTTCGAGCGCCTGCTCGACGAAGTGGCCCGCGACGGCCGCGGTCCGCAGGAACTGCGCAGCCATCTGACTTCGGAAACGGGCCTGGTCTACACGCTGCTCGCGCACGCGGCGGGCCGGCTGGGGTAATTGGCTGAGAGCAAAAGTGACGAATGAGAACGGAGGCCTCGCGGCCTCCGTTTTTGTTTGGGCGCGTCACTCTGAGGAGGGATCGTAGGCAGTCTCGATTGCTTCCCTGCGCTCGCAATGACGGATGAGAGGGCATGCACCTCTCTCCTCTCATGTCCCGGACGCGGCGCAGCGCCCCTTCGGCGGTGCGCTGCTGAGCCTGGGTCCATCTCTCCGCAGGTACTGTGTTGCCGTCTGGGTCCCGCGCTGCGCAACAACGCGAAGAGCGTTGCAGCGCGTCCGGGACACGAGACCTGGCTTGCAACGATGAGGAGATAGACTGCCCCTACCGCCTCTGCGCAGGCGCCTGCCTCGGCGGCTCGGGCGCCGGCGGTGGCGGCGGTGGGGCGCTGCTGTTGCTGGCGCCGAACAGGACGCGGGTGGGGTTGCGGTCGAAATTGTTCACGGCGCGGCTGATGTCGCCCAGCGTACGGCGGCCGTCGGCCATCAACGCGCCGGAGCGCTTGTCGAAATCGTCGGCGAGTTCGCGGATCGACTTCACCGCCTGGAACAGTTCGCCGCCGTCCTTGCCGCCGGCCAGCGTGTTGAGACCGAGCATGAGGTTGTCGGCCTTGAGCATGACGCCGTCGACCTTGACCATCACGCCGTCGATCTTCTCGGAATTGCGGGCGAGCGAACTGGTGAAGGTCTCGAGGTTCTTCAGCGAGTTCTTCACCGATTCCTGATTGTCGGCGACGATCTTGTTGATGTTCTGCAGCGTACCGCGGATCGCCTCGGTGACGTCCTGCAGCTTGTTGGGGTCTGCCGTCAGCGTCGGGATGCCGTCCTGGTCAAGCGGCGGCGGCGGCGCGGCTTCGTCGCCACCCTTGAGCGAGATCGCGGCGACGCCGGTGAGGCCCTGGAATTCGAGGCCGACCAGGGTGTCCTTGCGGATCGGAGCGTTGTTCTCGATCATGGCGAGTGCGACAACCCGCCGCGGGTTGTCCAGCTTCACCGAGACCACTTCGCCGACCCGGATACCGTTGAAATTGACGCTGCCGCCGTTGCGCAGGCCCGCGGCCGGCCCTTCGAACACGACGCGCAGGGGACTGCGCTGCTTGGTGGTGTGCAGCGACTGGAACCACAGCACGAAGCCGATCGCCGCGGCGATCACCGCCAGCGTAAACGACCCGATCAAGACGTAGTTTGCCCGCGTTTCCATCAGGTGCTCCGGCTACTCATCACAGCTCCTCAACCCATGACCGCGCGGGCGCGCTTGCCATGGAAATATTGCCTCAGCCAGGGATGCTGCGAGGCCTGCATGTCGGCGATCGACCCTGCCGCTATGATCTTGCCGTTCCCTAAAACGGCGATGCGGTCACATGCGGTGTAAAGGCTGTCGAGGTCGTGGGTTACCATGAAAACCGTCAGCCCCAAAGTGCGCTGGAGCGTCCTGACCAGTTCGTCGAAGTCGCCGGCACCGATCGGATCGAGGCCCGAGGTCGGCTCGTCCAGGAACACGAGATCGGGATCGAGTGACAGCGCGCGCGCCAACGCGACGCGCTTGATCATGCCGCCCGAGAGTTCGGACGGGAAGCGATCGGCGACCTCAGGCTTGAGTCCGACCATGGTGAGCTTGGCGATGGTGATCTCGTCCATCAGCCGCTGCGACACGCGCAGATACTCGCGCATCGGGAACTGGATGTTCTGCCGCACGGTCAGCGAGGAGAACAGCGCGCCTTGCTGGAACAACACGCCCCAGCGGCGCTCGACATTGCGGCGCTGCGCCGTGTTGGAGGAATCGAGATCGACGCCGAACACCTCGATGGAGCCTGCGAGCTTCGGAACGAGGCCGATGATGGTACGCGTCAGCACCGACTTGCCCGCGCCCGAGGGGCCGACAAATCCCAAGATCTCGCCGCGCTTGACGTCGAGGTTGAGGCCGTCGAGCACGCGCGTCGCGCCGAACTGCACGGTGATGTCGCGGACGCGGATGATGGGGTTCTGGATTTCGCCTTGAACTTCTTTTGCCATCGTCACATCCCGATCGCGGCGAAGAAGATGGCGAATACGCCGTCCATCACGATGACGAAGAAGATGCCTTTCACGACAGACGACGTCGTATGCTGCCCGAGCGATTCCGCGCTGCCCTGCACGGCGAGCCCCTCGACGCAGGCGACGATGCCGATCACCGCAGCCATCACTGGCGCCTTGACGATGCCGACGATGAAATGGTCGATCGAGATGGCGTCGCGAAGCCGCAGCAGGAAAGCTTCGGGCTGGACGCCGCCATAAAGCCAGGCGACGAGGCCGCCGCCATAGAGCGCGGCCATCGCACCGAGAAAAGCCAGGATCGGCAGCGCCAGCACCAGGGCCAGCATGCGCGGCAACACCAGCACCTCGATCGGGTCGAAGCCCATGGTGCGGAGCGCGTCGATCTCCTCGCGCATCTTCATCGAGCCCAGCTCGGCGGTGTAGGCGCTGCCGGACCGGCCCGCGACCATGATGGCGACCAGCAGCACGCCGATCTCACGCAGCACCAGCACGCCGAGCATGTCGACGACGAACAGATCGGCGCCGAAGCGGCGAAAATGGAAGATGCCTTGTTGCGCGATGATGCAGCCGATCAGGAAAGTGATCAGCACCACGATCGGCACCGCGCGCCAGCAGACCTGCTCCATGTGATGCACGGTCGAGGTCAGGCGGAACGAGCGGGGGTGGATCAGGGTGCGCGCGCCCGCGGCGAGCACCGCGCCCAGCATGTCGACCAGGCCCGCGACCGTGCCGGCGACGCCGGCCACGGCGCGGCCGATCTGCTCGAGCATGCCGGTGATGGTGATCGTGCTGCTGTCGACCACAGGGTTCGCCCGGACCCGGCGCACCTCGTCAACGAGGCTCGAATAGTTCGCCGAGAGACCCGCGATCTGCGCCTCGACGGCGCCTTGCGTCAGGCTGCGGCGCAGCCGCTCGATCAGCCAGGCGCCGAAGGTGTCGAGCTTGGCGACTTCGGAGACGTCGATGAAGATGCTTTGCGGGCCGCCGGCGAGTTTCTCGGCGTCGGCCACCATCCGCTCCAGCACCGGCGCGAAGCTCGCGGTCCAGGTTCCCGTGGCGCAGAGTGCCAGCGCATTGCCCTTGGCAATCCGTTCGAGCTTCGGATCGCTATTCAAGATGTCCGCTCCCGTAGGGGGCGGAGAAAACCAGAGTGTTGCGCACGCGCCCTTACCCAGAGAAGGTATCCCCAAGTGGTTAATGTTAGTTGCTAGAGGTAACTAGCAGGTTCAGATTTCGCCAGAGTTCAAAATGACTTCCATGAAATTTGCTTCCCTGGCGGCGCGAATCGAGCGCTTCCCGATCGCCGGCAGCTTCACCATCAGCCGGGGGGCCAAAACCGAGGCCGTGACAGTCGTGGCCGAGGTCAGCCGGGACGGGCTCACCGGCCGCGGCGAATGCGTGCCCTACCCCCGCTACCGCGAGACGCCCGAGGCGACGCTTGCCGCCATCCAGGCCATGCAGCAGGCCGTCGCGGACGGCCTGACACGGGAAGCCCTCCAGGCCGCCATGGCGCCCGGGGCAGCCCGCAACGCGCTGGATTGCGCCCTGATCGATTTGGAGGCCAAGGCGGCGGGCCTGCGGGCCTGGAAACTGCTCGACCGGCCGGTGCCGGGCGAGCGCACCACGGCGTACACGATCTCGTTAGGGACCCCTGAGGCGATGGCTGCCGCGACCGCCAAGGCGGCGCACCGGCCCCTGCTCAAGATCAAGCTCGGCGGCGATGGCGATCCGGAGCGGATCACGGCGGTGCGCAAGGCCGCGCCCGAATCCGAGCTGATCGTGGATGCCAACGAGGCCTGGACCGAGGCCAATCTGGAGCACAATCTTGCCGCCTGCGACGCGGTCGGCGTCACGCTGGTGGAGCAGCCGCTGCCGGCAGGCAAGGACGAGGTGCTGGCGCGGATCAGGCGCCCGCTTTCGGTGTGCGCCGACGAGAGCGTTCACGACCGCTCTTCGCTTGCTGCCTTGCGCGAGCGCTACGACGCCGTGAACATCAAGCTCGACAAGACCGGCGGCCTCACCGAGGCGCTGGCGATGGCGGATGCCGCGCAGGCACTCGGCTTCGAGATCATGATCGGCTGCATGGTCGCAACCTCGCTGTCGATGGCGCCCGCGATGCTGGTGACGCCGCAGGCGCGCTTCGTCGACCTCGATGGGCCGCTGCTGCTGGCGCGCGACCGCGATCACGCCCTGCGTTATGACGACAGCCTGGTCTATCCGCCGGACGCTTCGCTCTGGGGCTGAGGCATCAGCCGATGCCGCGCCGACCAGATCAGAAGCGCGCCGGCCGCGGCCATCGCAGCCATCACGTAATACACGCCATCGCCGATCCGGGCATATATCGCGCCTGACGCGATCGAGGTCGCAGCGCTGAGCAGTCCGCTGCACGCGGCGAGGTAGCCCTGCCCTCGCGCGATCTGATGCGAGGGCACGCGCTGCACCAGCAGATTCATCGTGCCGACGACGGTCATGCCGAAGCTGAGGCCATGGCCGAGCTGCACGATCGCGAGCAGCGCGAGCGGCGGCTCATTGGCCGTGACGATCCAGCGCAGCACGGCGCTGCCCCCTCCGATCGCGATCATGGTGGACGGATGCAGCGAGAAGCGCGGCGACAGCGCGAACACCACGATCTCCGCGATCACGCCCAGCGTCCACAGGCCTGCGATCGTGAGCCCGCTGATCCCATGGAGCTGCCAGTTGATGGCCGAGAAGGTGTAGTAGGCGACGTGGCTGCCCTGAATCAGCGCCGCCGAAACGATGACGGCCCAGAAGCCGGCATCGCGCAGCAGCGCCTTGCCGGCATGCCTTTCCGTTGTCTTGCGCCTGACGTCGTCCAGCGGCCGAAGCAGCAGGCCGGCTGCGACCGCAACGACGGCCCATGCGACGATGACCCAGATCAGATCGCGTGCGGCGATGTGGTCGACGAGATAGCCGCAGGCGAGCGAGCCGGCGGCGAAGGCGGCTGAGCCCCACAGCCGCAAGGGTCCGTAATCGAGCCCGTAGCGGGCGACGCCGCGGAGCGCATAGGCATCCGTCAGCGGCATCGTCGGCGTCCACATCATGCAGGTCGCGGCGTAGATCAAAAACAGCGCCAGCGGCTGCTGCTGCAGCCCGACCGCGGTAAAGCCGATCGCGGTCGCCAGCACCGACACAATCATGCCGGCGCGAATCGCCTGTCGCTTTTCGGCGAAGGCGGTCACTTGCGGCAGCGTGGTGAAGCGCGTGATCGCCGGCAGCGCGTTGATGAGGCCGATCCAGGCCGCGTCGACGCCGATCGCCTTCAGCCACACCGGGAAGAACGGCAGATGCGTGCCCGAGACCGCGAACACGGCCGAATAGAACAGCGCCAGGCTGACGGCGAATCGCCGTTTCGCCGGTGCTGGCGTGGGGATTTGTGATTCGGGTGCCATCAAACCAATTGCGATTCGGTCGATATCGTGGTGATCGTTACTGTAACGCGCGGTGATTTGCGCGACGAGATCGCAATGGCCAACGAAGCATTCGCCCTTTCGCCCATGTCTGCCCGCGCGGCCGAGCCGAACGAGCAGGATTACGACGCGATCCGCGAAGCCTTCATGGAGACGGCGCGCGGCCGCTGGTTCCTCGGCGAATACGCCAGGCGCAACCGCAATGCCGACACGAGCATGGTGCTCGACGCGGTCGCGAAAATCGAAGAAACCCTTGCGGCGCAGCGACAACCTGTCGTCGAAGATCGCCTGCCCGAAGCCCTCGTCGAGATTCGCCGCGCGATCCACGAGGCCGAGACGAGCGCCATCGCAGCCTTCGATCCCACCGCAATCCAGGCGAGCCTCGCCGCGATCCCGCGCGGCGTGCGCATCATCAAGGAGATCTCCTGGCGCTGGCGCGAGATCGGCGCCGACGGCCGGATCTGCGACCTCATTGATTCGCAGCTCGCTTCGATAGAGGCCGCCTGCGGGCAGGTTTCGATCATCGACCCCCGCGTCGAACTCAAGGCCGCGTTCGATCTCTTGAGGGATCGGGTCGAGCAGACCGACGGCGGCGCAACGCCGCAGCCGGCGTCTGCCGCCGACGCCGCGCCTGCCGAGACCGCGCCCGCGGCGATGGCAAGCGAAACCCCCGTGGCTTTTACGGAGCCGCCGCAGGATCCCGCCGCGGCTGCCGAGACTGAAGCGGCCGGCGAAGCGTTCGCCGAGCCCGAGCAGGCCATGGACGCCGTCGTCGCGCCGGAAATTGCGGCCGAGAGCCAGATCGCCGTCGAGAGCGCAGCACTGGAGCAAGTCGCGCCGGAAAACGTCGCGTCCGAAGCCGTCTCGTTCGAGGAGCCGGCCACCGAGCCCGCGGCCCTCGCGGAAGCCGCCGACGCGTTCGCGCTCGACGCTGCCGCGCAAGCCGAGGACGACGCCGTGCTCGAGGCGATCGCGCTCGAGATGGCCGCGCCCGATCCGGAGTTCGACGAGATCATCGCGCCGGTCGAACTGGAAGCGGCCGTTGCGGAGCCGATGGTGGCGGAGGCCGCGGCGCCCATCGCTGCCGAGCCGCCGGAGCCGGTCGCGTATCCGCCGGTCGCCGCCCCAATGGTGGAAGAGCCCGCCGCCGACGCGCCGATCGCGATGGACTCGCTCGCACGCCTCACCGACGCCATCGCGGAGGCCGCCGCCGAGGTGATGGAGCAGCCGGCCCCGGCCATGGCGGCCGCAGCATCATTCGGCGCAGGCCCGGCTACGACGCTGCCGATGCCCTCGCCCTTGTCTGCTTCCATGCCCGAGACCTCGCTCGGCGCCACCATCCTGGCCAGCGGCATCCTGCAAAAGCCCCGCACGCCGGCCAACGATCCCCTCGCCCCGATCCGCCGCATGACCCAGGCCGAGAAGATCGCTTTCTTCTCGTAAGGGGTGCAGCGCACTCGCTCTCGTGTCCCGAACGCGCTGCAACGCCCTTAGCGTTGCTGCGCAGAGCCGGGACCAAGCGGGCGGCGAACTGCTCTGCAACATGGGCCCGGCTCAGCAGCGCACCGCCGAAAAGAGCTGCGCTGCGTCCGGGGCACGAGACCGCGATACGGCGCAGGCTTTCTCTTCACCGGACCCGACGGCGCGGTCAGCGCCCTCTCACCCGCAATTCCACACCGCTCCGATCGGCGTGCGCGTCCAGCACGGACCGAAGCTGCCGCCGTTGTAGCGGCCGCCGTTGAAGCCGGGGCGGCCGAAATAGCGCCACTCGCCGTCCCAGCCGTAATATTGCGGAACCGGATCGATGTACCAATGGCGACGATCGCTGCGCGACATGCGCCGCATCGCTTCCTTCTGCTTGTAGAGCGGAATGCTGTTGCTCAGCGGTTGACGATAGCCGGGCAGGAAGCCGTAGCCATGAAAAGCCTGCTTGGAGCGCTTTTGAATGGGGTCTGCGGATGCGACGGCCGGCAGCAGCGAGAGGATGACGGCAACGAATAGACACATAGAACGGGGCATGAAGAGACCATAGACAGTCAGTTCCCGCCGCGCCATTCAATTTCGAGTGCGGGACGTTTCGCCGCTTCTGCCGAGCGTTCGCTCTTGATAAGACTCGCAACGTGCAGCTTGAACGCGGCGCCGACCGCTTGCATACGCCGGAGTGACCGAATGCCTGAGAGCCCGCGCGTCGGCGCCTTTGCGATCATTCCCAGCAACGATCTTCCCGCCGCAATTCCGTTCTGGGAACGGCTCGGCTTTGCGCGCATCGGCGGCGATGCCGGCTATGTCATCATGAGCGGCTGGGGATGCGAGGTGCATCTCACGCAGGCCGGCGATGGCCCATGGCGCGTGCCCGAGCACAATCCTTTTGGCATCTTCATTCGCACGCCCGAGGTCGAAGCCGTTGCGGCGCGCGTGGATGACCTCGTCATCCGGCCCGGCGGCGTGCTGCGTCACCGCGAATGGGGCATGTATGAAGTCGGCATCAACGGCCCCGAGGGCCTTCTCGTCCGGGTTGGCTGGCCCTCGGAGCTGATGCGCAATCCGCCTAGCTGATCACGCCCTTCCTGATCAGGAAGCAGCCATAGCCTCTGATGTCGCCGACCTGCACCACACCGAAGCCCGCCGCTGCCGCGCGATAGAAATCCGCCCGCGCGAGCTTGCCGGGGCTGACCGGGCCGCCGCTGGCTCGTTCGATCTCGGCGAGCACCGCGCGCTGGACGTCGGGCACGCGGTCGGGATCGTCGACCGGCGCCATCACGCGCACCGGGTCCGGATCGAAATCGTCAAGCGGATAGACCGACATGATGGCGCGGACGGCCGCCTCCATCGTCAGGCCCGGCAGCTGGATCAGGCGCTGCGACGACGTCGAACGGGCGATGTGCGTGGCAGGGTGGTTGGCGTCGACGACCACGAGATCGTCGCCGTGGCCCATCGAGGCCAGCAGCCAGAGCAGGTCGGGCGTCAGGATCGGATCGATCGATTTCAGCATGTGACGGCAGTTCCCTTATCGATCGCTAACCATAGCAGGTTCCGGGCGTGATTCAGATCACGCAAGACACAAGGGTGAGAGGGATCACGGACTTCAATCTCGAACGCGGCGAGGCTCCCCGGCAACCAATCTCGCATCGAGATCAGTGCCAAAGGAGCACGCCATGTTCCGCCTAAAGCCTTTGCTGATGACAGCCGGCCTCGTGGGAAGCCTGTTCGGCTTCGCCTGCGGGCCTGTTTCCGCGCAAGTTGCCCCGGTCCAGCCGGCCCCCACCGCGCTGCAAGGCCCGGAGCAGCGGGTGGCGCTGGTGATCGGCAATTCGAACTACCAGAACGCACCGCAGCTCGCCAATCCGGACAATGATGCCGAGTCGATGGCGAAGTTCCTGAACTCCGCCGGTTTCGAAGTGGTCGCTGCAACCAACCTGACCCAGAACGACATGCTGCGCGTGGTGCAGGACTTCTCCGCAAAGGTGTCTGCGCGCGGTCCGAACACGGTGGCGATGGTCTATTACGCCGGTCACGGCGTACAGCTCGCCGGCGAAAACTATCTCGTTCCGGTCGACGCCAAAGTGTCGAGCCAGACCGAACTCGTCAACAATTCGGTGCGTCTGGTCGACGTGATGTCGACGCTGGAGACGATCCCGAGCCGCATGCGCATCGTCATCCTCGACGCCTGCCGCAACAACCCGTTCCCTAACGTCAACGATGCCGGCCGCGGCCTTGCCATCGTCGATGCGCCGAACGGCTCGATCGTCGGCTACTCGACCGCGCCGGGCGCCGAAGCGCTCGACGGTACCGGCGGCCACAGCCCGTACACGCAAGCCTTCCTGGACGTCGCGCGCGAGCCCAACGTGCCGATCGAGCAGCTGTTCAAACGCGTCCGCCTGCAGGTGAACCAGTCCACCAGCGGCGCGCAGATCCCGTGGGAGAGCTCCTCGCTCACGAGCGACTTCACCTTCTTCGGCGACACCGCGGTCGCGGCAAACCGAGCACCGGTGAATACGCCTGTGGTGCAGATGGCCTCCAACCTGCCGAGCCGTTCGACGCGCCAGGCCTATGACTACGTCGTGTCCGAGGGCCGGCCGGAATATTATCAGGAGTTCATCCGGATGTATCCGCACGACCCGCTATGCGACCACGTCCGCTGGCTGCTCAACAACATCCTGCTCTCGCAGGCCTGGCACAAGGCGGTGCTCGTGAACTCGCCGATCGGCTACAAGACCTTCTATGACAGCTACGGCAACAGCCCCTATGCGCAGATGGCGCTGAAGCTCCAGGTGCAGCCGAAGCAGATCCCCCTGATGCAGGCGACCAAATTCCTGGCGCCGCAGAACATTGTTCCGAGCTTCAAGGTCGGCAATCTCGGCCAGCCCAAATACATGCCGCTGATCCAGCAGGGCAACGGCAGCGGCCAGATCAACGGCAACCTGCCGATCGTGCAGAAGCCGGTCGATAGCAACGTCATCGGCAAGCTTGGCAATGGCGGCAAGATCGTCAATCTGCCCTCAGGCAACAACCCGCCGAACCAGCAGAACGGTACGCCGTCGCAGACCCCCGGCAAGATCGTCACCCTGCCCGCGCCGACCAACACGACCACCAACAAGGGCGGCATCGGCAAGATCGTGACACTGCCGGCGACGAACACCAAGCCGGACGACGGCAACGGCACGAGCAATGGCACCTCCGGCAAGATCGTCAGCATGCCGGTGAATGTCGGCAAGGGCAGCACGAAGGTCGAGACCAAGCCGGTGAATGTTCAGGCACAGAACAACCCGATCCGCATCAACAACGGTGCGAAGATCAACAACACCCCGGTGAACAAGGTGCAGGTCCAGAACAACGTGCAGACCATCCGCCCGCAGTTCAACACGACCAACCGCATGGTCAACAACAACAACTTCCGGCAGTCGATGAACCAGGCGCCAAGCATGAACAATGGCGGCAATCGCCGCGGCGGTTTCATGCGCTGATCGCGATCAGCCGCACAACGAAGAAGGGGCAGAGCGGAAACGCTCTGCCCCTTCTTCATTCGGTTCTTGGTCATCCCGGGATGCGCCGCGAGGCGCAGGCCCGGAATGAAGCCTCAGGCGACCAGTTCGGCGAACAGATCCGCATCGACATTGCCGCCGGAAAGCACGATGACGACGTTCTTGCCGGCGACATCGAGCCGGCCCGCCAGCAGCGCGGCGAGGCCCACTGCGCCGCCCGGCTCCACCACGAGCTTCAGCTCGCGATAGGCGAACGCGACGGCGGCGCCGACTTCCTTGTCCGACGCCGTGACGCCGCGCGCCAGCAGCTTGCTGTTGATCGCAAACGTCATCTCGCCGGGGATCAGGGCCATCAGCGCATCGCAGATGGTGCGGCCCGCGGGCCCGTGCGGTTCGCGATGGCCTGCGCTCAGCGAAATGCCGTGATCGTCGAACGCCTCGGGCTCGGCCACCACGATCTCGGCCAGCGGATAGCGCGCCTTGATCGCGGTCGCCACGCCCGCGATCAGGCCGCCGCCGGAGGCCGGCGCCACCACGATATCGGGGCTGAGACCGAGGCTCGCCATGTCCTCCGCGATCTCGCGGCCGGCGGTGCCCTGCCCCGCGATCACGAAGGGGTCGTCATAGGGCCTCACCAGCGTCGCGCCGCGCTTCTCGGCGATGCCGCGCGAGATCGCCTCGCGGTCGTCCTTGTCGCGATCATAGAGCACGACCTCGGCGCCATAGGATTTGGTGCGCTCGCGCTTCGACAACGGCGCATCCGCAGGCATCACAATCGTTGCCTGCATATCGAGGATCTTTGCCGCTGCCGCCACGCCCTGGGCATGGTTGCCGGAGGAGAACGCGACGACGCCGCCGGCGCGCTTGTCCTGCGGGATCGAGAACACCTTGTTGAAGGCGCCGCGGAACTTGAAGGAGCCGGTGCGCTGGAGCATCTCCGGCTTCAGGAACACTTTCGCCCCGACGCGCTCGTTGAGCACGGGGAAGGACAACAGCGGGGTGCGGATGGCGTAGGGCGCGATCACGCGCGCTGCGGCGTCGATGTCGGCAGGGCCGATCGGGAGGAGTTGTTCGGTCATATCAGACCTTATCGCGGCCGACGCGGCGCGGGCAAGATATCTCCGGATGGGGTTTTCCCCCTCAGGCGACGAAACGTGGCTGTTCCGCGCCGCGCCGCCCCGGTAGCACGGCGTCGACCGCCACAATGCTGTCCACAAAAGCTCTTGCGGAGGCCTCCCAGGTGTAATTCGAGGCGAACTCGACACAGTCCTGCCGGGAGACGTCGAGCGCCGCAAAGCAGGCGGTGCGCAGGTCGTGATCCAGCGCGCCGACCGGTGCATCGCCGATCACATCGCGTGGGCCTTTCACGGGAAAGGCCGCGACCGGCAGGCCGCTCGCGAGCGCTTCGAGCAGCACCAGGCCGAACGTGTCGGTCTTGCTGGGAAACACGAACACGTCAGCGGCCGCATAGATGTCGGCCAGTTCCTCACCGTGCTTTGCGCCGAGAAAGATCGCGTCGGGATAGGCCTCTTCGAGCGAGGCGCGCGCCGGACCGTCGCCGACGATCACCTTGGTGCCGGGCATATCCAGATCGAGGAAGGCCTCGAGATTCTTTTCCACCGCGACGCGGCCGACCGACAGGAATACTGGCGCCGGAAGGCAGAGGTCGATGGCGCGGGGGTGGAACAGATGGGTGTCGACGCCGCGCGGCCACAGCACGACATTGTCGAAACCGCGCTCGGTCAATTCGCTGGCCAGCGCCGGCGTCGCCGCCATCACGGCGCGGCTGGGCGCGTGGAAGCGGCGCAGCGCCCGCCAGATCAGCGATCCCGGCACCGGCACGCGGGCGCGGACATATTCGGGAAAGCGGGTGTGGAAGCTGGTCGTGAACGGCAGCTTGCGCTGGCGGCAATAGCGGCGGACCATCAGTCCGATCGGCCCTTCGGTCGCGATGTGGATGCTGTCCGGTTGCGCCTCCGCGATCAGCTTCGCAATTCGCGCCGGGCGGGGCATCGCCAGGCGCAGGTCGCGATAGCTCGGCATCGCAAAGGTTCGGAACGATTGCGGGGTCAGGAACTGGAATTCGACGCCGAGGCTTCTGCCGGCGTCGGCAAGCTTGGTCAGCGTCCGAACCACACCGTTCACTTGCGGGTGCCAGGCGTCGGTCGCGACCAGGATGCGCATCAGGTGGTCTCCGTCATGCAGCTCTGGCTGCGACCTGCGGGACGGCTGCCGGCTTCTGCAAATGATCCGCCCAGGTGATGATCTCGAAACGACCGTCGTCGTGCTCGACCAGCGCCGTGCAGCTCTCGACCCAGTCGCCGCAATTCATGTAGCGGATGCCGCCCTCGTCGCGGATCACGGCGTAATGGATGTGGCCGCAGATCACGCCGTCGGCATCGTAGCGTCGTGCCTCCGCGGCGAGCGCCTGCTCGAACGCGCCGATGTAATTGACGGCGTTCTTGACCTTCTGCTTGGCCCATTGCGACAGTGACCAATAGGGCACCTTGAACAGGCGCCGGAAGAAGTTGACGAAGCGATTCATCTGGATCGCGAAGTCGTAGGCCTTGTCGCCGAGATGGGCGAGCCAGCGCGCGTTCTGCACCACGAGATCGAAGATGTCGCCGTGGATGACGAGATAGCGCTTGCCGTCCACGCCGGTGTGGACGGTGTTCTCGACCACGTCGATGCCGCCGAAATGCGTGCCATAATAGTTGCGCAGGAACTCGTCGTGGTTGCCGGGGATGTAGACGATCTTGGCGCCCTTGCGCGCCTTGCGCAGCAGCTTCTGCACCAGGTCGTTGTGGGATTGCGGCCAGTTCCAGCTCGATTTCAGCGCCCAGCCATCGACGATGTCGCCGACCAGATAGATCGTGTCGGCATCATGGTAGCGCAGGAAGTCGAGCAGAAGATCGGCTTGAGAACCGCGGGCTCCGAGATGAACGTCGGAGATGAACAACGTGCGAAAGCGCCGCTCCGGGCTCTCGTCACTCACATCGTAACTTCCCATGCGCCAGCCTGTAACAAATGTCCCGTGACAGGGGGATGACAGATTGAACCCTTGAGGCACCTTCAGATACGAATCACGCCTTGCCTCGCCCTCCCCGCGAATATCAGTCGCATGCGACAATCAGGCGACATGGCGCCGCAGGGGGCTCCAGGGCGACCTTTTCACGAATGTCGCTTTGCACAGCTGAGCGCGCGCCTCGTCCTTCGAGACGACCGCTTCGCGGTCTCCTCAGGATGAGGCTCAGCAACACCGATTTCTGTGAAACTGCGGGCCGCACATTCCGCCCTCATCCTGAGGGCCCGCCAACGGCGGGCGTCTCGAAGGATGGCCGCTCGCGAAATCGCTTCCGCGAAGGCCGCTTCAGTAGAACTTGTGGAAATGGTGGATCGGGCCGTGGCCGTGGCCGACGCTGAAGCGGTCGGCGGCTGCGATGGCTGCGCTGATCCAGGCCTTGGCGTTGCGCACGGCAGGCTCCAGACCTTCGCCCCTGGCCAGCCCTGCCGCAACCGCCGAGGACAGCGAGCAGCCAGTGCCGTGAGTGTTGCGCGTGGCAACACGCGGCGCCGCGAGCGCGATTCCGCCTTCGGACGTGACGAGATAGTCGGTGCTCTCGGCGCCCTCGCCGTGCCCGCCCTTGATCAGGACCGCGCGGCAGCCGAGCGCCAGCAGGCGATGCCCCTGGTTTTCGATCCCGGCCTCGCTCACCGCGATCTCCTCGTCGAGCAGCGCCGCGGCCTCCGGCAGATTGGGCGTGATCACGGAGGCCATCGGTATCAGCTTGGTGCGCAGGGCATCGACGGCTTCGGATGCCAGCAAGCGGTCGCCTGAGGTCGCCACCATCACGGGATCGAGCACGACATGCGTCGGCTTCCAGCGCGACAGCGCGGCCGCGATCGCGTCGATGCTGGCGACCTGGGCGACCATGCCGATTTTCACCGCGCCGACGTCCAGATCGGAGAACACCGCATCGATCTGCGCGATGACGAATTCGGCCGGCACCGCGTGAATGCCGGTGACGCCGCGCGTGTTCTGCGCCGTCAGCGCCGTGATGGCGGAGGCGCCATAGACGCCGAGCGCCGCGAACGTCTTCAGGTCGGCCTGAATGCCGGCGCCGCCGCTCGAATCGGAGCCGGCGATGGTGAGTGCGACCGGGGTCGTCATGGGCGGATGTTCCGCGTTTTCGGGGACCATGGTCCGTCCTACCGCGCGCACCGGGTGACAAGCAAGTTCGCTTGCTAATTCCGGCCGGTTTTGGCCTATTAGCCGGAAGAATACGCTTTCGGAGTGCCCGCGATGGTTCCTTTTTTCGTCCAGATCAAATGCAAGCTCGGCCAGTCCTATACGGTGGCCAACGCGCTTGCCGAAGCCGAGATCGCGTCCGAAATCTACTCCACGGCCGGCCAATACGACCTTCTCGTGAAGTTCTACGTCGACAAGGACACCGACATCGGCCATTTCGTCAACGAGAAGGTGCAGGTGCTGCCGGGCATCCAGGACACCCTCACCATCATCACCTTCAAGGCGTTTGGCGCCAGCTAGCCCGCAGCTAGCCGGCGTCCTTGCGCTTGGGCCGCGGCGGGCCGTCCACCGGCGCCAGCGATTTGAGGTAGTCCGCCATCGCCGCGAGATCCGCGTCGGACAATTGCGAGGTGTTCTTGATCACGCGCGTCATCGCGCCGCCGACGCTGTCGCCGTCGGGCAATTCGCCGGTCTTGAGGAAATAGGCGATATCCTTCGCGCTCCACTCGCCGAGGCGCTTCTGCGTGATGTTGGGCACCCAGCCCTCGCCTTCCGGATTCGGCCCGCCGGCAAAGCGCTGGCTCGCGATGATGCCGCCGAGTGCATTGCGCGGGCTGTGGCATTCGGCACAATGGCCGAAACTGTTGACGAGGTAGGCGCCGCGATTGAATTGCGGCGACTTGCTGCCGTCGGCGACAAAAGGCCTGTCGTCCAGAAACAGGAATTTCCAGATGCCGATGTTGCGGCGGATGTTGAAGGGGAAGCCCACGTCGTGGTCACGCACCTTGCCGGCCACCGGCGGCAGCGTTTTCAGATAAGCGAAGAGATCGAGCACGTCCTCGCGCCTGGCATGCTGGTACGACGTATAGGGAAACGCGGGAAAATAATGCTGCCCGCCCGGCGAAACCCCGTGCATCACCGCGTTGACGAAGTCGGCGTCGGTCCATTTGCCGATACCGTCGTTCGGATCGGGCGAGATGTTCGGCGCGTAGAACGTTCCGAATGGCGACTTGATGGCGACGCCGCCGCCGAGCCTGACACGATCGGGCTGGTTCGGCGTGGCATGGCAGGACGCGCAGCCTCCTGCGTTGAACATCACCTCGCCATTGGCAAGGTTTGCCACATGGGCCGGCGGGTTGCCCACAGCTGCCACCACCGGCGCGCTGAGCCACCAGTAGACGCCGCCAGCAACGACTGCGGCGAGCAGCCCTGCGAGAATTGTTCGTTGCAACATGCCGATCCATTCACTCGTCGCGGCGAACCTAAGACCGATGTCGTCGCGGCTCCAGCCACGAAGAATTTAGCCCGCCCTGGCCGGAAACGGGAATAAACTGAAATGCCGGCTGTTGGAAGTTAGGCAACCCGAATGGGTTCAGTAGGGAGATTATCATGAACAAGACTGTCATTGCCGCCTTGGCGCTCGGCGCCATTGCCTTCGCGAGCCCCGCCAGTGCCGAAAAGCTGAAGGCGACCCTCGACGGCAAGTCCGAGGTGCCGGCAACGACCAGCAGCGGCACCGGAACCGCCGATCTGAACTATGATGCCGCCAGCAAGAAGCTGTCGTGGACCGTCACTTATTCCGGACTGTCCGGACCCGCCACCGCCGCGCATTTCCACGGACCTGCCGAGGCTGGCAAGAACGCCGGCGTGGCCGTCCCGATCGCGAATGCAGCCGCGAGCCCGGTCAAGGGTGAGGCGACGCTCACGGATGCGCAGGCTGCCGATCTGCTCGGCGGCAAGTACTACATCAACATCCACACCGCGGCCAATCCGGGCGGCGAGATCCGCGGCCAGGTGACGAAGTAAGCCGCGACGCTGCTTCGCTGCGGGGAAGCCGGGCGCAGGAGGGGGCGCCCGGCCTCTTCGATTCGATCGCGCCTAGGCCGCGTTGAGCGCCTGCGTGAGGTCGGCGATCAGATCGGAGGGGTTCTCGATGCCGATCGACAGCCGGATCGTGGAATCGAGCACGCCGATTTTCCGGCGGATGTCGGCAGGAACTCCGGAATGGGTCATGGTCGCGGGCAGGCTCGCGAGCGACTCGGTGCCACCGAGGCTTACCGCCAGTTTGATGATCTGCAGCGCGTTGAGGAATTTGACCGCAGCGTCCTTGCCGCCGACGATGTCGAACGCGAAGGTCGATCCCGCCCCCAGGCATTGCCGCGCGAACACGCGGCCGGCGGGCGATGCCTCCTCGTGATGACCGAGGTAGTGAACCTTGGCGACCTTGGGATGTTCGCGTAGGAAGTCCGCCACGAGGCGCGCATTGCTGTTGGCTTTCTCCATGCGCAGGCTCAGCGTCTCGAGCGAGCGGTTGATCATCCAGCAGGAATGCGGATCGAGCTGGGTGCCGATGGCGCCGCGCAGCGCCTTGATCCCTTTCATGATCGCTTTCGAGCCGAGCGCCGCACCTGCGATCAGATCTGAATGTCCACCGACATATTTCGTCAGCGAATACAGCGACAGGTCCGCACCGTGCTCGATCGGCCGCTGAAACACTGGTCCGAGCAGCGTATTGTCGCAGGCGATGATCGGCGTGCCGCCTTGCGCCTTTCCGATGGCATCGGCGATGCGGCGGATCATGGCGACATCGACCAGGCCGTTGGTCGGGTTGGCCGGCGTCTCGATCAGGATCATCGAGACGCGCCCCTTGGCCATGGCCTCGTCCGCCGCCTGCTTCACGGCCGCTTCGTCGATCCCGTCGGCGAAGCCGACGGCGCCGACCGACAGACGCGAAAGCGTGTTGGTCAGCAGCGTTTCCGTCCCGCCATAGAGCGGCTGCGAGTGCAGGATGACATCGCCGGGGCGGACGAAGGCGAGGATCGTGGTTGCGATCGCCGCCATGCCGGATGAGAACAACGCACAACTCTCCGTGCGCTCGTAGATCGCGAGCCTGTCCTCAACGATCTCGCTGTTGGGGTGGTTGAAGCGCGAATAGACCAGGCCGGCGCCCATGCCTTCCGGAGGCTCGCGCCGGCCGGCAACGAAATCGAAGAAGTCCTGGCCGTCATCGGCGGTCTTGAACACGAACGTGGAGGTGAGGAACACCGGCGGCTTGATCGCGCCTTCCGACAGCTGCGGATCATAGCCATAGGTCAGCATCAGGGTTTCCGGATGCAGCATATGATTGCCGATATGGGTCTTCGACGGGAACGGTTTGACCATGGCCTGTCTCGCTGTTGGATCCTCGCCGCGCGCTGGAACTGCTGCTGTCATCAGACAGTCAGCAACGAGATACGCCTAGTCGCATCAACGCTGCGGCCGTTGCCGTTGAAGATAGCTGCTCCGGTCGCGATCCGTCAGACCTTGCCAATCGAAAAAGGGCGGCTGCTGACGCAACCGCCCTCTTTTGTGCCAATAGCCCGGATACAGCGAAGCGCAATCCGGGACTGACTCAACTCGGATAGACCCCCGGATTTCGCTGCGCTCCATCCGGGCTACGAAGCGACCCGCTTCAACTGTTCTTGACGCGGTACGTCTCGTGGCAACCGCCGCACTCCTTGCCGACCGCGGGGAAATTCGCCTTGAGCGAGTCCAGATCCTTGATCTTGCCCTTGGCCTCGCCCACCACCTTGGCGAAGCTCGCGATCTTTGCGTCGAAGCCGGCCTTGTCCTCCCAGACCTTCGGCGAGGTCGAATAGTCGCCGTCAAGTTTCACGCCCTTGGCGCTGGCCGGAAACAGGTTCGGCAGCTTCTTGGCGGTATCCTCGAACTGCGCCAGCGCGCTGTCCACCGTGGCCTGGTCATAGGGCTTCTCGCCCTTGATCATCGCCGACATCGCGCCGGCGTTCTTGCCGTTGCCCTTCATGAGGGCCTGAACCTCCTTGACGGAGTCCTGTTGTGCCCAAACGGCGCCCATCCCGAGCAGCAGTGCGCCCCCAACAATCAACACTCGCTTCATTCGCAAAATCCCTTTCCTTGCTGTCAGGATCGTGCCGACCCCTTATGGGCCAACACCGTTCGGCAGATTTCATTCCATCCCCGGCGCGACGATAAATCGTCGCACGCTGGACAATGGTTGGGCCAACGTGTCGGGCGTTTGCCCCCATTCCCAGGTTTGCTCGATATTTACAGGCTGTGGCGGCGATGGTGCTCGTTGATGGCGATCCATACCCGCTCGGGCGTTGCCGGCATGTCGATGTGGTCGATCTTGTACTCGCGCCAGAGGGCGTCGACGATCGCGTTGACGATGGCCGGACAGGAGCCGATCGCGCCGGCCTCGCCTGCCCCCTTCACGCCCATCGGATTGGTCTTGCAGGGGACGTTGGCGGTCTCGAACACGAAGGCCGGCCCGTCCGCCGCTCGCGGCAGCGCGTAGTCCATGAAGGTCGCGGTGATCAGCTGGCCGTCATGGGGCCCGTAGACCACCTGCTCCATCAGCGCCTGGCCGATGCCCTGCATGGCACCGCCATGCACCTGGCCGGCCAGAAGCAGCGGATTGAGCGTTTTGCCGAAATCATCGACGATCACGTAATTGACGATCTTGATGATGCCGGTGGCCGGATCGATCTCGACCTCCGCAACATGCGTGCCGTTGGGATAGGTGCCGTCGGCGCTCGCGAAGGTCGCGCTGGCGTTGAGCTTCGACGGATCGGCCCCCGGCCGCTTGGCGAGATCGGCGAACGAGATCGAGCGGTCCGTGCCGGCGATCCGCACCACGCCTTCAGCAATCTCGAGGTCGCCCGCGCCGGCCTCCAGTGCCTGCGCCGCGATCTCCTTGAGCTTTTGCCCGAGTTCGCGCGTAGCCCGCTCGACGCTGACGCCGCCCGACGGGATCGAGGCCGAGCCGCCGGTGCCGAGGCCGGTGGCGATCATGTCGGTATCGCCCTGGTGGACGTGCACGCGCTCGGGCGCCACGCCGAACTGTTCGGCGACGATCTGCGCGTAGGCCGTCTGGTGCCCCTGCCCGCTCGACTGCGTGCCGATCAGGACCGTGATGTCACCATTGGGGTCCATCCGCACATTGGCGGTTTCCTCGCCCATGGTGCCGCAGATCTCGACATAGCTCGCAAGACCGATGCCGCGGATCAGGCCGCCCTTCTTGGCCGCCTTGGCGCGCTTTCCAAACTCCTTCCACTCGGCGATCTCCATCGCGCGCTTCAGATGCGCGGCGAAATCGCCGGAATCGTAGACCTTGCCGGTAGCCGTCTTGTACGGCAATGCCTTCGGCGGAATGAAGTTCTTGCGGCGGATCGCATCCGGCGTCATGTCGAGCTTGCGCGCGCAGGCGTCGACGAGGCGCTCGATGACATAGGCGGCTTCAGGACGGCCGGCGCCACGATAGGCGTCGACCGGCACGCTGTTGGTGAAGACGGTTCGCACCCGGCAGTGGAACGCCTGGATGTCGTAGAGGCCCGGCAGCATGCCGGCGCCGCCATGCGGAATGTAAGGCCCGAAGGTCGACAGATACGCGCCCATGTCGCCCATCAGGTCGCAATCCATCGCGAGAAATTTTCCGTCCTCGGCGAGCGCCATCTTAGCGGTGGTGACGTTGTCGCGGCCCTGCGCATCGCCCATGAAATGCTCAGTGCGGTCGGCCGCCCATTTCACCGTCTTCTTGAGCTTCTTGGCCGCAACCGCCAACAGGGCGTATTCCCGGTACGGAAACAGCTTCGTGCCGAAGCCGCCGCCGACATCGGGACAGATCACCCGCATCTTGTCGGTGGGGATGTTGAGCACGTTCTGGCACAGGATGTCGCGCAGCCGGTGACTGCCCTGGCTGCCGATCGTCAGCGTCAGATGGTCGCGCTTGGAATCGTATTCGCAGACCGCGGCACGTGTCTCCATGAAGCTCGCGACCACGCGCGGATTGACAATGGAAACTTCCGCCACCGCATGCGCCTTGGCGAAGGCGGCTTCGGTCGCGGCCTTGTCGCCGATCGAGACGTCGAACAGCACATTGCCGGGCTTGTCCGGCCAGACCTGCGGCGCGCCTTTTTTGACGGCGTTGACGAGGCCGGTCACCGCCGGCAGCGGCGACCATTTGACCTCGATCGCCTCGATCGCGTCACGGGCCTGATCGATGGTCTCGGCGACGACGAATGCGACGGCATCGCCGACATGCCGGACTTCGTCCTTGGCCAGGATCGGGTATGGCGGGCCGGTGAACGGATCAGTCTCCAGGTTGAACAGGCACGGCAGATTGCCGAGGTCCTTGACGTCGTCGGCGGTCAGGATCAGCGCGACGCCGGGAAGCCCACGGGCGCGACTCACATCGATGGTATATTTGGCATGCGCGTGCGGCGAGCGCAGCATCAGGCAGCGGAGCGCAGCCTGCGGCGCATAATCGTCGGTGTAGCGGCCCTTGCCGCGGATGAGCGCGTCATCCTCCTTGCGCAGCACGCTTTGGCCAACGCCGAACTTGATGGGAGCCGCCATTTTATCTTCCCGTTCTCATGGTTGTTTTGTGGGCATATTGCCGTGGAAAAACTGGCAAGGCAAACGGCTTTCCGGCGGCGCCGGACATGGTCCCGGGCGCTTCTTTCCAAAACCGCCGCGGAGGAACAATTCCTCCAGGGCAGGCTTTGTGTTGCGGAGACGGAATCCAGAGCGGGACAGTCGCCAGCGCGGCCTTACGGCGTAATGCCCGTGCGGCCGCGTTACGCTCCCAATCAACGAGTGGACCCATGCCGAGCCCGACCCAAGAGCAGATCAGTATTCGCGCACACCAATTGTGGGAGGCCGCCGGACACCCCGAGGGCCGCGAGGACGAGTTCTGGCACGAAGCCGAACGCGAATTGAAGGACGGCAGCAACAATCCCGACGAGAAGTCCGAGACATTTCTCGAGTAACAGGCCGGCATAAGATGAGCCTGAGACCAGCGGCCACGCTGGCGCCGCTGCCTCAAAGCGCACCTCCGTCGCGCAGGGGTGGTCATTTACAGGCCACCGCGGTTCAAAAGATACGCGTGCTATCTCGCAGCCGTTCGATCGCGCGCTGAGGCGTGAGGTGGTCGATCTCACCACGCGTCAGGCCGATATCCATCAACGCTCTGTCACTCAGGTCCTGCAAGCTGACCCTAGAGTCTCGACGCTGCCGCCAAAACGCATCCCAAGATCGCTTGAGCAAGCCCAAGGGTTCTGCGGCACCCTTGTCCGGCAGTGCGTTTTCCAATGCTGCAGCGGATGCCTTGAGGCGCGCTGTCAAAGCCTGGTCAATGGCGCTCTTTGCTGACGCGATGGCGAGGTTGAGGCTACGCCTTGCCGCGTCGCTATCAATCCCGGTGGACACGTTCGTCAGTTGAGGTGGCATCGGATGCTCCTGCTGGGGAGCCGGCAGGGAGCGGTGGCCAAACAAAAGGCCCCGTCCGATGCCGGCGGGGCCTGGTGAAAAGATGTCGTCGTCGAAATCCTAGCGCGCGACTCCTTCCACGGCCCAGCCGAAGCGGGTCATGTGGTTGCGGTTGAGTTTGCGCGACGATTTGATCATGAACTGCCGATAGCACGGCAATGGCACAAAATCAACAGATGTGTCGATGTTGGCTGCAGCCTGGAGGCGAGCGCACCCGCTCGGTTAGCCACGCACCAGCGAGACGAGCCATTTTCGTCCAAACAGCACGAGGATCGCGAGCGCGTAGACGATGGTGCCCCCAAGCGCCAGCAACACCAGCGTCAACTCATCGTGGAGGTGCATCGCACCCAGCCAAGATCCGCTGAAGCGCGCGATCAGCCAGAACGCCACCGCCAGAATGATCCCGGTCAGCAGGAATTTGGCGAGCGACATCAGCCATGCCCGGTCGAGCACGAGAAAACCGCGGCGCACCGCGAAAAACAGCACAAGCAAGAGATTTGTCCAGACGCCGACGGCGGTTGCGAGCGCGAGGCCGATCTGGGCGAGCGATCCCATCAAGGCGACTTTCAGCGCGACGTTGACGGCGATGCCGGTCAGCGACGCGCGCACCGGCGTTGCCGTGTCCTTGCGGGCATAGAAGGTCGCGACCGCGCTGCGGATCAGCACGAACGGGATCAGGCCGATGGCATACGCTGCGAGCGTGCCGCCCGCGGCCACTGCGTCGGCCTTGGAGAACGCCCCGCGGGCGAACAGCGCGCGCATGATCTCGTCGGGCACGGTCAGGAAGGCCGCGACGAACGGGATCGAGAACAGCAGCGTGAAATCGAAGGCGCGGCGCTGCGCCTTCATCGCGCCGTCATGGTCGTTCGCCGTGATCCGTTTCGACATCTCCGGCAGCAGCACGGTGCCGATGGCGATGCCGATGACGCCGATGGGGAGCTGGTTGAGGCGGTCGGCATAGTATAGCGCCGACAGCGCGCCGGCGGGCAGGAAGGTCGCAATGATGGTGTCGGCGAACAGCGCGACCTGCGTGCCCATCGATCCCAGCGTCGCCGGGCCCAACGCTTTGAAGAAACCGCGGACGTCCTCGTCGAGCTTCAAAGGCGCAAAGCGCGGCAGGCCGCCGTGGCGGGCGAGATCGCCGGCCAACAGGAAATATTGCAGAAAACCGGAAATGAGAACGCCCCAGGCCGCGGCATGGCCCGCCGTCGGAAACCAGACGGCAACCGCCAGCGTCATCATCATCGCGACGTTGAGAAAGATCGACGCAGCAGCGGCGCTGGCAAAGCGCTGCATCACGTTGAGCATGCCGCCATAGAGCGTTACCAGCGTGATCAGCAGCAGATAGGGAAAGGTGATCCGGGTCAGTTCGATCGCGAGCTTGCGCTGCTCGGCGTCGTCACTGAAGCCGGGTGCAAGGATGCTCATGGCCTGCGGCATGAACAGCCAGGCGACGATCAGCAGCACCACCTGCGAGGCCAGCAGCAGCGTGAAGATGCGGTCGGCGAACAGATGCGCCGCCGCCTCCCCCTTCTCGCCATGGACATGGGCATAGGCCGGCACCCACGCGGCGTTGAAGGCCCCCTCGGCGAAGATCGCGCGGAAATGATTGGGCAGCCGCAGCGCCACGAAGAAGGCGTCGGCCACGGGGCCGGCGCCGAGGATTGCCGCGAGCATGATGTCGCGCGCAAACCCCGTCAGCCGCGAGAGCAGCGTGTAACCACCGACCGTGAAGATGCGTCCGAGCATGCGGATGTTTTAGAGCATCGCAGGATCAGGTCTAGGTGCAAACCACGGCGGAGGTATGCTCGCTCCCCGCTTGTCCGTTAGCCAGGGCGCCCATGGTCCCCGCAACGTCATGGCCGGGCTTGTCCCGGCCATCCTTGCCTTGCCACGCAGCACGAAGAACGTGTGCCCGGGACAAGTCCGGGCATGACGATCAGCGCAAGAACCGGCTAACTCAGCCCGCCAGCGCGCCGCGGACGGCAGCGATGATTCGCTCCTGATCGGCTTCGGTCAGGTAGGCGTGCATCGGCAGGCTGATGACGTCCTGCGACAGGCTCTCGCAACCCGGCAGGCCGTCCTCGGCGACCGGATATTGCCTGTAGGCGGTCTGCTGATGCATCGACTTGCCGTAATAGATCGCGGTCGGCACGCCTTGAGCCTTCAGGGCAGCGGCAAAGCCGTCGCGGTCGGTGCCCTTCGGGAGGCGGATGGTGTACTGCGCCCAGACCGAGGTATTGCCGGGGCTGAGGCGCGGCACGGTGACGACATTGGACAGGCCACGCGCATAACGTTCCGCAACCTTGTTGCGGGCGGCGATCTCGTCGTCGAAGATCTTCAGCTTCTCGATCAGGATCGCAGCCTGCATGGTGTCGATCCGGCCGGTGAGGCCGAGGCGGACGTTGTCGTATTTGTCGACGCCCTGTCCGTGCACGCGGATACTGCGCAGCGTCGCCGCCAGTTTGTCGTCATCGGTGAAGATCGCGCCGCCGTCGCCGAAGCAGCCGAGCGGCTTGGCCGGGAAGAAGCTGGTTGCGGTGGCGAGCCCGAAGGTGCCGAGCTTGCGGCCCTTGTAGCTTGCGCCAAAGCCTTGCGCGGCGTCGTCGAGCACAAAGAGGCCCTCGGCCTTGGCGATCTCCGCGATCGCATCGTGATCGGCGGGTTGGCCGAACAGATCGACCGGAACGACCGCGACCGGCTTGAGGCCGGCCTTGCGCGCAGTCGCGATGCCGCGCTTGAGCGACTCCGGGCTCATGTTGAAGGTGGTCTCGTCGACGTCGACGTAGACAGGCGTCGCGCCGGTCCGTGCCACCGGCGAGGCCGTTGCGATGAAGGTGAAGGACGGACACAGCACGGCATCGCCGGGCCCGACGTTCATCGCCATCATCACCATCAGGATCGCATCGGTGCCGCTGGCGCAGCCGATCACGTGCTTGGCACCGCTATAGGCCGCGAGCTGCTTCTCGAGCTCGGCGACTTCCGGACCATTGACGAACTGGCAATGGTCCATCACGCGCTTGACCGCGGCATCCAGCGAGGCGCCGAGCCGGCGGCGCTGCGAGGCGACGTCGATGAAGGGAATGGGTTCGGAACGCAGATGCTGGTTCATCGTCTGGTTCTTGGCGCCTTGCTGGTGTTGAACGGTCGACATGGACAGGGATCAGCCGACGACGCGGCGTGGGCCCTTGAGGGCGGTCGATTTGGCGGCGGGCCGTGACGGCGTCTCCAGGCACTGGGTCGCGATCTCGAGGCTGGCAACGCCTTCGTCGCCCGTGACCGCCGGCGTCTCGCCGTTGCGCACCGCCTTGAGGAATGCGATCAGCTCGGCGCGGAGCGGCTCGTCATGGCCGACCGGCAGATGCCGCATCGAGTAGCTGCCGTCAGGCTTGAAGCCGAAGCATTCGGTGACCTGGCGCGTCAAGAGATCGCCCATCACGTATTTGCCGCGAGTCGCGACCGTGACGCTGCGCGCCTTGAACGGCGTCAGCCAGTTGGTGTTGATGTGCGCGAGCACGCCGTTGGCGGTGCGAAACTGCAACAGCGCGATGTCCTCGCGCTCGGCGACCGCGCTCGACAATTGCGGCTGCACCTCGACGATGTCGGATTCGGTGAACCAGCGGATCAGATCGATGTCGTGCACGGCGAGGTCGATCACGACGCCGACATTGGACATGCGCGGCGGGAACGGGCCGACACGTGTGATCGCGATGGAGAGAATGTCCTCACCCGCGATCGCCTGCTTGACGGCGACGACCGCCGGATTGAAGCGCTCGACATGGCCGACCATCAGTGTGACGCCGGCCTTGTGCGCGGCAGCGACGATCTCGCGGCCCTCCTCCACGGTGGATGCGATCGGCTTCTCGACCAGAACATGGATGTTCTTGGCGATGCAGGCGAGCGCGACTTCGTGATGCAGATGGGTTGGAGCCGCGATGGTGACGGCATCGACGCCTGCGGCGAGCAGCTGATCGAGGGTCTCGAAGCTTGCGCAATTGGCCAGTTCCGTCGCGCGTGTGCGATGTGCCGGCGACGGATCGACCACCCCGACGAGGCTGACGCCGGGAAGACCCGCAAGCACGCGCGCGTGGTTGCTCCCCATTACGCCGGCGCCAATCACGCCGACGCGCAAGCCGACCTTTGCCGGCGCAGATCCGTTGGAACTCATCTGAGCAAACCCCGATTCAACCGCAAATCCCCGGCGCGCTTCTAGCACGGGCGCCACATTTGTGGCGAATGCCGCCTTCGCGGCCCGGACACGATTTGATTCAAAAAGTTACACGTTCCCCGGGCCTTAAGCCGAAAAATATCGCCTGTTTAGCCCGGGTCGCGTGATTCGGAGTTTGCTGGTTACGACCTTTGGTAGTCGTCTTCAATCCGGATGATGTCGTCTTCCCCGAGATAGCTTCCAGTCTGGACCTCGATCAGTTCCAGCATGATTTTACCGGGGTTCTCCATCCGGTGGACGGCGCCCATCGGGATGTAGATCGACTCGTTTTCGTGCACCATTTTCACGGTCTCATTGACCGTAACCTGCGCGGTGCCGCGGACCACGATCCAGTGCTCAGCCCGATGATGGTGCTTCTGCAGCGACAGCCGCCCGCCGGGCTTCACCACGATGCGCTTGACCTGATGGCGTTCGCCATTGTCGACCGACTGATAGCTGCCCCAGGGGCGGTGCACCTTGAGATGCTCCTCGGTGACCTTCGGCGCGACCGCCTTCAGCTTGGTGACGAGACGCTTCAGGCCGTTGGCATCTTTCTGGCGCGAGACCAGCACCGCATCCGCGGTTGCAACCACGATGAGATCGTCGACGCCTTCGAGCGCGACCAGCGCGGAATCGGTGGTGACGTTGCAATTGCGGGAATCCTCGAACACCGCGCTGCCGTGCGATGCGTTGCCCTGCGCGTCCTTGTCGGAGAGCTCCCACACCGCGTGCCAGGAGCCGACGTCGGACCAGCCGCACGATACCGGCACGACCGCTGCGCGCGAGGTCTTCTCCATCACCGCATAGTCGATCGAGATCGCCTTCGCCGAGCCGAACGCCTCGGGCTCCAGCGTAACGAAGCCGAGATCGCGACCGGCATTGCTGACCGCATTGGTGACGGCCTCGACGCTCGCTGCATCGACCTTGCGATATTCGTCGAGCAGCACGCTCGCCGGGAACATGAAGTTGCCGCTGTTCCAGAGATAGCCCGAATTGACGTAGTCGGACGCTTTCACCGCGTCCGGCTTCTCGACGAAGCGCGTGACCGCATGCACCTCGCCGGCAATCACTTCGCCCGGGTTGATGTAGCCGTATCCGGTCGCCGGCCGCTCCGGCTTGACGCCGAAGGTGACGATGCGCCCGGTGCTCGCTGCGGTGAGGCCCTCGCGGCAGGCGGCGACGAACGCCGCATTGTCCTGCACGACGTGATCGGCGGCGAGCGCGAGCACGATGGCGTCACTGGCGCGGTTCTGCGCGAACACCGCGCCGGCCGCGATCGCGGGGCCGGAATCGCGCCGCATCGGCTCGAGGATCACATCGGCCTCTATGCCGATCTCGGCGAGCTGCTCCAGCACCATGAAGCGATAGGACGCGTTCGTGATGACGATAGGCCGGTCGAACAGTGAGGGATCGGAGACGCGAAGCAGCGTGTCCTGGAAGGTCGAGCGCGTGCCGAACAGCGGCAGGAACTGCTTCGGCCGCACCTCGCGCGAAGCCGGCCACAGCCGCGTGCCGGCGCCGCCGCACATGATCAGGGGGATTATGCGTTTGTCCATCGTCATCTCAAACCTTGAAGTAGTCCCGATACCAGGTGACAAAATTGTGGACCCCATGCTCGATCGGCGTTGACGGTGCAAAGCCGGTGTCGCGCATCAGGTCCTCGACATCCGCGAACGTTTCCAGCACATCTCCCGGCTGCATCGGCAGCAATTCTTTGATCGCCGTCCGGCCCAGCTCCCGCTCCAGAAGACCGACGACGTGCATCAGTTCCTCCGGATGGTGGTTGCCGACATTGTAGAGCTTAAACGGCGCATTTGCGGCAGCCGGATCGTCCGCAGGCACAAGATCGATCAGCTTGGATACTACACGCGTGACATCATCGACATAGGTAAAGTCGCGACGCATTCGGCCATGGTTAAACAGCCGGATCGGTTTGCCCGCCATGATGGCGTTTACGAACAGGAACATGGCCATGTCGGGCCGTCCCCATGGCCCGTAAATGGTAAAGAAGCGCAGGCCCGTGACCGGCAGGCGATAGAGATGGCTGTAGGACTGCGCCATCACCTCGTTCGCCTTCTTGGTCGCGGCGTAGAAGCTCACGGGATGATCGGTGCGGTCCGCAACCGCAAATGGCATTTTTGTGTTGGCGCCGTAAACGGAGGATGACGAGGCGTAGACGAGATGACGACAGCCGTTGTTGCGGCAGCCCTCCAGCACGTTGAGAAAGCCCACCAGATTGGAATCGACATAGGCATGCGGCTGCTCGATCGAGTAGCGCACGCCGGCCTGTGCCGCCAGATGCACGACCTCCGTAAAACGATGCCGCGCAAACAGCGCCGCCATCGTCTCGCGATCGGCAAGATCGGCCTCGACGAAGGAGAAACGGGGCGAGCCCTGCAGCAGCGCCAGGCGCGCCCGCTTCAGCGCCGGATCGTAATAGGCGTTGAGATTGTCGAGCCCGACGACGGACCGGCCTTCGCCCAGGAGCTGCCGGGCGACGTGAAAGCCGATGAAGCCGGCGGCCCCGGTGACCAAAATCGCCTGATCCGTCACATTGTTCCCCGGAGTCCCCTCGCCTGATCCTGTTTAGCCGTCCAGGCGAGGAGGTCGCAATAGGCCCACCGCGGCTCGAACGCTCATAACGTCCCGCCACGACGGCTATTGCAAGATCGGCGCCAAAACCATACCAAAGCGGCCGAATTCGGCGCTCGCGTCGGGTTGCCTCAAATCTTCGCAAACCCAGTTCATGCGGGCGAGATGCGCCGAATCCTGCTGTCGACGGCCAAAATCCTGATTTCCGTGGCGCTGCTCTATCTGGCGCTGCGCAAGGTCGACCTGTCCGAATTGTTTTCGCGCTTCACCGTGACCAGCCTGTTCTGGATCGGCGCCGCGATCGCGATCACCTTCCTGCAGATCTTCGTCGGCGTGCTGCGCTGGCGCGAGATCAGCGCCGTCTGCGGCGCGCCGCTCGAGCTCGGCCGCGCCATGCGCTACAACGTGATCGGCTCGTTCTTCAACCAGACCCTGCCGTCGGCGATCGGCGGCGACGCGGTCCGGCTGTGGCTGGTCGCGCGCGCCGGCGCCGGATGGCGTGCGGCGACCTACTCGATCTTCGTCGACCGCGCGATCGGCTTGATCGCGCTCGCGATCGTCATCGTCGCGAGCCTGCCCTGGAGCTACACCCTCATCACCGATCCGCACGGCCGCTCGGCGCTCTTGCTCATCGATCTCCTGGCGCTCGCCGGCGGCCTCGGCTTCCTGGTTTTCGGCGCGCTGAAATGGCGCTGGCTGAAGACCTGGTGGGCCACCCATCACATTCACGCCTGCGCCGTGATCGCAAACCGCGTGATCTTCAGCCGCAGCCGCGGACCGATCATCGCGATCCTGTCGGTGCTCGTTCACGTGCTCGCCGTCGTCATCGCCTGGTGCGTCGTGCAGTCGATCGCGGCCCCGGTTCGCTTGAGCGACGTCTTCCTGCTGGTGCCGCCCGTGATGCTGATCACGATGATGCCGATCTCGATCGCCGGCTGGGGCGTGCGTGAAGCCACGATGGGCCTGGCGTTCGGCTTCGCCGGACTTGCCGCCAACGAGGGCGTTAACGTCTCGCTGCTGTTCGGCGCCGTGTCCTTCATGGTCGGCGCGTTCGGCGGCCTGGTCTGGATCCTCAGCGCGGAGAAAGCCGCGCAGGGGTCGGCGCCGATCGGAGTGCCGGAGTGACCGTGCCGACGATCGTGGCCTCGCTGCTTGCCGTTGCGATCGCCGCACTGATCTCGGCGCTCATCACCTGGATCAGCCGCCCGCTGTTGCAGCGCTATGCATTGGCACGCCCGAATGCGCGTTCCTCGCATCGCATCCCTACCCCGCAAGGCGCGGGCATCGCGGTGATCGCGGCGACGCTCGGCGTTGCATTGGCGTTGGCGGCCTGGATCAACGTCGCGGTTCCGCCGGCGCTGGTCATCGCCACCATCGTCATTGCGATGGTCGGGTTCGCCGACGACATCGTCTCGCTGCCGGTGCTGGTGCGGCTCGTGCTGCAGGCCGCCTGCGTCAGCGCTGTCGTCTTCACCGCGCCTGACGATGCGCGCGTCGTGCCAGCCCTGCCGCTCGCGCTGGAGCGCGGCCTTATCGTGCTCGCCGGTGTCTGGTTCGTGAACCTCGTCAATTTCATGGACGGGCTCGACCTCATGACCGTGGCGGAGGTGGTGCCCGTCACGGCCGCACTCGCACTGTTCGGATGGTATGGCGACCTCTCGCCATCAGCGGCGCTGCTCGCGACGGCGCTGTGCGGCGCCATGCTCGGCTTTGTGCCGTTCAACCGTCCGGTCGCAAAGGTCTTCCTGGGCGATGTCGGCAGCCTGCCGATCGGTCTCTTGCTCGGCTGGTGCCTGCTGGAGCTCGCCTGGCACGGACAGCCCGCCGCGGCGCTGCTGCTGCCGGCTTATTATCTTGCGGATTCCACCATCACGCTGTTTCGGCGCATCATCAGGCGCGAACCATTCTGGTCGGCGCACCGCACGCACTTCTATCAACGCGCCACCGACAACGGCTTCACGGTCAAGCAGGTGATTACCGAGGTGTTCGCGCTCAATCTGGTGCTGGCCCTGCTTGCCGTCGTCAGCGTTCGCGCCGGCTTGATGTCGGCCACGATTGTTTCCCTGTTCGCAGGCGCGGTCGCAGTCGCCATCGTGTTGCGCCGGTTCTCGCGCCCTCAGGCGTCCTGAGCTGCCAAGGCCAGCCGCAGCCCCTCGTCGAGGGAGACCTCCGGCTGCCAACCGGTCGCGAGCGCCTTGGAGATGTTGAGCTCGAGCGAGCCGATCAGGCTGTCATGCGTATCCTGCCGGCCCATCACGCTGAGCAGCGTGCTGAGCACGCCCGACGGCACGCCGAACAGCCGCAGCCCCTTGCCGGACGCATCAGCCATCCGCGTGATGAATTCGGGCGTCGAAACCTGCTCCCTGTCGGCGACGAGGAATATCTCGAAATTGCTGACGGGATCGGGATGGCCGAGCCGGTGCAGGATGAACGACGACAGGTTCTGCACGGCAAGGAAGGCGCGCTGGTTGCGGATCGCGCCGAAGGGCAGCGGCAACCCGAGATCGACCGCGCGCGTCAGCAGCGCGAAATTGCCCTTGGCACCGGCGCCATAGACCAGCGGCGGCCGGATCACCGAGATATTCATGTCGTTGTCGCGCGCCAGCGTCCTCAAGCCCGCCTCGGCCGCAGCCTTGGACATGCCATAGAGGCCGCGCGGCGTCAGGATGTCGTCCTCGCTGAACGGCGCGCGGCCCTCGTTGCTGCGGCCGTGCACGAGAACGGTGCTGACGAAGATGAACTGGCGCACGCCGGCCGTCGCCGCGCAACGCGCCAGATGCAGCGTGCCGGCGATATTGACGTTACGGTAGAGCTGGACCGCGTGCTCCTCGTGCTTGTGATGCACGCGCGCGGCGAGATGGACGACGGCGTCGACGCCTTCCAGCGCGGCCTGCCAGTCGGTTTCGGGACCGATCGACTCGATCACGACCTCGTCGTCAACACCTTGCGGGCTGCGGACCGCGCGGCGGACCGACCATCCCGCGCGCGCCAGCGCAGGGGCGACGTGACGGCCGACGAAACCGCTTGCCCCCGTCACCAGCACGACCGGTTTCTTCTCGCTCATCGTTGCTCCGAAAGGTGCGGGCTGCGCAGCAATTCGTCGATCACGCCGGCATAGGCATTCATCGCCGTCGTCCGGTCGAAGCGCGCCGCCGTCTTCACCGCGCGCGTCGCAATCGCTTCGTCGTCGGAACGAGACGCGGTACGGATCGCCGCGGCGAGCTGGTCCGGGCGGCCCGGCGGCACGACCCAGCCAAGCCCGTTCTCCACCACCGTCAGGGCCGCCTCGGCCGCCGGCTCGGAGACCAGCAGCACGGGCCGGCCGACTGCCAGAAGATTGTAGAACCGGCTCGGCACCGACACCCCCGCAACGTCCTTCCGGTACGGAATGATCCAGAGATTGGCCGCGGCCAGGAACGCCTCGAGCTCGGTATCCGCGACGCGCGCGACAAAAGAAACATTGGAGAGGTTTGCTTCCGCCTGCAACTGCTTCAGTCGCTCGAAGCCGATGCCCCAACCGGACAGCAGGAAGTGAATGTCGGCCTCGTCCTTGAGAAGCCGCGCTGCCTCGAACACGATCTCCGGATCGTGGGTGAAACCGAGATTACCCGACAGGCCGACGATGAAGCGTGCGGAAAGCGACTTGCGGAACGGGTTGTCCGAACTGACCGGCCGCGGCGCGGGCACGAGCGTCGCCCAGTTCGGGATGAATCGGATCTTGTTCCGCGTCATCCCGGCATAGCTCAGCAACGGCCGCTCCGCGTCGCGTCCGATGGTGATGACGGCATTGAGCGCGCGGAACATCAGGCTGTTGGCGGCGCGCATCGTCCGCGTCACGAGGGAGCCCGGTTTCAGCAGGCCCGCCATCACCAGCACATCGGGAAAGAGATCGTGCATGATGAGCGCCGAGCGCGCGCCCTTGAACCTGGCTGCCGCCGCCACCGCGTAAGGCAGCATGAACGGAGCGGTGACCGTGAGCACGACGTCCCCTGCCTTGAGCTCCCGCATCAACGCGACGAACGTCCGCGCCGCGAACAGCAGTTCCGAGAGTCCGCGCCGCACCAGTGCCGCCTTGCCCGCCATGCGGTTCTTGATGGCGACCACGCGCGGCTTGCGCGGGCCGGTCTGCGAGGCCGGCAACGCGCCCGGCCAGCCCGAGAGCACGACGACCTCGTGCTCGGCGGCGAGACGGCAGGCGATCTCGGCCATGATCGCAGCCGTCGTGCTGGTATCCGGCGGATAGTGCTGGCTCGCGACGACGATCTTGCCTCGAGGCTGCATGGTCAGGCCGCGGTCGACCCGAATTCGGGCACCGCATCCTTCAGGATGGTCCTGATGGTCGCGCGATCGTCGCGCGCGATCGCCTGCTCCAGCGCCACGATCCACTTGCGCAGCGTCTGCATCGGCGGCTCGTTCGGCTGCGCGGCCATGATGCCGGCGACGCCGATTTCTCGGGTCGGCTCTTCGGTGGCGAACAGGATCTCATGCAGGCGCTCGCCCGGCCGCATGCCGGTGAACACGATCTCGATGTCGTAGCCGGGCTGCAGTCCGGACAAGCGGATCATGCGCTCGGCGAGATCGACGATCTTCACCGGCTGGCCCATATTGAGCACGTACACCGAGACGTCGGGACGATGCGTTCCGATCGCATGCGTGGCCGCAGTGATGACGAGATCGCAGGCCTCGCGGATGGTCATGAAGTAGCGGACCATGTCGGGATGCGTCACCGTCACCGGGCCGCCGGCCTCGATCTGGGCCTTGAACTTCGGGACCACCGAGCCGTTCGAGGCCAGCACGTTGCCGAACCGGACCGAGATCAGGCGCATCGGCGGCTTGGCGCCGTGCGACGCGGCAGCGAGATCGTGATCCAGCGCCTGGCAGTACATCTCGGCAAAACGCTTGGTCAGGCCGAGCATCGACACCGGCTCGATCGCCTTGTCGGTCGAGATCATCACCATGGCCTCGGCGCCGGCGGCAACGGCGGCATCCGCGACGTTGATCGAGCCGAAGATGTTAGTCTTGACGCCTTCACTCCAGTCGCGCTCGAGGATCGGCACGTGCTTGAGCGCGGCAGCGTGGAATACGATGTCCGGCTTGAATTCGGTCATCAGGCGCGTGATGCGCTCGCGGTCGCGAATGTCGGCAATCCGCCCTTCGATCTCGGCGGACGCGCCCCGCGCGGCGAGCGCTTCGGTGATCGCGTAGAGCGCCGGCTCAGAGTTCTCCACGATCAGGAGCCGCGCGGCGCCGAAGGCGACGACGCGCTCGCAGATCTCCGACCCGATCGAGCCGCCGCCGCCGGTGACGATCACCGCCTTGCCGTTGATCAACGCTTCGAGGCGCGCATAGTCGATCGTCTCGCTCGGCCGCAGCAGGAGGTCCTCGACCGCGACGGCCGTGAGCCGAGGCGCATCGCCGCTCTCGAGCGAGGGCATCCGGTTGACGATCACTCCGAGCTTGCGCGCCCGCATCAGGATCGATTCCGGACGCGCTTCCGGCTCGAATGCCGAGGGCGTCATGACGAGGCGGGCGATGGGCTTGTTGCGCTTGGCGAAGTCGGCGACGACGTCCTCGACATCGTCGATGCCGCCGAGCACCGGCACGTTGCGGATGAACTGGCCCAGATCCGAGTTCGACGGCGACAGCACGCCGACCGGCCAGATGCGCTTGATCGCGCCGCTCTCGATGCCGCGCAGGAGCACCTCGGCATCCGCGGCGCGGCCGATCAGCAGTGTCGGCGCGGCCTCTTCGCCCCTGGCGCTACGCCGCACCCGCGTATAGCGGAAGTAGCGGTAGGCCATGCGCAACGCGCTGAGGAAGGAGATCTCGAGGAACCAGTAGAGGACGATCGTCACCTTGCCGAGAAAGAAGGCGCCGCGGACGTTGGGGGCGACGAAGATGTAGTCGAGCACCAGCAGGGCCACCGTCAGCACGGTCGCGACGCGGATGATGTTCAGCGCGTCAGGCAGCGAGATGAAGCGCCATTTCGTCGTGGTCAGGTTGAAGATGAAGAACACGACCACGCTGAAGGCGAGGAAGTAGGGCAGGATCTGGAACAGCAGCGGCAGTCGGTCGAAGAAGCCGTCGCCGCCCTCGAATCGCAGATAGAAGGCAGCAAAAAGCGCCGCTGCGGTCGCCAGCAGGTCGTGGAGCGCAATCAGGAAATTGCGCAAGGTAAGATGCGAAAGACGCGTCATCCGCCGACCGATGAAAACCCAGTTAGATGCAACCTGACCGCGCTGATAGCCCATCTGGACAGGACTTGCCAGCCGCGCGGCCGCTCAGGAACCGGCTTCCCCCATCTTCGCCTGGGGCTGTTGTGCCCGGAGCACCATGCCGCCGGCAACGCCGACCCCGATGACGTACATCCAGCCCTCGTGGAAGTCGAACAGATGGGAGTTGAACAGCGAGGTGAAGATGTTCTGCACAACCACCAGGAGCCCGACCCAGTTGTCGAGTCCCTCGCCGCGAAACAGCAGAAGGTGCAGGATCCAGATCGCGTAAAGAACGACGATGCCGGCCGCGCCCCATTGCACGGCAACGTTGAGCGTCTGGTTATGCGGGTTGCCGATCACCTCGGCTGAGGCCTGGTAAAGACCGCTGGGCGTCGCGACCCGCTCGAACAATCCGCGCGTCGAGCCGGTACCGTGCCCTATGATCGGCGCCTGCACGAAGAAGCCGAGCGACTTCCGCCAGAATTCGAGCCGCAGGCCGAGCGAGGTCGGCTCGCCCTTTTCGACATAGCGCGTGTAGTCGTCGGAAAACCGCTCGGCCGTATGACGCAAATACGGCGAGGCCTGCCAGGCGAGAACGGCGACGGCGAGCAAACCGGCGGAGATGAGCGCGATGCTGCGCCCCTTGAGATGAAGCAGCGCGAACACGCCGAACATGATCGGAACGGTGACGAGAGCCGTGCGGGACACCACCACGAACGTCATGTTTACGAAGAAGCTCAGCGCCAGCGCCGTCAGCAGCCCGGCAAACCAGTATCGCCTCTCGCGCAGCAGCCTCACGATCGGATAGGCGAGCGCGACCGCGCAAAGCGCGAATTCCTGGCTCTGATCGATGTAGTTCTTGACGAAGATGCCGCGCTCGGGCGGATCGGTCTTGAGCGCGAGGTTTGGATAGAGGGCGACCAGCCAGGACATGACCGACAACAGAGCGCAGGACACCAGGAAGGCGATGAAGACCCAGCGTCCGCGCGGCGAACGCTCGAAATGATAGAGCAGGACCGGCAGCACGAGGAGCTTGATGGTCGGATTGATCGCGTGCAAGCGCGCGCTCCAGGGCGCGTCGGACCAGAGCGTTCCCACCAGCGCGAGCAGCACCAGTGCAATCGGAGCCATGCAGATCGGACGCTTCAGGAATTGCAGGAAGGCGCGGACGTCGAGAAACGGCAGCATGCAGAGCAGCATCAGGGCATTGAAGATCCCCGCAAGCGAGGTCGACCAGGGCAGCGAGGCCGCGGTCAGGACTGCGAAGACATCGACGGTCTCGCTCCAGGCAGCCGGGCTGCGCAGACGGCGAAGCAACATCTGTCCCGTCGTTTCGCGAGCAAGCGCTGTCACGTGCCGCCCCCCCGGGCGCGATGCACCAGCGCCGTCGTGCTGAAGCCCTGGAGGATGTCGACGAGCACGACCGTTCCACCCGCCTGCTCGACGACCTCGTGGCCGACCACCTGCTCGCGGGTGTAATCGCCGCCCTTCACCAGCACGCCGGGCTTGATCCGCGTGATCAGGTCGATCGGCGTATCCTCTTCGAAGATGACGACGAGATCGACGGCCTCCAGCGCGGCAAGCACCTCGGCACGCGCGCGCTCGTCCTGGACCGGCCGCTCGGCGCCCTTGAGCCGCCGCACCGAGGCGTCGCTGTTGAGACCGACGATCAGGCGGTCGCAGGCGGCGCGCGCCGCGGTCAGAACCTTGACGTGGCCGGGATGCAGGATGTCGAAGCAGCCATTGGTGAAGCCGACTCGCAGGCCCAGCCTCCGCCACTCGGCGAGCTGCGCGTCGAGCGTATCAGGCTCGAGCACGATCTTCTCCTCCGCCGCCAGCGTGGCATGCGGCAGGATTTTTCGGCGCAGCTCGGCCGCACTCACACTTGCGGTGCCCTGCTTGCCGACGGCGACGGCGGCAGCGGCATTGGCGATGCGCAGCGCAGCGTCCCAGTCGGCGCCGGCCGCAAGTGAAACCGCGAGCGCAGCGGCGACGGTGTCACCGGCGCCGGAGACGTCGCGCACCTTTACCGGGAACGCCGGAACGTGAACAGCCTCGCCTGCCCGCGGCACCAGCGTCATGCCGTGCTCGCCTTGGGTGACAAGGATTGCCTCGCAATCGGCGAGCCGCATCACGTCCTCGCTGGCATCGACGATGCTCTGGGGCGTGTCGGCGCGGCTGCGAGTCGCCTCCGAAAATTCCTTGCGGTTGGGCGTGAGCAGCGTGGCGCCGCGATAGATCGCCCAGTTCAGGCTCTTGGGATCCACGATCACGGGCTTGCCGAGCTTACGCGCGGCGTCGATCGTATGGCGGATGACGCGCGCCGTCAGAACGCCCTTGGCGTAGTCCGAGAGCAGCACGATGTCGGCGCGCGCGATCTGCGGCATGATCGCATCGATCAGCTTGGTCTCGATGTCATCGGAGGCAGGCGCCGCCTGCTCCCAATCCGCGCGCAGCATATGCGTGGAAAAATGTTCGGAGACGAAGCGGACTTTTCGCGTGGTCGGCCGCGCGGGGTCGCGCACCAGCACGTTTTCGATCGCATCAAGCTCATCCATCGCCGCCTTGAGCCGTGCACCGGCATCGTCCTCGCCGACGAGGCCGACGAAGATACAGCGTGCGCCCAGCGAGGCGACGTTGCGCGCGACATTGCCGGCGCCGCCGATATGGATCTCGCTGCGCTGGGCTGTGATGACGGGCGTCGGCGCTTCCGGCGAGATCCGCGACACCTCGCCGTAGACGAACTCGTCCAGCATGATGTCGCCGATGCACAGCACCGTACGGCCTGAGATGGCCTTCGCGAGGGCGTCGAAATCGAGAATGGGCGTCGGCATGGTGAATTGGCCTCAGCGGAAGCGGTCGGGCCGGTCGAGGTAATCACCGACATAGGCCTTCACCGCATCCTCAAGCGTCGTGAAGCCGCCGTTATAGCCGGCGCGGTGGATGCGATCGACCTCGCTCTGGGTGAAGTACTGGTAGGCCCCACGGATCTGCTCGGGCATGTCGATATATTCGATGTTGGGCCTGGTGCCGAGCGCCGCATAGGCCGCCAACATCAGATCCCTGAAGCTGCGCGCCTTGCCGGTTCCGACGTTGAAGAGACCGGACACCGATGGTGTCGCGAGCAGCCACATCACGACGCGCACGACGTCGTCGACATAGATGAAGTCGCGGCGCTGGTCGCCGTCGGCGATGCCTTCGCGGTGAGACTTGAACAATTGCACGACGCGGCCTGCCTTGACGTCGTCGAAGCGCCGCGCCAGCACACTCATCATCGAGCCCTTGTGATATTCGTTGGGGCCGAACACGTTGAAGAATTTCAGGCCAGCCCATTGCGGCGGGAGCTTTTCGCCGCGCGCGGCACGTTCGGCGACCGCGAGATCGAACATGTGCTTGCTCCAGCCGTAGAGATTCATCGGCCGCAGCTTCTTCAGCGCCGGCAGAGAGCCGTCGTCGTCGAAACCCGCCTCGCCATCGCCATAGGTTGCCGCCGAGGAGGCGTAGATGAAGGGCACGGCGCCTGTCGTGCACCAATCGAAAAGGCGCATCGACAGGCGGAAGTTGGTCTCGAACACGAGATCGCCGTCGGTCGCGGTGGTCGCGGAAATCGCCCCGAGATGGATCACCGCATCCAGCGTGCGGCCCTTCAGCCAGTCCATCAGCTCTTCCGGCGGGACGATATCCACAAGCTGGCGCTTGGCGAGGTTCCGCCACTTGCCCTCGTTGCCGAGGAAATCGCAGACCACGACGTCACTGCGGCCGGCATCATTGAGCGCGGCCACGACATTCGATCCGATAAAACCGGCCCCGCCGGTCACCAGCAACATTCAGAAATCCCTGCCCGATCTTTGCGGCCCGGTCCTGCCGTAGCGCATGAGCCGCCAAAGTGTAAGCGGTTTTGGATTGAACGGCCTGCCGGCTTTACCTGCCGGCCCGGAGCGGCTACCGAACCGCCATAATCGGATCGCCTCGGCCCTATCAACAATGAATAACGATTCACAACTTAGTGGAGAAGCAGATCGGGATGACACGCGCCCGATCCTGATCATTCCCTACATGTGGATTGGTGATTTCGTGCGAAATCACACCGTGGTCCGCGTCCTGAAGGAGCGCTGGCCTAACCGGCCAGTCGATCTCCTCACCACATCCCTTTGCGCCCCGCTGGTCGATTACATGCCGGGCGTGCGCGAGGGGATCGTCTGGGACCTGCCGCGCGGCCGGCTCGCCGTGGGGCGCCAATTGGCCTTGGCAAAGCTCCTGCGCGAGCGGAACTATGGCACCGCCCTGGTGCTGCCCCGAACATGGAAGGCGGCCATCGCGCCGGCGCTGGCCGGTATTCCTGAACGGGTCGGCTTTGTCGGCGAGTTCAGGTTCGGACTGCTCAACCGCTGGCGCTGGGGCGAGAAGAAGCTGCCCCGCTTCATCGACAAGAATGCCGCCCTCGCTCAGCCCGATGGCGCGCCCCTGCCTCCGGAATGGCCGGTGCCCCAATTGCGGGTCCCTGCCGAAGACATCGCTCGCTGGCGGCAGGCCAACGGCCTCGGCAGAGGGGCAGCTGTGGCGCTGGCGCCTGGCTCGGTCGGCGTGTCAAAGCGCTGGACCTACTATCCGGAGGCCGCCCGGCTGCTGGTCGAGCGCGGCCTCGAGGTCTGGGTGGTCGGCGGCCCCGCGGAAAAGGGACTGGCCCAGGAGATCGTCGCAGCGGGCGGCGTCGGGACCGCTGGCGGCCCGGGGACCGCTGGCGGCCCTGGCGTGCGCGACCTCACCGGCAACGATTTGCGCAACGGCGTGCTGGCGATGGCCGCGGCCGGTGTCGCCATCTCCAACGACTCAGGCCTGATGCACATCGCGGCTGCGCTGGGAACGCCCACCATGGGCATCTTCGGCCCGACCAGCCCCTATCTCTGGGCCCCGCTCAATGGCCTCGCCGCCACCGTTGTGCAGGACAAGGAAAAGCTGTCCTGCCAACCCTGCCAGAGCACGATCTGCAAGATGAACGATCACCGTTGCATGCGGAATATCGCAGCGAGCGAGGTGGCGGCGATCGCGGATCGGGTGTTGGGGGAGACCGGGTCTCGTTGACGAGCCGAGACATCGAGCGCGGACAGTCCTGCCCCAAAAGCTCGCCGGAAGCCACCCGTCGGCACGGGTGGCCTCCGGTCTATCGTCAGTGATGAGCCTTGCCGCGCGCCGGAGGCAGAAGCACGGTGTCGATGACATGGATCACGCCGTTCGACGCCTCGATGTCCGGCTGGATGACATGCGCGTCGTTGACCGTCACGCCCAAGCCGCCGTCGACGCTCACCGGCTGCCCCTGGACGGTCGCGACCTTGAGCGACTTGCCCGCCACATCGGCCGCCTTCACGCGGCCCGCAATGACGTGATATTTGAGCACAGCCCGAAGCTTGGCCTTGTTCTTGAGCAGCGACTCGACGGTTCCCGGCGGCAGCTTGGCGAAGGCCGCATCGTTCGGCGCGAACACCGTGAACGGGCCTTTGCCCTTCAGGGTGGGTACGAGGCCCGCTGCCTTGACGGCGGTGACGAGTGTCGTGAACTGCCCAGCGGAGACCGCGGTGTCCACAATGTCGGCGGCGCGTGCCGTCGCGGGGCCGAGCAGACCAGCGACCAAGGCGGCTCCGGCCACGAACGAACGAATTGCGGGCGTCATCATTTTCTCCGAATTGCCGTGATGTTGTTTCAACCGATATGACGGATGCGCTCGAGATGTCGCATCCCCTGTGCGATCCGATGCGATCGACGTTGACGTAACGGAGCCTCGCGACCGCTGGATCACCTGCCTGTTCGAAAATCCTGCGGCAGTGCCGCGCTCAATCCTCGACCATGGCCATGAATTCCTGACGCGAGATCGGATTGTCGCGAAAACAGCCGAGCATGCAGCTCGTCACCATGTCCGAGCCGATTTTCTGCACCCCGCGGCTCGTCATGCAGTGGTGATTGGCCTTGAGGATGACGCCCACGCCTTTCGGCTTGAGGGCCTTCTGAACGGCAAATGCAATTTCGGAGGTCATGCGCTCCTGGATCTGGAATCGCTTGGCGTAGGCCTGCACCACGCGCGCGAGTTTGGAGATGCCGACGACGCGACCATCCGGGACGTAGGCGACCCAGGCGCGACCGATGATCGGCGCGATATGATGCTCGCAATGGCTTTCGAACGAGATGCCGCGCAGGATCACCATTTCTTCGTAGCTGCCGGTCTCGTCGAACGTCTTGTCCAGGATCTGAATCGGATCCTGCTCGTAGCCCGCGAAATATTCCTCGAAAGCACGCGCTGCCCGCGCCGGGGTTTCCCGCAATCCCGGCCGGTCCGGATCGTCACCCGCCCATCGGATGATGGTCCGAAATGCGGCTTCGGCTTCCTCACGACTCGGCCGTTGCAGCCGATCGGGAACAATTCTGTAATCCACAGTCACGCCATTCGACCTTTCGCGTTGTCCGCCGCCACGAAGTAACCGCTTCCACGACGAACGACACCGGATAACGAGCGGCGCGCGCTCTTGGATCACCACGCGCCCCGCGGGACGTTCAGCTCAGGGTCTCGATCACGAACTCTTGCGGCGTTGCGCCGGCCAGGGGAGACGGTCGCGCTCCAGGATCGCGATCTCGGTATCCTTCAGGTCCGGCATCGGCTTTTCGTCCACGACGGTGCGGCCGGAGCGATCTGATCGAGAAGTGCTGCAAGAGCGGCACTGTTATTTCGCGAGGTATGCGCCGCTACGAAGTTCAAGAAGAATGTTGCAGCATAGACGAGCAAAACCGCCAGCACGTGGAGCACCGCGGACTCGCACTTCTCGTTCGGGCAAACGAGACACGCGCGGCGCGGTGTCTCACTCCGCTGTCGGATTGCCGCGCCGCCGATAGATCTGGAGATAGTTGGTGTTGCACGAGCGGGTCGTGTGCCAGCGCATGGAGATCGGAGCGAGTTCCAGACCGCAAGTCTCGACGACGGAGAACCCGAGTGGAGCCAAGGTGCCTGCGATCTCATGCGGCCGCATGAAGCGCCGCCAGTCGTGGGTGCCACGGGGCAGCCAGCCCAGAACATATTCCGCGCCGATGATCGCCTTCACGAACGACACCAGCGTCCGGTTCAAAGTGCCGATCACCAGCAGCCCGTCAGGCGCAACCAGGCTGCCGGTCGCGGCCAAGAAGCGATCGGTGTCGGCAACGTGCTCGACGACCTCGAGCGACAGCACGATGTCGAACTGCCGCCGTTCGGCGACCAGTTCCTCGGGAACGGCCTGCCGGTAGCCGACAGGCAACCCGGCTTGGTCCGCATGGATCGTCGCCACGCGCACGTTGCGCTCGGCGGCGTCGATGCCGAGCGCAAGCGCGCCGAGGCGCGCCATGGGCTCGGTCACCACACCCGCGCCGCAACCAACGTCGAGCAGGGTCAAGCCGTCGAGGGGCCGCTCCCGCCTGGGGTCACGCACCATCAACGCGGGGAGCCGGTTGCTGAGGTGCGCGACGCGCGCCGCATTGAAGCTGTGAACCAGCTTCATGCGGCCGTCGGGATTCCACCAATCCTCGGCGAGAGCCTCGAACCGCGCGATCTCGTCGGGATCCACGCTCGGCGCGAGGCCGGTCTTCACGTCCTTGCGCAGCATGGTCAGCCTTCCTGGCGCGCAGCCCGTCGCCCGTCCCCGCGGCACCGTTCGGAACAGAATTTGACGCCTGGCCAGTCCCGTGCCCATTTTCGCCGCCAAGCGAACGACCGCTTGCAAACGGCGCATATTTTGGTCGGAAGGTCCGATTTGCGTCGCATCTTCGGCATGGGAGATTTGCCCAGAGAGAAAAAGACCCGTTTGCGCGGCCGGTGTTCGCATCCAGGCGCAGTTGCCCGCACGGAGCGAGACTTTCCCTCCCTGAACGATTCTGCTCGGCTTTTGGATCAGGACGCCTGACCCTCGCCGCGCCGCTTGTGATCCGAATCCGGCTTGCGATCGTTTCCTCAACCGTGGCGACGCTATCGTACGGGGAGATCAGATCAGCTGGCGCGCCCAAGGAGATGATCCGAGGCAGATGATCAAGACGATTGCGACTTGGATCGGCAGCTATGCGGATCACCCGGACCCGCGTTCGGCGCTGGCGGGCAAGATCGCGCTCGTTGTGGCATCCAACCAGCCTTTCTATCCGCTCTATCTGCATTGGATCGTGGGCACGGCCGCCTGGCCGGCCTGGTTCAGCCTGCTCTCGACGCCTTTCTTCCTCGCCGTCCCGGCCCTGGCGAAAAGGCATTCGCTCGCGGGCCGCGCGCTGCTTCCACTGGCCGGCGTCGGCAACACCGTCTTATGCGTCAAGCTGTTCGGCGCATCGTCGGGCGTCGAACTGTTCCTGCTTCCCTGTGCGCTGCTGGGCACGATTTTGTTTCGGCCGGACGAGCGCCTGAAAACAGCAATCGTCGCCACGCTTCCATTCATCGCCTATCTGTTCGTCGATGCCCATCTCGGCCAACCCCTGATGATGACGTCGGACTATGCGAGGCTGGTCGCCTTGAACGGCATGAGCGTGGCAGCCTTGATCGCGCTGATCGGCCTGCTCTGCTCGACGCTGCTGGCAGCGCGGGAGGCGTGAGACCGTGACAACTGGTATCCCCGGCGCGAGGCAGCATGTCGACATCCCTCACTGACGGTCATCATGGCGGGCCGCGGCGCGCACCGGTTCCAACCGCTGCAGCGTGGCTCGGCGGATTGGGCCTGATGCCGTTCGTCGGGCTCTCGATCGCCTCCCAGACAATCGAGGGTGACTTGAAGGCGGCCGCGGTGCATGGACTGCTGGCCTACGGCGCTGTGATCCTGTCTTTCCTCGGCGGCATCCATTGGGGCGCCGCGATGACCCGGTCGATCTCGCGGACGGATCACGGCATCGATGCCGGCCGGCTCGGCATCAGTGTCGTTCCCTCGCTCGTCGGCTGGGCGTCGCTGCTGGTCGATGTCCGATATGGTCTCGCACTGTTGGCAGCCGGCTTCGCTGCGAATCTGCTGCTGGACATTTGGTCTGCGCGCCAAGGTTGGGTCCCGCCGTGGTATCGCAGGCTTCGCCTGCCGCTGACGATGGTCGTCGTCGCTGCCCTCATCGTGGCGGAGTTCGGCCAGTGAAATATTTAGTTTTGCCGGAGCTGATGATGTTGCGATGATGAAAGCTGAGAGCTGTTTTGCCCGACAGGTCAATCAGCTTTCGCATACCCGGAAGAACATCTTACTCAGAAGATCATCGTCACCGACCCGCAAGTCATTGATTCCATTATGGCCGGCTACTGTGCATGGGGTTGTTTTCGCAGTTTTTAGTTATCGGCGCCTGAAATCGCTGCTCCGAGCAACGGCCGGTAGACCTCGCCAATCCGCGCCGCTTCGGCATCGAGGCTGAACTTCGCGAGCACCCGCGCCCGTCCCCGTTCGCCCATCGCCGTCGCCGCGGCCACGTCCCGCATCAATGGCTCGACCGCAGCAGCGAGCGCCTCGGCATCGCCGGTCGGGATCAGCACGCCGCTCACGCCATCCTCGACTACAAGCTCGGCCGCGCCGGCGCGCGCGGCGACGAGCGCGCTCCCGGCGGCCATCGCCTCGATCAGCGTCAGGCCAAAACCTTCGTTGCGTGAGGTGAAGGCGTAGATCGTCAGCCGCTGATACCAGCGCTGCACCGCTTCGATCGGCAGCTCGCCGGTGATGACGATGCGCGATTGCAGGCCGGCTGCTTCGATGCGCTTCTTCAAGTCATTGGCAAAGGATGTCTGCTCGGCCGTGACCTGACCGACGATCACGGCCGTAAAATCGGGATAGCGCGGCAGCAGCCGGCACATCGCGTCGACGAACACATCGGTGCCCTTCTGTGCACGCACGCGGCCGAAGCAGCCGATGGCGTAGCGGCCCGGCAGCGCGGCTTCCCTAAACGCTGCCGCGCGATCGATCGGCGGCACGTAGACGTCGGTGTCGACGCCGTGCGGGATCACCGTCGCCCGCACTTTCAGGAACGAGGCCGAATGATCTGATGTCGCGATGATCGCGTCCATGCGCCGGATCAGCCAGCGCGTGATCCAGCTATGGTGCCGCTGCGCCGCCGAGGTGAACACGAGCTTCAACGGCCAGCCGAGCACACGCAACGCAACGCCCGCGATCATCTCGTTGTTGCGCCGTGCGTGCCAGATCAATGGCGCCTTGCGGCGCCACAGCTTCAGAAAATCGGCAACGCTCAGGCGCGCGATCCCGGCCGGCGCGTGCGAGCCGAACCAAGCGGCGCGGTACAGCTTGGCCAGCCGCGGCGCCACCATCCGGTTGGTCGCGGTGACCCCGGAATAGCGCCTGTGCAGATTTGGCACGATCACTTCGAGATCGCCGGGGGGATTGGCCACGTCACGCTCCGTTTCGGAAGCCCCCTATACGCAACATTAAGCATAGTGACCAGTTCAGCCACGCCGAAACCCCCTCTTCACCGCGCAAACGTTAACGTGGCGCGTTGATCGAAGACGGGTGAGATCATGACTGTGCTAGTCACCGGCGGCGCCGGCTATATCGGAAGTCATACGGTCCTCGCGCTGGCGGAAGCCGGCGAGGACGTCGTCGTGATCGACGATCTCTCTACCGGCTTCTCCGCTTATCTGCCAGAGGGCGTGCCGCTGTTCATTGGCGATGCAGGCGACGAGAACCTGCTCGAAGGCGTGATCGCGCAGCACAATATCGAGAGCATCATCCATTTCGCCGGCTCCGTCGTCGTGCCGGATTCGATGCGCGATCCGCTCGGCTATTACCGCAACAATTTCACGACCGCTCGCAATCTGCTCAACGTCGCGGTCAAGCGCGGCATCAACCGTTTCATCTTCTCCTCGACCGCCGCCGTCTACGGCAATCCGGACCAGGTGCCGGTCCCCGAACACGCGCCGACGCGGCCGCTGTCGCCCTACGGCTCGTCGAAGCTGATGACCGAGATCATGCTGCACGACGTCGCCGCCGCCTACGGCATGCAGTACGTCACCCTGCGCTATTTCAACGTCGCCGGCGCCGATCCGCAGGCCCGCATCGGCCTTGCCACCGCCGGCGCCACGCATCTGCTCAAGATCGCGGTGGAAGCTGCGACCGGCCAGCGCGCCAAGATCGACGTGTTCGGCACCGACTATCCGACGCCCGACGGCAGCTGCATCCGCGACTTCATCCACGTCACAGACCTCTCGCAGGCGCATCGTTCGGCGCTGGCGTACCTGCGCAACGGCGGCGCCTCGACGACGCTCAATTGCGGCTACGGCCGCGGCTATTCGGTGCTGGAGACCATCGACGCCGTGCGCCGGGTGTCAGGCCGCAGCTTCGCCGTGCAATACGCCCCGCGCCGGCCCGGCGACATCATGACCATGGTCGCCGACACCAGCCGCATCCGCGGCCTGCTCGACTGGAAGCCGCAATACGACGACCTCGAGACCATCGCCGCGCACGCCTTGGCGTGGGAGGACAAGCTGTTCCACGAGCGCCATGGCGAGCTCCGCCACGCGGCATCGGCCTAGAATCATCCCCAGCGCAAGCCCTTAATTGGGCTTGAAAAACCCCGCTTGAGCGGGCACAGAGGCCGTTCGATCCCTGACGCGCGGGCAGGCTTTGTCCTGCGCCGTCAATGGACACCGGATGGCCCAGTTTCCAAAGAAAATCACCGACGATCCCTATGCGGCAATGGTCCTGGTTCGCCGCCTGGTCACGGAACAGGGGGTCGTCTATTGGCGGCGCTACCTCGTCGCCTTCGCGTTGATGGCGCTCGCCGCCGGATCGACCGCGGGCGCGACCTATGTGCTCGGCCAGGTCATCAACCAGGCGTATGTCGACAAGAACATTCCGGGCATCGCGATGTTCTCGGGCATCACGGTGATCCTGCTCTTCATCAAGGGCGTGGCGACCTACGGCCACATGGTGATCCTGACCAAGATCAGTAACGCCATCCTCGCCACCAACCAGCGGCAACTGTTCGCCAAGCTGATGCGCGAAAGCGTCGGCTTCTTTTCCGAACGGCATTCGTCCGAATTCCTGGCGCGGCTGACGGCCGGGGCAAAATCGATCACCGACGTCCTCAACATGCTGGTCAACGCGGTCGGCCGCGACCTCATGATGCTTCTCGCCATGATCGGCGTGATGGTGTGGCAGGACCCGGTGATGTCGTTCATCGGCCTCGTTGTGGTGCCGCCGGCGATGCTGGTGCTGCGTAAGCTGGTCAAGCGCATCAAGGGTCTCGCCTTCAACCAGTTCACCGGCACCGCCGACATCATGGAGACGATGCAGGAATCGCTGCAGGGCATCCGCACCGTCAAGGCGTTCACGCTCGAAGACACCATGCAGAAGCGCATCGACGAGAACATCGCGATCGTCGAGCGCAACGCCAACAAGATGGCGCGCGTCGCCAACCGTTCCAACCCTCTGATGGAGATGCTCGGTGGCTTCGCGGTCGCCGGCTGCCTGCTTTACGGCGGCTACAGCGTGGTCGCGCTAAACGCCACGCCCGGTGCGTTCTTCTCCTTCATGACCGCCTTCCTGATGGCGACCGAGCCGGCCAAGCGGCTGGCGCGGCTCAACATCGATCTCAACAGCCAGCTCGTCGGCGCCCGCATGCTGCTCGAAGTCGTCGACAGCCCGGCGAGCGAGCATTCCGACGACGACAAGCCGGCGCTGAAGCTCTCCGAGGCCCGGATCGAGTTGCGCGATGTCAGCTTCTCCTATCGCGCCAACGAGACCGTGCTCAACCGCATGAGCTTCGTGGCGGAGCCCGGCAAGGTCACTGCGCTGGTCGGCCCTTCCGGCGGCGGCAAGTCGACGGTGCTGGCGCTGCTATTGCGCTTCTACGAGGTGACTCAGGGCGACATCGTGATCGACGGCCAGTCGATCGGTGCGATCTCGCGCAAATCGCTGCGGGCGCAGACCGCCTATGTCGGGCAGGACGTCTATCTGTTCCGCGACACCATCCGGAGCAACATCGCGTTCGGGAAGCCGGGCGCGACCGAGAACGAAATCGTCGATGCCGCCAAGGCAGCCTGCGCGCATGATTTCATCATGAGTTTCCCGCTCGGCTACGACACGCCGGTCGGCGAGCACGGCACGCAGCTTTCAGGCGGCCAGCGCCAGCGCATCGCCGTGGCGCGCGCGCTGCTCAAGAACGCGCCGATCATCCTGCTTGATGAGGCCACCGCCGCACTCGATTCCGAATCCGAGCGGCAGGTGCAGGAGGCGATCGAGCATCTCTGCCAGAACCGCACCACCATCGTGATCGCGCATCGCCTGCACACCATCATGCATGCCGACGCCATCCTTGTGATCGAAGGCGGCGAAATCGTCGAGCAGGGCCGGCATGACGAGCTGCTCCGTCGCGGCGGGCGCTATGCCTCGTTCTTCCGCCTGCAACATCACGATGCCGGCGCTCTGGCGCCGATCAGCGCAACCGCATAGAGTTCCCCGTCAACCTCAAGAGCCGCGAGACCCGCATGAACGCCGCCTCCTACGTCATCCCGCTTCCGCCCCAGGCATCGCTTCCCGTCGTCGGCGAAACCGGCCTCTATCCGGTGCGCCGCATCTGGTGCGTCGGCCGCAACTATCTCGAGCACATCCGCGAGATGGGCAATGACGAGCGCGCCCCACCGTTCTTCTTCGCCAAGCACGCCGATATGCTGGTGCCCGATGGCGCCACCATTCCCTATCCGCCACTGACCAAGGATTTGCATCACGAGGTCGAATTGATCGTCGCGATGAAGAGCGGCGGCCTCAACATCCCCGCCGACAAGGCGCTGGATCACGTCTACGGCTACGCCGTCGGCATCGACCTCACCCGCCGCGACCTCCAGATCGCCTCGCGCAAGAAGGAGCGTCCCTGGGAGATCGGCAAGTCGTTCGACGGCTCCGCTCCGTGCTCCGCGATTCAGCCGGCCTCCAAGATCGGCCATCCCGCCAAGGGCAAGATCTGGCTGACGGTCAACGGCAAGGAAGCCCAGAAGGGCGACCTCACCGAGCTGATCTGGAACGTGCCCGAGATCATCTGGCAGCTCTCGCAGCAGGTGAAGCTCGCCGCCGGCGACATCATCATGACGGGCACGCCCGCCGGCGTCTCTCAGCTCCAGCCCAACGACAAACTCGAATGCGGCGTCGACGGCGTCGGTACGCTGAAGGTCAGCATCGGCCAGCCGGAATAGGCTGAGCGACATTTCAAAGCAAAAGGCCCCGGACAGGTCCGGGGCCTTTTCTATTCCGATCGCATCTACCAGGCCTTCACCGGCCGATTCGCATGGCTCGCCTGCGGCACACCGCGATTGAGCGACATGTGCGAGTGCACGCAGAGCCATCTGTCACCATCTCTTGAAAACACCATCGTGGCCCGGCCGGGGCGCGCGAACGTGCTGCCATCGGGGTGATACCCCGTGCTGGTCCACGGCGCGATCACGGTTGCCATCGTGCCGTCAGAGGACGCCAGGATCGAGGTCTGCTCCAGCACGAACCGGAAATCGGTGGTCTTCGGCCAGACGTTGTCCCACTGCGTCGAGACCCATTGATCGAGACCAGGGATGACGTCGTTGTGGGTGCCGAAGGCGAGCACGTCCGGATGGAAGAGCGGCCGCGCCGAGGCGTAATCGACCTCGCGAACATAGCCTGCGAAGGTCTCCAGCCATCGGCGGAAGAAGTCGATGATTTCGCTCTTCGCGATTGGCAAGGACATCACCTGCTCCACATCCTGCATCTCCATCACGGCAATCTTTGTTGCCACGAGCCGGCGCATCCAGCAAGATTTGGCGTTCGGGATTGATGATCGCAATAAGGTATGATCAGGACCGCGTCCGATGGAGCCAGATTCATGAACCGCATGCTTTTGCTCGCAGCCATTCTCCTCCTCACCAGCAACGCAGCCGGTGCACAGTCCAGTCAGCCCTATGCCGGCCTCGAAGGGCGCCCCATCAAGACGCTGTCGCAGCAGCAGGTCGACGACCTTCGCGCCGGGCGCGGGATGGGGTTGGCGCTTGCTGCGGAGCTCAATGGATATCCGGGTCCCAGCCACGTGCTCGAACTCGGTGATCGTCTCGACTTGACCGCCGATCAACGCGCCGAGGTCCGGCGGTTGTTCGAAGCCATGAAACAGGAAGCCATTCCGCTGGGCAACAAGCTCGTCGATCAGGAGAGAGCACTTGAGGACCTATTCTCATCCCGAGCGGTCACGTCGGAATCGCTCAAGACCAGCACCGCGGCCATCGCAGAAACGCAGGGGAAGCTCCGTGAGAGCCACCTCAAGTACCATCTGGCGACAGCGGCATTGCTGGCCCCGGGCCAAATGCAGCGATACGCGGAGCTGAGAGGTTATCAGAACCCGAGCCCCGACACCCGCGCAGGCCACAAGCATCATCACTAGGCGGGGCCGGCCGCCTGGTCCGGCGCGTTCAGATTCAACTCAACGCCGAATAGACGATGAGGCCGAGGATCAGCGCGGTCAGCGAATACTTCAGCGTGTAGTAGACGTTGCGGTTCCACTCCTTGACCTTGCGGCTGCCGAGATGGATCTCGTAGAGCTTCCCGAACACCTTGTTGAGCACGCCCACGTGCTCGCCATCGACGTTCTGGGTTGCCGATGCCTTGACGATGTGATGGCTGACCCAGCGGTTAATCGCGGTCATGAAGCCGTACTTCATCGGGCGCTCGACGTCGCAGAACAGGATGATGCGGTTGACGTCGGTCGCGTTCTCGGCGCTGTGGATGAAGGTCTCGTCGAACATGAAGGCCTCGCCGTCGCGCCAGACGCATTCGACGCCGTCGACCAGGATGCGGCACTTGTTCGAGTTCGGCGTAACGAGACCAAGGTGATAGCGCAGCGAGCCGGCAAAGGGATCGCGGTGCGCGCCGAGCTTGCCGCCCGGCGGCAGCATCGCGAACATCGCGCCATGCACGCTCGGGATCGACTTCAGCAGCTCCACCGTCTTCGGGCACAGCGTGTTCGCCGACGGCAGAAAGTCGTCGTACCATTTCAGGTAAAACCGCTTCCAGCCGCTCTTGAAAAACGAATAGAAGCCCCAGTCGTTGTTTTTCGCGGCCGCGCGGATGAAGCCCTCGTCGAACAGACGCACGGCCTCGTCGCGGATTGTCTCCCAATTCTCGCTGAGGGGTTTCAGCTCGGGAAATTGCTCGACCGGGATCACCGGCTTGTTCGGCACCGCCGAGCCCGCATACATCAGGACATTGTAGGGCGCGAGATAGGTCGAGTGATCGCCGAGCTGGCGCGCAAAGCGCAGTCGCTGTTTGCCGCGGAAGTGAACGTAAATCGTCGAGGCCGCCAGCACATAAAGGATGACAAGTTGCGGCGCAAAAAGCTGTTTCAACATTTCCCCAGTTCCCGATTGACCCAGCCGGGAACGTGATCTACCTCGGCCCGGACCGAGCGGCAAGATATTCACCGCTGGGTTGCAATCACGCTGAGGAGATCGGAAGTACGGAATCCGGGTTTATACTGGTCGAAACGAGCTCAATCACGCCCGGGACAGCGCCTGGAGACCCTTGAATGTCAGGCGCTTAGGATCCTTGACGCCGGCAAGATAGAGCCGGCGGATGAAGGCGATGACGGCGTCGCGGTCACAATCGGTCAACGCGACGACGGCGTCGACCGCGATCTTCTGGGCTTCCATTGGGCTCACCTCGGCCTTGCGAGTAACCCGGCCAAGACAGGCTAGGACTCACCGGTTAATCCGGCGTTAACCGTTCGGGCAGCATGGCTGATTCAGCCCGGTGCCCGTATACGCAAAACAACGCATTGCCGAGAGTGCAGCGGCTCATCGCGCAGCCATGCTCTTCTTGAGCTGGGCAAATTGCTTCTTCAGCCGCGGCGCTGCGAAGTCGGCGAAGGCACGCACCTTGGGCACCGAGAGCCTGCCCTGTGGGCAGATCAAATGCGCGGGCATCTCCGGATCCTCGTCGCCGGCCAGCACGATCTCGAGCTCGCCGCGCGCGACCTCCTCCGCCACCTGGTAGGAATACATCCGCGCCACCCCGCGCCCGGCGACGGCGGAGGCCACCGCCGCATAGGTGCTGTTGACGACGAGGCGCGGACTAAACTGCACCGTCCGGGCCGCCGAGGAGCCCGGCTGCGGCATGAAGGTCCAGGAATTCGGAAGATGCGCCATCGCCACGATCTGATGTTTGGCAAGATCGCCGGGCTCGGTGATGCGCGGGTGCTGCTTGAGATAGCGCGGCGCCGCCACGACCACGCGGCTGATCTCGCCGACCCGCATCGCCACCATCGCCGAGTCCGCGAGAGGCCCGATGCGGAGCGCGACATCGACGCCTTCCTCGATCAGGTTGACCGCGCGGTCGAACAGCAGAAGCTTTGCCGACACGGCCGGATAGGCATCGAGAAACGCATCGAGGATCGGCCGCAGCACCATCTCGCCGGACACAACAGGGGCGGTGATCGTCAGCAGGCCGCGCGGCGCTGTGCGCGGTCCGGCGGCAATGTCGTCGGCCTCTTCCAGTTCCGCGAGTACGCGGCGGCAGATTGCGAGATAGCGCTCGCCCTCCTCGCTCAGCTTGATCGACCGCGTCGTCCGGTGCAGCAGCTCGGCGCCGACCCGCTCTTCCAGGAAAGCGATGGCGCGGCTGACCGCTGCCGGTGAGCGGCCAAGCTTGCGCCCTGCGGCCGCGAGGCTTCCCTCGTCCACCGCGAGGACGAACACATTCATCGCATCCAGACGATCCATGCCTTCCCGTCGCCCCTTCAAATTCCGGGGACAAGCTAGGCGTTCATCTCCGCCACGACAACCGGTGCCAAGGCCAGATCCGGCATTCGTTCGCGCCACGTAACAGTGTCTGCCGGACAACGTGTATTCGCAGGCGGGCCACTGGAGCGTACCTCACACGCCAGGCCAGCCGTTGCTGGCTCAGGTTTTCAAGCCAACAACAGGAGCCCGTCATGGGTATCGAACAGAAGGTCGCCATCATCACCGGGGCATCGCAGGGCATCGGCGCCGCCCTGGTGAAGGGCTTTCGTGATCGCAACTACCGCGTCGTGGCAACGGCCCGCTCCATCAAGCCGTCGGGCGACGACGATGTTCTCGCCGTTCCCGGCGACATCTCGGATAGAGCCACCGCCGAACGCGTGGTCTCGCAAGCCGTCGCCCGCTTCGGCCGGGTCGACACACTGGTGAACAATGCCGGCATCTTCGTCGCAAAGCCGTTCACGCAGTACACGGTCGAAGACTACGCGGCGGTGATGGGGACCAATGTCGCGGGCTTCTTCAACGTCACGCAGCTCGCCATCGCCGAGATGGAGAAGCAAGGTTCTGGCCACGTCGTCCAGATCACCACAACCCTGGTCGATCAGGCGAACTCGAACGTACCCTCGGTGCTGGCCTCGCTGAGCAAGGGCGGACTGAGCGCCGCGACCAAGTCGCTCGCGATCGAATATGCCAAGCGCGGCATCCGCGTCAACGCGGTATCTCCCGGCATCATCAAGTCGCCGATGCATCCGCTAGAAACGCATGCCCAGCTCAGCGCGCTGCATCCGGTCGGCCATATGGGCGAGATGTCCGACATCGTCGACGCCGTGCTCTATCTCGAGGGCGCCCCCTTCGTCACCGGCGAAATCCTGCATGTCGACGGCGGCCAGAGCGCCGGCCATTGAGCCGAGGACAAACACGATGCCCATCGTCACCATTCAAGTGACCCGCGAGGGAACGACGCCGGGAGCGGCGTCGATCACCGCGGAGGAAAAGGCCGCCCTGATCAAGGGATCGAGCCAGCTGCTGCTCGACGTGCTCGGCAAGCCGCTGGATTCCACCTTCGTCGTGATCGAGGAAGTCGACCTGGACAATTGGGGCTGGGGCGGCCTGCCCGTACCGGAATTCCGACTCCGCCGCGCCCGGACCGGATGATCCGCGCGCCATTGAGCGCGCAGGAGGATGACATGGCCAAAGCAGATATGAAGCAACAGGTCGAGACGCGGCTGCACCTGCAGCCGGGATCAAACTCAGGATCAACGTCCCAAGGAACCTGGCGATATGCCGCGGCAGGATTGTCCGCATCACTGGTCGGCCTTGGCCTCGCCCGATTTTCCTATACCCCACTGATCCCGGCCCTGATCGCGGCAAAATGGTTCAGCGCATCAAACGTCGTCTATCTCGGTGCGGCGAACCTTGCCGGCTATCTGGCCGGCGCGCTCGCCGCGCGGGCCGTCGCTTCGCGCATCGGCGCGGTCCCTGCGCTGCGAGCGATGATGCTGCTGGCGACCCTCTGCTTCTTCGCCAGTTCAGCGCCGGTGTCGTTTACTTGGTTCTTCGCCTGGCGATTTCTGTCAGGTTTCACCGGCGGCATCATCATGGTGCTGGCGGCTTCCGTCATTCTGCCGCACACCTCGCCCGCACGACGCGGCATCATCGGCGGCGTGATCTTTGCCGGCGTCGGCCTCGGGGTCGCAGCATCGGGCACGCTGGTGCCGCTCTTGCTGCAACAGGGCCTGCAGCAGAGCTGGTATGGGCTCGGCGCGCTCTCCGCCGTGCTCACGCTCGCGAGCTGGTGGAACTGGCCTGCTGACGCCAAGGGCAATGCGGCTCCGTCGCATCAGGCAAAGTCCCATCGCACCTCGCCCGCCGCCTGTGCGCTGCTGGTTCAGTACGGTCTCAATGCGGTGGCGCTGGTGCCGCACATGGTTTTCATCGTCGACTTTGTGGCCCGTGGCCTTGGCCAGGGAATTGCCGCGGGATCGCACTATTGGGTGCTTTACGGCCTCGGCGCGATCGCCGGTCCGCTGGTCACCGGCCATCTCGGCGACCGGTCCGGATTCGGACCGGCGTTGCGCGCGGCTTTCCTGATCGAGGCGGCTGCGGTGCTGCTGCCGACCGTCAGCACCGCGCCGGTTTCGCTGATCGTATCGAGTGTTGTGGTGGGCGGGTTCACGCCGGGCATCGTGCCCCTGGTGCTCGGGCGGATCCACGAGCTCGTGCCGCATTCGGCCGAACAACAACGCGCGACCTGGAGCGACGCCACGACGAGCTTTGCGCTGTTCCAGGCGGCCGCGGCCTACGCGTTCTCGTGGATCTATGCGCAGACCGGTGGCGACTATCTGGTCCTGTTCGGACTCGGCGGTGCGGCGGTAGTGCTGGCCCTGGCGATCGACCTTGGCCTCGCGCTCATTGCGCGCAAGGCATAGATGCAGCCGCGGCGTGATCAGGAATAGCGCATCACGCCGTCGTCGATCCGGCCGAAGCGCAAGGAGACGATGTCGAGCGCGTAGTTCTGGTACAGCCGCCACGGCTGCTTCGAACCCTGCTTCGGCATCTTGGCCACCGAGCGCTGCACATAGCCCGAGGTGAAATCCAGCGACGGCTGTGCCGTGACCTCCGGGTCGTCATTATGCGGCATGCACTGGCGGAAATTGTGCCGGTCCATGTAGTTGATGAGACGGCAGACATATTCGCAGGTGAGATCGCATTTCAGCGTCCAGGATGCATTGGTGTAGCCGAACGCCGAGGCCATGTTGGGCACGTCGGCATACATCATGCCCTTGTAGGTCAGCGTATTGGCGAAATCGACGGCGCGGCCGTCGACACTGACGTCGAGACCGCCGACGACCTGCAGCACCAGCCCGGTCGCCGTCACGATGATGTCGGCCGCAAGCTCGCGGCCGTCCTTGAGACGGATGCCGTCGTGCGTGAACGTGTCGATCTCGCTGGTGACGACGGAGGCGCGCTGTTCGCGGATTGCCTTGAACAGATCGCCGTCGGGCACCAGGCACAGCCGCTGGTCCCAGGGGTTGTAGCGCGGCGTGAAATGGGTTGCGACATCGTAGTCCGGGCCGAGCGCCATCTGCACGCCCTTGAGGACCAGCTCCTTGACCTTCGCAGGACGGCGCCGGCTGAGCTGGAAGAAGAACATTCCCCACATCACGTTGCGCCAGCGAATGACATGATAGGCAAGCCGCGTCGGCAGATTACGGCGGATCTTGTTGGCGACGGGATCCTGCGCCGGGCGCGACACCACATAGGTCGGCGAGCGCTGCAGCATGGTGACCTGCGCCGCCTTCTTGGCAAGCTCCGGCACCAGCGTGACCGCGGTCGCGCCCGAGCCGATCACCACGACGCGCTTGCCCGCATAGTCGATATCCTCGGTCCATTTCTGCGGATGGACGATGCGGCCAGCAAAATCGGCGGAGCCCTTGAACTCCGGCGTGTAGCCCGCCTCGTATTTGTAATAGCCCGAGCACATGAACAGGAAATTGCAGGTGAAGCGCACCAGCTCGGTGGCGCCCTCGCGCGTGCTGCGCTCGGCTTCGATGGTCCAGCGTGCGTCCGGCGTCGACCAAAAAGCGCGCTTGACGCGATGATGGAAGCGGATGTGCTTATCGATGCCGTTCTCGGCCGCGGTCTCGCGCACGTAGTTCAGGATCTGCGGCCCGTCGGCGATGGCCTTCGGGTCGGTCCACGGCTTGAAGGAATAGCCGAGCGTGAACATGTCGCTATCCGAGCGGATGCCGGGATAACGGAACAAGTCCCAGGTGCCACCGATGCAGTCGCGCCCCTCGAGGATCACGTAACTCTTGGTGGGGCACTTCGTTTGCAAATGATAGCCCGCGCCGATGCCGGATAGCCCGGCACCGACGATGAGGACGTCGAAATGTTCTTGTTGCATGGTTTCCTCCGCCGGGGCGGATTGTCCGCCCATGGCTGGTGGCCGTCAATTGGCAATGGGCCCCGCGACAACCGCAAAGCGAGTTGAATTCCATGCGCCGAAACAACAAAGCCCCGGATCGCTCCAGGGCTTTGCATCGATGATAGAGCGATCAGCGGATCAGTAGCGGTAATGGTCCGACTTGTACGGACCTTCCTGCTTGACGCCGATGTAGTCGGCCTGGTCCTTGCGGAGCTCGGTGAGCTTGACGCCGATCTTGGCAAGGTGAAGACGCGCGACCTTCTCGTCGAGCGACTTCGGCAGCACGTAGACTTCCTTCTTGTACTTGCCGTCCTTGTTGTTGGCGTAAAGCTCGATCTGCGCCAGCGTCTGGTTGGTGAAGGAGGCCGACATCACGAAGGACGGATGTCCCATCGCGTTGCCAAGGTTCACGAGGCGGCCTTCCGACAGCAGAATGATGCGGTGCTTGTCGGGGAATTCGATTTCGTCGACCTGCGGCTTGACGTTGGTCCACTTCAGGTTACGCAGACCCGCGATCTGGATCTCGTTGTCGAAGTGACCGATGTTGCAGACGATGGCGCGATCCTTCATCGCGCGCATGTGCTCGATGGTGATGATGTCCTTGTTGCCGGTCGCGGTAACGAAGATGTCGGCACGGGGAGCCGCGTCTTCCATGGTCACGACTTCGTAGCCTTCCATCGCGGCCTGCAGCGCGCAGATCGGATCGACTTCCGACACCATCACGCGGCAGCCGGCCTGGCGCAGCGAGGCCGCCGAACCCTTGCCGACGTCGCCGAAGCCGGCGACCATCGCGACCTTGCCCGACATCATCACGTCGGTGCCGCGGCGGATGCCGTCGACCAGCGATTCACGGCAGCCATAGAGGTTGTCGAACTTCGACTTGGTGACGCTGTCGTTGACGTTAATGGCGGGCCACAGCAGCGTACCGGCCTTCTGCATGTCATAGAGACGATGCACGCCCGTGGTGGTCTCTTCGGAGACGCCCTTGATGCTCTCGGCGATGGCAGCGAAATAGCCCTTCGGCTTCTCCTTGAGCTGCTTCTTCAAGAGCGCGAAGAAGACTTCCTCTTCTTCCGAACCGGGCTTGTCGAGGAAGGCGGTATCGCCCTTCTCGGCACGCAGGCCGAGATGGACGTACATGGTGGCATCACCACCGTCGTCGAGGATCATGTTCGGGTGACCGCCGCCGTGCCAGTCGAACAGCTTTGCGGTGTAGTCCCAGTATTCGGCCAGCGTCTCGCCCTTGACCGCGAACACCGGAATGCCGGCTGCCGCGATCGCCGCCGCCGCGTGGTCCTGCGTCGAATATATGTTGCAGGAGACCCAGCGGATGTCGGCGCCGAGGGCTGCCAGCGTCTCGATCAGCACGCCGGTCTGGATCGTCATGTGCAGCGAGCCGGCGATGCGCGCGCCCTTCAGCGGCTGCTTCGGGCCGTACTCCTCGCGGGTTGCCATCAGGCCGGGCATCTCGGTCTCTGCGAGCGAGAGCTCCTTGCGGCCGAAATCGGCGAGCGAAATGTCCTTGACGATGTAATCGGTGAAGCCGGGCTTCGCGTTCATGGTGGGTTCCTGTTTGTTTGGCTCGTCATTCCGGACGCTCGAGAAACGAACGAACCCGGAATCCAGCGGTTCGAGATTCCGGGATCGCCGCTGTTGCGGCGCCCCGGAACGACGCAAGTGACTCAGAGCGCGCGCTTAAGCTGCTCGACGAGATCGGTCTTCTCCCAGGAGAAGCCGCCCTCGTTGTCCGGCGTGCGGCCGAAATGGCCGTAGGCCGAGGTGCGCGCGTAGATCGGGCGATTGAGGTCGAGATGGGTACGGATGCCGCGGGGCGTCAGATCCATCGCCTGCGCCGCCGCCTTCTCAAGCTGCTCCTCCGGCACCTTACCGGTGCCGTGGGTGTCGATGTAGATCGACAGCGGACGCGCCACGCCGATGGCGTAGGCGAGCTGCAGCGTGCAGCGGTCGGCAAGACCGGCGGCAACGATGTTCTTGGCAACGTAACGTGCGGCATAGGCCGCCGAGCGGTCGACCTTGGTCGGATCCTTGCCGGAGAACGCGCCGCCGCCATGCGGAGCCGCGCCACCGTAGGTGTCAACGATGATCTTGCGGCCGGTCAGGCCGGAGTCGCCGTCGGGTCCGCCGATGAAGAACTTGCCGGTCGGATTGATGTGCCAGATCGTCTTCGGCGTGATCCAGTCCTTCGGCAACGCCTCGCGCACATAGGGCTCGACGATGTCGCGGATCTGCTTGGACGAGATGTCCTCGATCAGGTGCTGGTGCGAGACCACGATCTCGCGCACGCCGACCGGCTTGCCGTTCTCGTACTGCACGGTGACCTGGCTCTTGGAGTCCGGACCGAGCACCTTCTCCTTGCCGGAGTGACGGGCTTCGGAGATCAAGCGCAGGATCTTGTGGGCGTAGAAGATCGGCGCCGGCATCAGATCGGGCGTCTCGTTGGTGGCGTAACCGAACATGATGCCCTGGTCGCCTGCGCCCTCTTCCTTGACCTCGCCCGGCTGCAACGCATCGACGCCCTGGGCGATGTCGGCCGACTGCGGATGCAGCAGGATCTCGATGTCGCAGGTCTTCCAGTGGAAGCCTTCCTGCTCGTAGCCGATGTCCTTGATCGCGCCGCGGACGACGCCCTCGATCTGCTCATTGGTCACCGACTTCGGACCGCGGGTCTCACCGGCGATCACCACCTTGTTGGTGGTCGCGAGCGTCTCGCAGGCGGCGCGGATCTGCCAGGGGTCGATGCCGGCCTTCGGCCCTTCGCGGTAGAACAGATCGACGATCTCGTCGGAAATCCGGTCGCACACCTTGTCCGGATGACCCTCGGACACGGACTCGCTGGTGAAGAGATAGGACGCGCGCATCAGTAACCCCTTGTTCCGCCACTAAGCCGGCGGGCGTTTGCGATATTTACCTGTGAATGAAGTCAATCACGCCGGCGCGAGATGACGTAGGATTCGTCGAGAAACCAGAGCCCGTTGTACTTCCGCAGCACGTCCCTGGCGGCATCCAGAGTCCGGCCGTTTTGAGTCATTTCTGTCAACCGGTCGTCCTCAATCTGAGCGACATACACCGCCGCATTCCACGCTGCAAAGGCCGTCGAGGTTCCGATGGTGCCGGTTACCTCGTTGGGCAGCGCTTCCATATCATACCTGAAGATCGATCGGTTATCCGCATATGCATTAAAATTTAAGTCGCGGCCCAACGAACCAAGTTCATACTTAACGGCGCGCAATAACTCATGACGGCTCACGGCGAAAGGATTTTCTCCGGGCCAGATCGCCTGGATCATTTCCATGCCCGGATCCTGGCCATGGGAATGGATTCCGATCAGCCGTCCGCCCGGCCGAAGCGCCCGCGCCAGGGGTGCGATGATCCGCTTGGCCCGGAAATTGACCGAGGACAGGGCCCGATAGGGCTGGGACGCGATGACGAGGTCGAAATTGGCCTCGGTCTGGCCCGGCCGCGGAATGGTCGAATCCAGCAGGAAGCGGTGATCCTCGCGGTAGAGCACCAGAACCACCGGCCGTTCGTACAGCGGCATGGCGGTGCGTGGACTGATCGCGGCACGCCAGTTCTGCTCCAGGAACGGCCGGAGTTCGGCGATTTGCTGCTCGAACTCGCCTGACGAGGCGCCCCGCAGCGGCACCTCGTGCCAAACGGTCGCCGCAGCCGCGGCGGGCGATGCCGGCGTCAGCCAGGGCGCCTCCGAGTAGAACATGTTGGTGAAGACGAAAACCGACGCCGGATGCTCGAAAATGCGGTCCGGCACCTTCTCCAGCGTCAGGCGCAGATCCTCCAGGCTGAGTTCCTTGCCGGCAACGTAAAATGGCATGTGGGGGTAGCGCTGGTGCGTTGCGCGCAGTACCCGCGCCAGCACCGTGCCGTCGCCGACGCCGGCGTCGAACAAGCGCAGGGCCGGTGGGCGCGGATGGATGGAGGCAAGCTCCAGCGCGACTCTGTCGGCGACCACCCGCTTTTCGCTGCAGGTGTGGACGAAGAGCAGGTATTTCTGGCGGTTCTCGAAGAAGCGGAAATTGCCGCGCGGGTCGCGCTTTTCGGGCGGCACCTGAAGTCCCCGCGGCGGCGGCACCCCCCCGGCCATCGAGGCCGCCATATAGGCCTGGATCCGGTCAAGCGTGTCGATGGTGATGCGTTTGCCCTCGCGCAGGCGATGCACCAGCTTCCCATCGTTTACCGCGCGCCGGCCGAACGTCGATTCCGCCATGTCCGCCTTTCGGCAGAACTCAGTGATCTGGCTAAGGATTTCGTCGTTTTTCATGAGTGGGACGCGGTGGGCAGAAAAGGTGGGACTCGCCTCCTAGCAAAATCTGCCCACCAAGGGAATAGAGAAACAGGGCGCGTCCCGCCTCCTGTGCCATCTGGAGCCCATGAACCCGCGCGTGAGCCCGGGCAACTAACGAGCGCTTTCGTTGAGGGGGACTTTCACCATGCGCCGCCTGCTCGTCGCGCTCTGTCTGCTCGCCGCAACCCTGTGGACCGCGCCCGCGGCCGCGCAGTCGCGCAACCAGCTCGGGCCGCTCTGCACCACCGACACGACGCCGGCCGACAAGATGATCGATGCCTGCAACAAGATCATCGCGTTGAAGGTTTTCCGCGGCGAACAGCTTGCGACGATCCATTTCTGGCGCGCCGTCGGCTGGAACAAGAAGGGCGACTACGCGAAGGTCATCACCGACGCCACCGAAGCGATCCGGCTCCAGCCGAGCCAGGCGGCCTACAACCTCAGGGGATCGGCGTATTACGACAAAGGCGACTACGACATCGCGATCGCGGACTTCGACGACGCGCTGAAGCTCGGCCCTCCCAGCGGCACCATCTTCCACAATCGAGGCAACGCCTGGCGCGGCAAGCACGACTATGCGAAGGCCATTGCCGACTACGACATGGCGATCAAGGCCGATCCAAAAGCGGCATTCTCGTTCCAGAACCGCGGCATCTCGAAACAGGCCCTTGGCGATCTCGACGGCGCACTTGCCGATATCAACCAGGCGATCCGGCTCGATCCCTCGCTGCCGCAGCCGCTGATCAACCGCACCGCGATCTGGCGGGCCAAGGGCGATCTCGACCGCGCCATCGCCGACGGCAGCGAGGCAATCCGGCTCGCCAGGGAGAAGCCGCCGGCCAATATCATGACGCCGCCGAACAGCGTGCTGATCTCCGGCTACACCCATCGTGCGCTGGCCTATGAAGCAAAGGGCGACTACGCAAGTGCTCGCGAAGACTACAAGGCGACGCTCGCGATCCCAGCATCCGATGCTGGCAGCAAGGCCAACCAGGCCACCGCCAAGGTGCGGCTGTCGCTGGTGAGCGAGACCAGCGCGCCGATCCCGCGCGATGCGCCCTCGCCGGCGACGCAGCCGACCGCGGCCCCCGCCCCGCAGCCGAAGACGGGCGCAACGCAGCTCCCCTCACCTGCACAAGCCGCTCGCCGCGCACGCATGGCGCTGATCATCGGCAACGGCGCCTATGCGCACGTCAAGGCGCTGGCCAATCCGGCCAACGACGCACGCGCCGTCGCAAAGAGCCTGCGCGATATAGGCTTCACCGTGTCGGAAGGCGTCGATCTCGACCGCGCCGCGATGCAGAAGATGACACGCGACTTCCTGCGCGAGGCCGCGCGGGCGCAAGTCGCGTTAGTCTATTACGCCGGCCACGGCGTTCAGGTCGACGGCCGCAACTATCTCATTCCCATTGACGTCGAGCTCAAGCCGGGTAGGGCCATGACCGAGGCTATGATCGACATGGACACGATCATGGCCGGCCTCGACGACCAGGTCCGAACCAACATTCTGATCTTCGATGCCTGCCGCAACAACCCGATGGCGCCACAGGTCGCTTCTGCCGGGGCCAATCGCGGCATCGAAGGCGCTTCGGGCCTCGCGGCGCCAACGAGCCTCGGCACCGGTGCGACCTTGGGCGCAGGCACATTGATCGCGTTCGCCACCGCGCCGGGACAGGTTGCGCTCGACGGCGAAGGCGCCAACTCGCCGTTTTCCGCCGCGCTGTCACGCCACCTCGGCACGCCCGGGCTGGAAGTGCAGCAGATGCTGACGCGGGTGCGTGCCGAGGTGGTCTCGTCCACCAAGAACAAGCAGGTGCCGTGGTCGAACTCGTCGCTGCTGGGCGAGGTTTATCTGGCGGAGAAATGAAGGTGGGCTCGCGCCTGGACGCGGCGCAGCGCTTCTTTAGCGGTGCGCTGTGGAGCCGGGCCTGTATCTCCGAAGAGCAAGTTAGCAGCATGAGTCCCGGCTCTGCGCAGCAACGCTAGAGCGTTGCTGCGCGTCAGGGACACGAGCGCAGCTAGCAGCGCCTCAGTTACCCCACACTTCCTTGGCGATTTCGACCGCAAGGCTGAGCTTCGCCCACTGCTCTTCCTCGGAAAGGACGTTGCCCTCTTCGGTCGAGGCAAAGCCGCATTGCGGCGAGAGCGCGAGTTGCTCCAGCGGGGCGAACTTGGCGGCTTCTTCCAGACGGCGCTTGATGTCGTCTTTCTTTTCGAGCTCGCCGAACTTCGAGGTGATGACGCCGACCACGACGATCTTGTTGCCCTTGGGCAGGAAGCGCAGCGGCTCGAAACCGCCGGCGCGGTCGCTGTCGTACTCAAGAAAATAGCCGTCGTAATTGGTGCCGGCGAGCATAGTCTCGGCCACCGGCTCGTAGCCACCCGAGGAGATCCAGGTCGAGCGGAAATTGCCGCGGCAGACATGCGTCGTCACCACCATGTCGGCAGGCTTCTCGGCCAGCGCGTAGTTGATGATGCGGGCATAGATCTGCTGGAGACCGTCCGGATTGTCGCCGCGCTCGCGCGCCTTCTGCAATTCGTCCTGCGAGCAGAGATAGGCCCATACAGTGTCGTCGAACTGGAGATAGCGGCAGCCTGCGTCGTAGAAGGCCTTGACGGCTTTCCGATAGGTCTTGCCGAGGTCTTCGTAGAAGGCCTCGAGATCGGGATAGACCTCCTTCGAGATCGCCTTGCGGCCGCCGCGGAAATGCAGCACCGCGGGCGACGGGATCGTCATCTTGGCGGTGACGTGCGCCTGGTCGGCGACCTTCTTCAGGAAGCGGAAGTGGTCGAGCATCGGGTGATCGGCGGGGAAGTCGAGCTTGCCGATGACCCGGACAGCGTCGTGCCGGGTCTCGACGCCCGCGAACTGGATGCCAGCGTCGGGATGAAACAGCTCGCAGCCGGTGAGCTTGGCCAGGAAGTCGAAATGCCACCAGGAGCGGCGGAATTCGCCGTCGGTCGCGAGCTGCAGGCCGATCGAGGCCTGCTTGTGCACGACCTTCTCGATCTCGATGTCTTCGATCTTGCGCAGATCGTCGGCCGAGATTTCGCCCTTCTCGAGCCGGCTACGGGCTTCCTTGATTTTGGCCGGACGCAGAAGACTGCCGACCTCGTCGGCTCGGAAGGGGGCTTTGGTTCGCTGCATGTCTTACTCCCTGGACATTCTAATTTAGTGAGCCGCCGCCCCGGCGACGCCGAGATGGCGTTCCAGGACCGAAGGGTCGGTTTTCAGCGCGGCGCTCGGAGCGTCGTGGACGATCGTTCCGCGCTCCAATATCACAACGCGGTCGGCCAGCCCCAGAATCTTTTGGGCATTCTGTTCGACGATGATCGAGCAGATGCCGCCTGCCCTCGTGATGCTGCCGATCGCCTTCAAGAGCTCCTCGACGATGATGGGAGCAAGGCCCTCGGTCGGCTCGTCCAGCAGCAGCACTTTCGGGTTGAGAGTGAGTGCGCGGCCGATCGCCAGCATCTGCTGCTCGCCGCCGGAGAGTTGGTTGCCGAAATTGCTCCGCCGCTCCTTCAGCCGCGGGAACATCTCGTAAACCTTCTCGACCGTCCATGGACCGGGCTGCGCGACCGCGGTCATGTTCTCTTCGACCGTCAGCGAGCGAAAGATATTGCGCTCCTGCGGCACCCAGCCAATGCCGGCGCGTGCCCGCTGGTCGGGCCGGAGCGACGTGACATCGGCGCCGGCGAGCGTCACGCTGCCCGAGAAGCGGCGGGTCACGCCGACGATCGAATTGATCAGCGTGGTCTTGCCGGTGCCGTTGCGGCCCAGCAGCGCCAGCACCTGCCCCTCGGCGAGGCGCAAGGACATGTTGGGCAGCACCACCGCTTCGCCGTAGCCGGCGCGCAACGCATCGATCGCGAGCAGGTCAGACATTGACTGCCTCCTCGCCGAGATAGACCGCCTTGACCTGCGGATCGCGCGCGACCTGCTCTGGCGGGCCTTCGGTGAGCAATGCGCCCGAAACCAGCACGGAAATGCGGTCGGCGAAGGAGAACACGAGATCCATGTCGTGCTCGATCAGGAGCACGGTGACGTCGCGCGGCAGGCTGCCGACGACCGCGAGGATGTCGTGGCGCTCACTCTCCGGCACGCCGGCGGCGGGCTCGTCGAGCAGCAGCACGCGCGGCTTGGCGGCGATCGCGACCGCGATCTCGAGCAGGCGCTGCTTGCCATAGGGCAGCGTCACGGTCTGTTCGTTCATGACGTCGAGCAGATGGAAGCGCGCGAGCAGATCGGCGATTTCACCGTTGACGTCGCTGCGCGTGCCCATCCGCCGCCACCAGTCGCCGCCATGGCCGAGGCGCTCGGAGACCGCGAGGCCAATGGTCTCGAGCGGCGTCAGGTCAGGATAGAGCTGGTTGATCTGGAAAGTGCGCGACAAGCCGCGCAGCACGCGTTTGTGCACGGGAAGATCGGTGATGTCCTGGCCTTCGAGCAGGATGCGGCCGGAGTTGGGCTTGAGCACACCGGTGAGTTGATTGATCACTGTGGTCTTGCCGGCGCCGTTAGGACCGATCAGCGCGTGACGGGCGCCCTGCTCGATCTTCAAGGAGAGATCGCGGGTGACCCGCAGGCCGCCGAATTGCTTTTCGAGGTTCTGGGTTTCGAGCGCGATGGTCATGCGTCGCTCTCCGGCACGGCGACGACCGCCTTGCGACCGGCAACCTGCTTGATGATCAGGTTCGGCACGTACAGCACCCAGCGATGCAGGCGCTGGCGCCCGACCAGCACGATCACGACCAGCACGAGGCCGATCCAGAACTGCCAGTATTGCGGGGTAATCGTGGAGAACACTTCCTGGAGCATGCGGAAGATCACCGCACCGATCAGCCCGCCATAGAGATAACCGGTGCCGCCGATGACCAGCACCAGCATGAGGTCGGCCGATCGCTCGAAGGCGAAGACGTCGAGCGAGGCGATCGCGGTGGTTTGGGTGAACAGCGCGCCCGCGACGCCGGCATAGAATGCCGCGAGGGTATAGATCGCGACCAGGCGCCGATTGACGGGGATGCCGATCGCGGCGGCGCGCAGCGGATTGTTCTTGATTGCGCGCAGCGACAGGCCGAACGGCGAATGCACGACGCGGCGGGCGAACAGGAACAGCAGGAACAGGACGGTGAGTGAATAGAAGAAGCCGGCCTTGCCGAACATGTCGAACGGGATCGCGCCGAGGATCGGCTGCATCTCGATGCCCTGCAGGCCGTCGGTGCCGCCGGTGATGTTGGAGAAGCGCTCGGCGAGCGCTTCCAGCAGCAAAGCGATGCCAAGCGTCACCATCAGCCGCGTGAGATCGACGCCGCGGATCACCAGAAAGCTGGTGGCAAAGCCGAGCACCATCGCGGCAAGGCCGGCGGCAATCAGCGCCAACACGGGCTCGTTGACGATACCATGAAGCGCGAGCAGCCCCGCCGCATAGGCGCCGACGCCGAAGAAGGCGGCATGTCCCAGCGAGACGATGCCGGCATAGCCGAGGATGAGATCCAGCGACATCGCAAACAGCGCCAGCCGCAGGATGTCGGTCATGATCAGATAGCGCGAGGGAAATGCGAAGCCGCAGGCCATTACGATCAGCCAGAAGGCGACTTCGCCGTAGGGCCAGCGCGCCTGGCGCTGGGCGTGATATCCGACGTCGGAGGAAGCGCTCATCGGCGGACTCAACGCGCGGCCGTGCGGCCGAACAGGCCGTTCGGGCGCCAGATCAGAATCACGATCATCATGGTGTAGATCACGAACGGGCCCATCTTCGGCACGTAGTATTTGCCGGCGACGTCGCCAATGCCGAGCAGGAGCGATGCCAGGAACGGGCCGGTGATCGAGGTCGAGCCGCCGACGGTGACCACGATCAGGAAATAGATCATGAACTTCAGCGGGAAGTAAGGATCGAGGCCGAGGATCTCGGCGCTCAGCGCGCCGCCGAGGCCGGCGAGCCCGCATCCGAAGGCAAAGGTGAAGGCGAACACTTGGGGGACGTTGATGCCGAGGCCGCTCGCGGCGCGCGGATCGTCGACGGCGGCGCGCAACCGGCTGCCGAAACGCGTCTTGGCCAAAACCATCTGGAGGCCGATGGTGAGCAAGCCGCAGATCACGATGATCATTAGTCGGTAGCGTCCTATACCGACTCCGAACAGATCGAACTGGCCCTGGAGCGCGGCCGGCAGGTTGATGAAGACCCGCGACGAGCCCTGGATATAGTCGACGGCAGCGACCGACATAAAGGTCAGGCCGATGGTGAACAACACCTGGTCGAGATGACTGCGCGCGTAGAGGTGGCGGTAGAGCGTGCGCTCGAGCGCGATGCCGATCGCGGCTGACGAGACGAAAGCAAGCGGCAGCGCCGCAAAGAACGGCCAGCCCATCCGGTTGACCAGCACCATGCAGACATAGCCGCCCGCCATGGCGAAGGCGCCATGGGCGAGATTGACGAAGTTCATCAATCCGAGCGTGACCGCGAGCCCGCACGCGAGCACGAACAGCAGCATGCCGTAGGCGACGCCGTCGAACAGGTTGGTGAGGATCGAGGTCATCAGGCGTCTTGGATTATCTCAGGTGTAGCAAGGGGCCGTGCTGCGCTCCCTCTCCCGCTTGCGGGAGAGGGCTGGGGGAGCGGGTGTCTCCGCAAAGGGTTGGTGGAAAGAGCCCTCACCCGACGCTTCGCGTCGACCTCTCCCGCAAGGGGGAGAGATGAAGCAAGCGTGTCACTTCTTGGTCTTGCCGAGATCCTTGACGGCCTCGAAGGTCTGGAACTCGACGTTGTAGAGTTCGCCGTCGACCTTCTCGACCTTGCGGATGTAGATGTTCTGCACGATGTCGCGGGTCTCGGGGTCGATCGAGATCGGGCCGCGCGGGCTCTCCCACTTCTGCCCCTTCATGGCCTCGACCAGCTTGGTGCCATCGGTGTCGCCATTCGTTTTCTTGAGCGCCTCGTAGATCAGGTGGATGCCGTCATATCCGCTCACCGCCATGAAGCCGGGACGATTGCCGAACGCCTTCTTGTAGGCTGCGACGAAATCCTTGTTCATCTGCGAGGGGTGCGCCGCCGAGTAGAGATGCGCGGTGACCGTGCCGAGCACGGCGTCACCCATGTTGTTGAGCAGGTCGTCGTCGGTGACGTCGCCCGGTCCGATCACCTTGATGCCGGCCTTGTCGAGGCCGCGCTCGGCATACTGCTTCATGAAGTTGCCGCCCTGGCCGGCCGGCACGAACACGAAGATCGCATCGGGCTTGGCGTCCTTCATGCGCTGCAGGAACGGCGCGAAGTCGGGATTGGCGAGCGGCGTCTTGACTTCCTCGACCACCTCGCCGCCGCCCGCGGTGAAGTTCTGCTTGAAGAAATTCAGCGCGTCATTGCCCGGCGCGTAGTCGGACGTCAGCGTCGCCACCTTCTTGATGCCGTTCTTCACCGCCCAGTCGCCAATGATGGTCGAGGACTGCGCCAGCGTGAAGCTGGTACGTACGATATAGGGCGAGCGCTCGGTGATGATGGAGGTGCCGGCCGCCATCACGACCTCCGGAATCTTGGCCTGCGTCGCCAGCGGCGCCGCCGCCAGCGCGGCCGGCGTCACGCCGAAGCCTGCGATGAAGTTGACCTTGTCGTTGACGATCAGTTCCTGCGCGGCGGTCTTGGTTTTGTCCGGGATCGCGGCGTCGTCCTTGAGGATGATCTCGATCTTCTTGCCGGCGACGGTGTCGCCCTTCTGCTGCATGTAAAGCTTGATCGCATTTTCGATCTGCTTGCCGGTCGAGGCCTGGCCGCCTGTCATCGGCAGGATCAGGCCGACCTTGACGGTGTCCTCGGCCTTGGCGGGCGCAAGGCCTGCAACGCCAGCGATGGCGGCTGCTGCTAAGGTGCGTGAAAAAATGCTGCGTTCGAACATCAGATGTCCCTCCCCGTCATTCCTGACCTGTTGTGCGCCAGACCGAGTACCCGGTCCTTGCCGCGCTCTAAACCCACGGACAAGCCATGCCGCGCGGCAACATGGCGTCCTCCGCAACCCCGTTGTCAATCGGACGTTGGGCGACCATTCGGCGCAAGCCGCGCGATCGGATTGACGGCAGAGGAGATATTTGTACGATTGTACAAATAAAATGGCGCTGTCAACAACAAAGCCCTTTGTTGCTCGACCTTGCCTCTCCGCGTAAGTCTAAGAGCGCCCGGCGCCGCCGTGGTTGGATAAATCCGCCTCCACTTTGCAGAATTCGAACATTCGCCAAACCAGGCGAAGTTACCCCCGGCTGGAAATACGGATTGTATACCGTAACAGCTTGCGAGAGCCGAACAACATCGACTTTCGATGTAGTATTGTACC
>JAESGJ010000145.1_pt1 | contig 98647 bp, 90 predicted proteins | sample 9266241 | NCBI WGS metagenome assembly JAESGJ01 (sample SAMN14514841, study PRJNA621669) | algae metagenome | isolation source: Brasilonema octagenarum HA4186-MV1 and co-occurring heterotrophs from wet... | place: USA: Manoa Valley, Hawaii | collected 2009-07-20 | reverse complement strand
GTGGTGACGAGCGCGGGGACATCCGAGATTCGCTGAGACGTTCTATTCCGGGCTGACCAATGGCCGCCTCCGGGCGGCCTTTTCATTTTCCGGAGCAATACTTAGCCGAGATGCACCGTGCCAACGCAACGTCCTTGACTTCACCCAGCCCCGCCTTTAATTCCCCCCTCGTTCCGCGCGCATCGAGCGAACCACGCGGGAGTAGCTCAGTTGGTTAGAGCGCCGGCCTGTCACGCCGGAGGTCGCGGGTTCGAGCCCCGTCTCTCGCGCCATTTTGGCAACCCCATCAAAGCCTTAGCTCAAACTCCCGACCTCTTGCGATAGCACCGCGCCGTGGGCGACGTCCGTCCGGCCGGGGACCTGCGGCGGTGTCGGCCCGCGCCCGAATCGTCTAGGTCTCAAAGGACTTAGAGGGATCCCCACGCATTCTCGGCTTTTTCCAGGGATTCCCTGTCATTGGACAATCGAGGAGGCCAGCCATGTCTAAGAAGGATTCGGCTAAAAGGGATGCGGCCAAGAAGGACTCGGCGAAGAAGGCAGCCGCTCCCGCCACCATCACGCTCAAGCACCTCGCCGCCGACATCGCCGAGAGCCAGGACCTGTCGAAAAAGCGCGCCGAGGCCGTCCTGACCGACATGGTCGACCTGATCGCCAAGCACCTCAGGAAGGGCGATCGGGTCCGCATCGTTGGCTTGGGCATCCTCCAGGTCCGCAAGCGCGCCGCCCGCACCGGCCGCAATCCCGCCACCGGGGAGCCGATCCACATCAAGGCCAGCAAGAAGGTCACCTTCCGTCCTGTCAAGGAACTGAAAGAGGCGATCTGAGGCTACCTTTCGTTAAGCCTGATCTCATGCCCGGCTGCCGCAACGCGGCCAGCTTTTCTGGTATACCGGCTGCTCCCCTGACCCCGGCGGTTTGACCAGAAATGTCCTCCCTCACCTTTTCGCATACCGTGACCGAGCGCTTCCTGCGCTACGTCACCATCGACACCCAGTCCGATCCGGAATCCCCTCACTCGCCCTCGACCGAGAAGCAGAAGGATCTCGGCCGCGTGCTGGCCGCCGAGTTGAAAGCCATCGGCGTCGCCGACGCGCATCTCGACGATTACGGCTACGTCTATGGAACGATCCCGGCCAATACGATCAAGAAGGTGCCGGTGATCTGCTTCTGCTCGCACATGGACACCTCGCCCGACGTCACTGGCAAGGACGTCAAGCCGCAGGTCTGGACGAACTATCGCGGCGGCGACATCACGCTGCCGGGCGACACCAGCCAGGTCATCCGCTTCGCCGAACACCCGGCGCTGAAGAACCAGATCGGCAACGACATCATCACCACCGACGGCACCACGCTGTTGGGGGCCGACAACAAGGCGGGCGTCGCCGAGATCATGGATGCCGCGCATTTCTTCATCAACAACCCGGATGTGAAGCACGGCACCATCAAGATTCTGTTCACGCCAGATGAGGAGATCGGCCGCGGCGTCGACAATGTCGACATCAAGAAGCTCGGTGCCGATTTCGGCTACACCATGGACGGCGAGAGCGCCGGCTGCGTCGAGGACGAGACCTTCTCGGCCGACGGGGCCACCATCACCATCAACGGCGTCAGTGCCCATCCCGGTTACGCCAAGGGCAAGATGGAGCACGCGATCAAGATCGCAGCGGCGATCGTCGAGCGGCTGCCGAAGGAAGGCTGCTCGCCGGAGACGACCTCGGGCAAGCAGGGCTTTCTTCATCCGATCGGCATTGAGGGCGCGCTGGAGCAGGCAAAGCTCTCCTTCATCGTGCGCGACTTCACCGAGGAAGGGCTGAAGGAAAAGGAAGTCCTGCTCGAGACGATCGTCAAGGACGTGATGAAGGACTATCCGCGCTCAACCTACACGTTCGAGGTGAAGGAGCAGTACCGCAACATGAAGCAGGTGATCGACCGTCACCCGCATGTGCTCGAATATGCCATCGAGGCAATCCGCCGTGCCGGCTTGCGCCCGATGCGCACCGCGATCCGCGGCGGCACCGACGGCTCGCGCCTGTCCTTCATGGGCCTGCCCTGCCCCAACATTTTTGCCGGCGAGCACGCGTTTCACTCGCGGCTTGAATGGGTCAGCCGGCAGGACATGGAGAAAGCCGTGCAGACCATCGTGCACCTCGCGATGATCTGGGAGGAGAAAGCTTAAGGCCTCCGCAATCGAAAAATGGCCGGGCTTGCGCCCGGCCATTTGCTTGGAGGTCTACGGCACCGGCATTGCGCGCGGCGTGCGGTGGAAGCGATTCGAACTCGCCATCCAGTTGGGCAACGGCGCACCGTCGCGGTGCCGCCCACCGGCGACCGCCGCCGCCCACGCCACCACGGCTCCAATCAGGGTCGCCGCCGCGACCGAGAACGCAACGATGATCGAGTTGCGCCGTGCGCGATTGATGGCCGTCTTCGCGTCCGCGATCACTGCATCCACGCGACGCTCGGAGTCGGGCGCCGCCAGCCCCGTGAGGCCCGCCACCTGCTGGATCAGGTAAACCCGATCGTCGGTACTGACCCCGGTATGGCTCGACGACGTCATCAAAATGCGTCCGGCCTCGGCGCGAACCTCCCGAATATCGGTATTCGGCGGTCGGCGCGTCGCGCGGAACAGCTTGTCCAACTCGTAGCTCAACAGCGGCTCGGCGGCGGACGTATTGCTGGCCGAGCTTCGCATCGGCGAACGGTCGATGGCAGATGCGCCAAGCATGGCAAGGATGGCGGCGCCGAACAGCACTGCCAGCGCCCAGGACGTCAGCCCATGAAGGCCGTCCCGCCTCTCGGCGTCGTCCTCGATCGTCGTCAACGCGGGCACCGGCCGCGTTGTCCGGCCGGCGATGTACCCGCCGAAGCCGAAGCTGATGATCGCCTGGATGATCAGATAAAGTCCTGACAGCAGGGCCAGCGCGGCGGAGGAATCCCGCCAGGTCGGCGAGGCCGAGCTGACGCCGAGGCCGACCGCGACGCCAAACCCGATCAGGATGAGAGACATGGCGCCGGCGGCAAGCGCGCCTGCGAACACCGAACTCCACTGAATGGTCCGGCCCCCGTCGGCCTCCAGGCCGCCTTCCATGATTTCTTCCCGCATGACAGTTTCAATCGTCATCTCGGCTCTCTCAACGCAGGCCGAAGAACGACAGAATAGCCATGACCACGACGATCAAGCCGATCAGATAAATCAGTCCATCCATGGTCCGTCCTCCTCAATGTTCCTCCTCGCTAATCACCAAGCGTGCGGAACGTTCCAAATTGGACGAGAGGGCTGGAACGAATGGGCCGACAGCGCGTTTTCGGTGCAAGTCCCAAGGATGAAGATTGTGAGCGCGAAGGCCTCAGCCGGTTAAGCCCGGCTGGGGCCTTTGTTCTTGCGCTTCGTGTCCTATGTGAGCGATACCGGCTGCGCGATCATCGAGGATGCGGACCGGGGCGGAACCTCCGGATCGGGGAGAGCCGCGTGGATCGCAGAACAGCGTGCCTTCATCAGGCAGATGCCTTCCGGGAGAAGGCGATTGCCGATCCCGAGCAGCACGACAGATGGATCGATGAAGCCATCAAATGGCTGGAGCGGGCCATGGAAGCCGGCCGATGCGCGATCGTCTCGGCCGAAGCCGCCAACACCGGCGATGGTCCACAGGTCGCCTCCCAAGCGGCAGCCGACGCTCAACCGGGTCTGATCACGCGCCAATGAGACGCGCCGCCGTTTCGGCCGGCACTGCGGCAATTCTTCAAGGGACGTAACAATGTTGCGGGTCGACACTATTCCCGCCCCCATGCTAGGCCGGGCATAGACCGCAACCAGAGTGACGACGTGCCAGCGAACCGCCAGCCCTCAGGAACTTGCCGCCGGCGCACATGGCGCGGGCTGCTGTCCGTGCTGATCGCCGTCGTCTACCTGCTCGCGGGCGTGCTGCATGCCTCGCACGACATCGATGTCACCACGCCGGCCGGCGGCTCGGAGATCGCCGCGGTCCTTGATGGCCCCGCCGGCCACAGTGACCACAAGGCGATCGGCGGACATCATTGCCATGGCTGCTTCTCTGTTGCCATGTCGCAGCCGGCGCTCTCGGCCGCATCGATCGCACTTCTGTCGCCCTCGCGCCCGCAACACGCACTCCGGCTCGCCGGAATTGTCCCCGATACCGACTCTCCCCCTCCTAAACCTGTTGCTTGAACGGATTGGTCGGGCGCCCAGCGCCCATTAAATTCATCGTTCACAGGTTGGTTTCATGTTTCGCAAGGGAATGGCCGCGCGCCTGGCGTGCGCGGCAGCGTGTCTGATTGCCGGATCGGCGATGGCGCCGTCGCACGCCCAGACTTTGACGATGCGGAGCGCGCTGTCGCGCGCGCTGGCCGCGAGCCCGCGGCTGACGGCGGCGGAGCGTGACGTCGGCATCGCCACCGGGCAGCGCATTCAGGCAGGCGCCCTGCTCAATCCGGAACTGTCCTACGAACAGGACGATTCATTCGGATCCGGCAAGTACAGCGGGACACGATCGGCCGAGACCACGCTGCAGATCAGCCAGGCCTTCGAGCTGTTCGGCAAGCGTGACGCGCGGATCGCGGCCGGGGCAGCTGGCATCGAGGTCGCCGCGATTCAGCGCAAGGCGATCAGGCTCGAGGTGCTGTCGGATACCGCGATCGCCTTCCTCGGCGTGCTCGGCGCGCAGCGGCGCATCAACATCCTCGACGAGCAGATTGCGGCGATCGACCGCCTGACGCCGCTGCTCCGCCGCCGCGTTGAGGCCGGCGCCTCCTCGCCGGCCGAAACCGGCCGTGCAGAAGTCGCCTCCGCTCTGGTGAAGGCCGACCGCGAGCGCTTCAAGGCCACGCTGGCCAGCGCCCGACGCGAGCTTGCGGTGCTGATGGGCGATCCGAACGCCAAGTTCGGCGAGGTCTCCGGCCGGCTCGACATCTTGGGCAAAACGCCGACGTTCCAATCGGTCGTCGCCGCCATCGACGCCAATCCCCAGCTGGTGCGCTGGACTGCAGTTTATGCCCAGCGCAATGCCGAGTTGCTGCTGGCGCGGCTCAAGCCCTATCCGGACGTGCGGATCGCAGCCGGCTGGCGCCACTTCAACGAGACCAATGACGACGCCGTCAGGCTCTCACTCTCGGTGCCGATCCCCGTGTTCGACCGGAACCAGGGAAATATCCTCTCGGCGCAGGAAAGCCTCGCCAAGACCAGGGCCGAGCGCGAGGCCAACCGCAACACGTTGATCGTGATCGCCGGCCGCGCCTACGACTCGCTGCAGGGCTCGCTGCGCGAGCTCGCGGTGCTGCGAGAGATTGCCATTCCCAAGGCCGTCGAGGCGTCCGAGGCGATCTCACAAGGCTACGGCCAGGGCCGCTTCACCCTGCTCGAGGTGCTCGACGCCCAGGCCAGCGTCAGCCAGGCGCGGTTGCGCGAGCAGGAGGCGCTGCAGAACTTTCACGCGGGCGTTGCGACCATCGAAGGTCTCGTCGGAAATCCCTTCACGCTGGCGCGGGAGAGCGCACGATGAAGACGTCCTCTACTATCGTCGTCGCCATCGTTGCCGCCGCGCTCGGCGCCTACGGCTACTCCCTGCTCGCGCCAGCCACGCCCGCGCATACCGAGCACGCCGAGCAGTCCGAAAAGAAGCCGAACGACCATGTCGAGCAGGACGAGCACGGTGCCGACCGCATCCGCATCTCCGACGTCAAGCTCGCGGCCGCAGGCGTGACGCTGGCCGAGGCCGCGAGCGTCACGCTGACCGACACGCTCGCTTTCAACGGCATTCTGCGCGCCAACCAGGAAGCCGTGGTGCAGGTGACGCCGCGCTTTCCGGGCCTTGTGAAATCGATCCAGAAGCGCATCGGCGACAAGGTCGGCAAGGACGATCTGCTCGCCGCGATCGAGAGCAACCAGAGCCTCACCGTCTACGAGCTGAAGGCGCCCATTGCCGGCACCATCATCGAGCGGCAGATCTCGCTCGGCGAATACGCTTCCGAGCAGAAGCCGGCCTTCGTCGTCGCCGATCTCTCGACCATCTGGGTCGACCTGTCGATCTACCGGCAGGACTTGAGGCGCGTTCGCCTAAATGACGAGGTGCTGATCGATCCCGACGACGGCCGCGGCGAGATCAAGGGCACGATCTCCTACATGGCGCCGATCGGCTCCAGCGAGACTCAGACCGCACTGGCACGTGTGGTGCTGCAAAATCCGGACGGACGCCTGCGACCCGGGCTGTTCGTCACGGCCAAGCTGATCCTCGCTGCCCGCAACGTCGCAGTCGCCGTGCGCCGCAGCGCGATCCAGACGCTCGACAACCGGACCATCGTGTTCGTCCGCGAGGACGGCGACAAGATCGAGGCGCGCCCGGTGGAGCTTGGCGATTCCGACCCGCGCCATATCGAGATCAGGGCCGGCCTGTCGGCCGGCGAGCATTACGTCGCCGAGAACAGCTTCGTCGTGAAGGCGGAGATGGGCAAGGGCGAGGCCGAACATGATTGAACGCCTGATCGCCGTCTCGCTGCAACAGCGCTGGCTGGTCCTCCTGCTCGCGCTCGGCGTCATCGCTTTCGGAGCCTGGAATTTCCAGCGCCTGCCGATCGACGCGGTGCCTGATATCACCAACATCCAGGTCCAGATCAACACGCGTGCGCCCGGCTATTCGCCGCTTGAAACCGAGCAGCGCATCACCTTCCCCGTCGAAACCGCAATGGGCGGCCTGCCCAAGCTCGACTACACCCGCTCGCTGTCGCGCTACGGTCTCAGCCAGGTGACGGTCGTCTTCAAGGACGGCACCGACATCTTCTTCGCCCGCCAGCTCGTCGGCGAACGCATCCAGCAGGTCAAGGACCAGCTTCCGGCCGGCGTCGAGGTCGCAATGGGGCCGGTCTCGACCGGGCTCGGCGAAATCTTCATGTACACCGTCGAAGCGAAGACGGGCGCGAAGGCGCAAGGCGGCCACGACTATTCGCTGACCGATCTGCGCACCGTGCAGGACTGGATCATCAAGCCGCAGCTTCGCAACGTGCCGGGGGTGATTGAGGTCAACACCATAGGCGGCTTCGAGCGGCAGTTTCACGTGCTGCCGGACCCCGGCAAGCTGATGGCTTACCGGCTCGGCTTCCGCGACGTCATGACGGCGCTCGCCGCCAACAACGCCAATGTCGGCGCCGGCTATATCGAGCGCAACGGCGAGCAATATCTGGTTCGCTCGCCGGGCCAGGTCGGCAACCTCAGTGAAATTCAGGACGTCGTGATCGGCTCGCGCGGCGGCAATCCCGTCAGGATCAGGGATGTCGCTGTTGTCACCGAAGGACGCGACCTGCGCACGGGCGCTGCGACGCGCAATGGCGAGGAGACCGTGCTCGGCACCGCCATGCTGCTGATCGGCGAGAACAGCCGCACGGTGGCGCGCCGCGTCGCCGCCCGCCTTGACGAGATCGCCAAATCGCTGCCCGACGGCGTGGTGACGCGGACCGTCTACGACCGCACCGACCTGGTCGAAGCCACCGTCCGTACCGTCAAGAACAATCTGCTGGAAGGCGCGGCCCTGGTGGTGGCGGTGCTGTTCCTGATCCTCGGCAACATCCGCGCCGCGCTCGTGGTGGCCTGCGTCATTCCGCTGTCAATGGCGATGACGATCACCGGCATGGTCGAGACGAAAGTCAGCGCGAACCTGATGAGCCTCGGAGCAATCGACTTCGGCATCATCGTCGACGGGGCCGTGATCATCGTCGAGAATTGTTTGCGCATGCTGGCCGAGGCGCAGCGCGAGAAAGGCGGGCTGCTGACGGTCTCGGAGCGATCGCGCGCGATCCTGCGCGGGTCCAGTGACGTCATCAAGCCGAGCCTGTTCGGAACGCTGATCATCGCGGTGGTCTATCTGCCCGTGCTGACGCTGACCGGCGTCGAGGGCAAGATGTTCACACCAATGGCGCTGACCGTGCTGATGGCGTTGGGCGCAGCCGTGCTGTTCTCTGTCACTTTCGTGCCGGCGGCGGTCGCCATCTTCGTCACCGGCAAGGTGTCCGAGCAGGAAAACCTATTCATGCGGATGGCCAAGCGCGGCTATCTCCCCCTGCTCCGCTTTGCGATCGACAACCGGGTCGCAGTCGCCGTCATGGCCGCTCTCATCGTGGTCGCGAGCGGCATTGCCGCGTCGCGCATGGGCGGCGAGTTCATTCCGAGCCTCGACGAAGGCGACATCGCTCTCGCCTCGATCCGGATTCCGGGCACCAGTCTGACGCAATCGCTGGACCTGCAGAAGGCGTTGGAAAAGCGGATCATGCAGGTTCCGGAGGTGAAGGAGTTCTTCACCCGCATCGGCACCGCCGAGATCGCCACCGACCCGATGTCGCCGGCGCAGACCGATGGCTACGTCATGCTGAAGCCCCGTGCCGAATGGCCGGACCCGGGCAAATCGAAAACGCAGGTGATTGAGGCGATCGACAAGGCCGCCGACGATATTCCGGGCAGCGCCTACGAACTCTCCCAGCCGATCCAGTTCCGGGTCAACGAGCTGATCTCGGGGGTGCGCACCGACGTCGGCGTCAAGATCTTCGGCGATGATCTCGACATCCTGCAAGGCGCAGCCAAACAGGTCGAGGCCGCGATCCGCGGTATCCGCGGCGCCAGCGACGTCAAGATCGAGCAGGTCGCAGGGCTTCCGATCCTCACCGTGCGCCTCGATCGCCAGGCGCTCGCCCGCTACGGCCTCAGCGTCAGTGAGGTGCAGGGTATCGTCGAGATTGCGGTTGGCGGCAAGTCGGCCGGCAAGCTGTTCGAGGGCGATCGCCGTTTCGACATCGTGGTGCGACTGCCCGAATATTTGCGCGGCAATCTCGAGGCGATCCGGGCGATCCCGATTCCGCTGCCGCCCGGCGAGGACGCCGCAACCGGCACGGCCATTCGCACGGCGCTGGCCGCCTCTTCCCTCGCCCAGATGCGCTATGTGCCGCTGTCGTCGGTTGCCACCGTCGACGCCACGCCGGGGCCGAACCAGATCAGCCGCGAGAACGGCAAGCGCCGCATCGTCGTCACCGCCAACGTCCGCGCGCGCGATCTCGGCTCCTTCGTCACCGAAGCCGAGGCGGCCGTGGCCGAGAAGGTCAAGCTGCCGCCTGGCTACTGGATCGGCTGGGGCGGCCAGTTCGAGCAGCTGGTCTCGGCCACCAAGCGGCTGACGATCGTGGTGCCGGTGGCGCTGCTGCTGGTGTTCCTGCTGCTGTTCATGGGCATGGGATCGGCGGCCGATGCGGCGCTGGTGTTCTCCGGCGTGCCGCTGGCGCTGACCGGCGGCGTGGCGGCGCTGCTGCTGCGCGATATTCCGCTCTCGATCAGCGCCGGTGTCGGCTTCATCGCGCTGTCGGGCGTGGCCGTGCTCAACGGCCTCGTCATCATCGCCTTCATCGAGCGGCTGCGCAGCGAGGGGCGGCCCGTCGCGGACGCCGTGCGCGAGGGCGCGCTGACGCGGCTGCGGCCGGTGCTGATGACCGCGCTGGTCGCCTCGCTCGGCTTCGTGCCGATGGCGCTCGCGACCGGTGCCGGCGCCGAGGTGCAGCGGCCGCTGGCGACCGTGGTGATCGGCGGCATCATCTCCTCGACCATCCTGACATTGCTGGTGCTGCCGGCGCTCTACGTGCTGTTCCGCCGTGACGCGGCAAGCGAAACGCCTACAATGACGCCTGATTTGGCGGCGTCCGGGGAGCGCTAGAAGTGGGCAGCCACGACCATCACGGTCATCATCACCATGATCGCGGCGGCCACGGTCCCGGTCACGACCACGGTCACGGCCATGTCCATGCGCCCGCGACTTTCGGCAAGGCGTTCGGAATCGGCATTGTGCTCAACACCGCGCTGGTCGTGGCCGAAGCGATTTACGGCTATCTCGGCAACTCCACGGCGCTTCTCGCGGACGCCGGCCATAATTTGTCCGACGTGCTCGGCCTGGTTGTGGCGTGGGGCGCCTCGATCGCGGCGCGGCGGGCGCCGAGCGGCCGCTTCACCTACGGTTTTCGTGCCTCCACCATTCTGGCCGCGCTCGCCAATGCCGTGTTCCTGCTGGTCGCGACCGGCGCGATCGGCTGGGAGGCGATCCTGCGGCTGCGCGAGCCGGAGCCGGTCGCGGGCGTCACCGTCATGGTGGTCGCCGGGATCGGCATCCTCATCAACGGTTTCACCGCCATGCTTTTCGCGAGCGGGCGCAAGGACGACATCAACATCGAAGGCGCGTATCTGCACATGGCTGCCGACGCCGCGGTCTCGCTCGGCGTCGTCGTCTCCGCGGCGTTGATCATCTGGACCGGCTGGCTCTGGCTCGATCCCGTCACCAGCCTCGTTATCTGCGCCACCATCCTCTGGAGCACGACCAGCCTGTTACGCGGGTCCATCGACATGTCGATGGCGGCAGCCCCCAAGGGCATCGACCTCCCCGCGATCAGAGCCCTCCTGCTCGCGCGTCCCGGCGTGTCGGCGATCCACGATCTCCACGTCTGGCCGATCTCGACCACCGAGACGGCGCTGACCTGCCACCTCGTCATGCCTACTGGAGCCGCCGATACTTTCCTGATGGAGACGGCGCAACTGCTGAAGACGACCCATCGCATCGGCCACACCACGCTTCAGGTCGAGACCCATCCGGACAATGGCTGCGCGCTGGCGCCGGACGATGTGGTGTGACCGGGCTTAGGCTTCGGCGCGGTCGGCGCGGCCGACTCTGGCCCTGAGCCAATCGAACACCACGCTCCCCAGGATCGCGCTCGAGCCGGCGAGGAAGGGAATGACGTAATACGCGTAGCGATTGAGCCCATAAATGAGGAAGGTCGGAAACGCGGCGCTGACCATCGCCAGCAGGATCATCAATATGCCACCGGCGACGAGGCGGCCGCTCGGCCACCGAACCAAACCCGCATGGCTTGCAGGGACGCCAATCAGAAACACGAGAGCGAGGCCGAGCGTCGCCGAGGACAGCCACCAGATCAGACCCGGGAAATCGTCGTATTCGGTCGAGACCTGCACGCCGCAGCACAACGCGACCAGATCCGAGCTCGGCGCATAGCCACGCGCAAAGAGACGGTTCAGGTTGAGCTGAAGCCGATCCGCGGTCGGCAGCAGCTGCGATAGTGGCCACCAGGGTTTGTAGTTATCCTGAATCAGCTGGCCGGGCTTCAAACCGGTCGGGCTGCCAAACAACGGGAACCTGTCGCGGTCCATGAAGTACTCGTAGCCCTGCGGACTGGGCGTCCGCCGCGCCACCGAATTTGCGTCGAACAGCAGGAAGTACATCTCCCGAAAGAAGTGCCTCGTCAGGTGTCGATAGAGCGTCGACGGCGTCGTCAGCGTTTCCACGAAGATGTCACGCACAACCCTTTCAAGATCCGTATCGCTGTCGCCGGCCTTCGCCATCCTGTGCATCGCGCCGAACGGCCACTGATAGACCTCGATGTCGGGCCATCCCCGAGGCGTGTCCTCGGCACGCATCTGCTCGACGTAGCCCCGCGCCTGCGCCTTCCGGTCGAGATGAACGCCATGCTCGAAATCGCCGGAATAGCCGACCACGAAGGCCATCACGGCCAGGGTCTCGTTGCCGGCGGGACGCTTGCCGATCGCCAGATTGATCGCCGCCGGCGTCAGATAGACGACTGATGCGAGAACGCCTGCCAGGGCAAGCACACCGAGCCGGCGCAGCAGACCTGCGTCCAGCACCACCACGAGCCACAACAGAATGACGGCAGCCTGTCCGACCGCCGCCGACCGGCAGGTCATCACCGCGCCGAGCGTCAGGCCCACGGCCGCTGCGGCCGGCAACGCCGGCCACTTCCTCAATGCCGCGCCCGCGGCGATGAAGGCCGCAAGGCTGACCAGGAAGTTGGAGATCGTCTCTGCACCGATCGTGTTGTCGTAGTGGACGATGCGCCCATGCAGCGCCGCAAGACAAAAGGCCACGAGCGCGAAGACGCGCGGCGCGCCGGCAAAACGCACGATCCCCGCAACGAAAAGCGCGGTGCCGACGCTCATCAGGTGCTGCGCGATGACGAACACGAGGATGTGCGGGCCGAACAGTTTCGACAGCAGCGCAAGGAAGGCGGCCACCCCATACGGCCGCTTCATCACATCCTCGAGATACTGTCCTCTCAGAATGGATTCGGTCTGGATGATATAGGCCGCACTGTCCTCATGGATGAAGTGATCCGGCCAGGCCACCAGGAAAGCCAGGTGAACCATCAAGGCCATGCCGATCGCACCGACCCAGACCCAGAACCACGCGATGGATCCTGCCCACCGGGGCAAGGCGGACCACAGACCCGTGCGCTGGTTCAGTGCTGGATGCATCTCAATGCTCGCAACCGGAAGTTCGGGAGCGACTACGTCGCCTTCGCGGTCACGATCCAGATCGCGCCCTGCAACGCGACGCTCTGCCCCTTCAGGAACGGCGCCAGCATCTCGCGGATCGAGGCTTTTGCAGCCGCATAGATCTCCGGCGGATGTCCCTGCAGCGCGCGGCTGGCGGGGCCGATCTGCAAGGCGCCGTCCACCGCGGCATCGAGGCCGCCGCCGACCGCGACGTCCATCGGAAGATTATGCGGCTCCAAAGCCATGTCGACGAAGCCGGCCCCCTTCAGGATGCGCGTCACACGCTCTTCCGAGGCGAAGGCGAACGGGCCCGGCTCCTCCGGCCCGACCGGCGGCATCTTCGGTACGTGCTTGTAGACCGCCATCAGCGGCGCCATCATCCACGGGTTCTCCTTCGGCTCGCGCCAGCAGGCGAAAGCGAGCCGCCCGGTCGGCTTCAGCGCGCGGCGAAGATTTGTGAAGGACGCAATGGGATCGGCAAAGAACATCACGCCGAAGCGCGAGGCGAGCAGATCAAAGCTCGCCGGCTCGAACGGATGCACCGTCGCATCCGCCAGCACGAAGTCGAGCGGCAGGTCTTTCGGCGCGAACGCGCGCGCCTGCGACAGCATTGGTTCGGAGACGTCGAGGCCGAGCGCGAACCCGTCGGGTGCAACCGCCTTGGCAAACGCGAACGTCGTCGCACCGGAGCCGCAGCCGACATCGAGGACGCGCTCGCCCGGCTTCGGTTTGGCGCGGTCGATCAGCACGTCGGCGATGGGTCCGAGCAGGCTCTCCTGCGCCGCATGGCGGTCGGCCCAGCGTTGCCCGCTCGGGCCGTTCCAATAGGCGATCTGGTCGGCGTTCTGCTCGTGGCCACTTGGCTGCTGCATGGTGTCTCCGGTCATTCCCATTCGTGATGCCCGTCGCGTTGCGGTTCTGCGACCGCCAAGCGGCGATATCACGTCGGGATGTCTGGCGCACCCATTCCGAAAGCAGAGGCTGCTTGAACCCACTCGCTTCGCGCCAATGTTCGGCTGTGCTGGCTCGCCGAGCCGAAGCTCGCGAAGCGAGCGAAGGCTGGTGGGCGGTCACGGATTCGAACCGCGGACCCTCTCGGTGTAAACGAGATGCTCTAACCAGCTGAGCTAACCGCCCCTCGCCGCCTCTTTATCCCTACCCGCCCTTGGTCGGCAAGTCCGGCCTCAATCCTGCGGCCTGCCCGGCAGCAATGGCACGGCGTCGATCCAGACCGTCGCCGACTGGCACCAGATCTGCCTGACGGGGCGCAGCTTGTCGCGCTGGCGGATCGAACCCCAGCGGATGCCCCAATCGTCGGCCTGGTCGGCCTCCCCGCTGGTGAACAGCGGGGAACCGCAATCGGCACAGAAATGCTGGAAGCGCATCCGGCCGTTGTCGCCGCGCTTGCCGTAGACCTTGGGCGTGCCGCCGGTCAGGTGGACATCGGCCCTGCTGCAGATCGCCGTCACCCGGAACGGCGAGCCGGTCAGCGTCTGGCAATCGGTGCAGTGACAGACCGAGACCCCGTCCGGATCGACCTCGGCCTCGAAGGTGATCGTCCCGCAATGGCATTGCCCGTCGATCTGCATCAGCTCCCTCCCTTCGCCCAGCGAAAACAAAAACGGCGCCCGAAGGCGCCGTTTTATCATCATTTCGCTTAAGATCAGTGGGCGGTCAGGCCGCCGGCGGCTTCGTCGCCGTCCGGCTTCACCGTCACCTTGGTGTCCTCTTCCCAGACGATCGGCACCGGCTTCTTCACCAGCGCCTTGGCGACGACGTCGTCGAGCCGCGAAACCGGGATGATCTCCATGCCGCCCTTGATCGCATCGGAAATCTCCGTGAGATCCTTGGCGTTGTCCTCGGGGATCAGCACCGTCTTGATGCCGCCGCGGGCCGCAGCCAGCAGCTTCTCCTTCAGGCCGCCGATCGGCAGCACGCGGCCGCGCAGCGTGATCTCGCCGGTCATCGCGACATCGTGCCGGACCGGGATGCCGGTCATGACCGAAATGATCGCGGTGGCCATGGCGACGCCCGCCGATGGACCGTCCTTGGGCGTCGCGCCTTCCGGCACGTGCACGTGGATGTCGCGCCGGTCGAACAGCGGCGGCTCGATGCCGTAGGTGATCGCGCGCGAGCGGACGTAGGACGCCGCCGCGGAGATCGACTCCTTCATGACGTCACGCAAGTTTCCCGTCACCGTCATCTTGCCCTTGCCGGGCATCATGACGCCTTCGATCGTGAGCAGCTCGCCGCCGACATCGGTCCAGGCAAGGCCGGTGACGATGCCGACCTGCGGCTCGCTCTCGATCTCGCCGAAGCGGTACTTCGGCACGCCAAGCAACTCTTCCAGAGTCTTCTCGGTGACCTTGACCGACTTCTTCTTGGAGATCATCAGCTCCTTCACCGCCTTGCGGGCGAGTGTGGAGAGCTCACGCTCCAGATTACGCACGCCCGCTTCTCGGGTGTAGCGGCGGATCAATAGCAGCAGTGCGTCGTCGTCGATCGAGAACTCCTTGGAGTCCAGGCCGTGCTTGGACACCGCGTTCGGGATCAGATGCTTGCGCGCGATCTCGACCTTCTCGTTCTCGGTGTAACCCGCGATCCGGATGATCTCCATGCGGTCCATCAGCGGGCCCGGAATATTGAGCGTATTCGCGGTCGTGATGAACATCACGTTGGACAGATCGTAGTCGACCTCGAGATAGTGGTCGTTGAAGGTCGCGTTCTGCTCGGGGTCGAGGACCTCGAGCAAGGCCGACGACGGATCGCCGCGGAAATCGGCGCCCATCTTGTCGATCTCGTCCAGCAGGAACAGCGGGTTGGACGACTTCGCCTTGCGCATCGACTGGATGATCTTGCCGGGCATCGAGCCGATATAGGTGCGGCGGTGACCGCGGATCTCGGCCTCGTCGCGCACGCCGCCGAGCGAGACGCGCACGAACTCGCGCCCCGTCGCCTTCGCGATCGACTTGCCGAGCGAGGTCTTGCCGACGCCGGGAGGGCCGACGAGGCACAGGATCGGTCCGGTCAGCTTGTTGGCTCGCGACTGCACCGCGAGATACTCGACGATGCGCTCCTTGACCTTCTCCAGCCCGTAATGATCGGAGTCCAGAATGGCCTGCGCCGATTCCAGATCCTTTTTCACCTTGGACTTCTTGTTCCACGGAATCGACAGCAGCCAATCCAGATAGTTGCGCACGACGGTCGCTTCCGCGGACATCGGCGACATCTGGCGCAGCTTCTTCAACTCATGCTGCGCCTTTTCGCGCGCTTCCTTGGAGAGTTTGGTCTTGGAGATCTTCTCTTCGAGATCGGCGAGCTCGTCGCGACCGTCGTCGTCGCCGAGTTCCTTCTGGATCGCCTTCATCTGCTCGTTGAGATAATACTCGCGCTGGGTCTTCTCCATCTGGCGCTTGACGCGCGACCGGATCCGCTTCTCGACCTGCAGCACCGAGATCTCGCTCTCCATCAGGCCCAGCACCTTCTCGAGGCGCGTGGTGACGGACAGCGTCTCCAGGATACCCTGGCGATCCGCGATTTTGACGGCGAGATGCGAGGCAACGGTGTCGGCGAGCTTGGCGAAATCGGTGATCGCCTGCACGACGCCGACGACCTCGGCCGAGATCTTCTTGTTGAGCTTCACATAGCTCTCGAAGTCCGACACGACCGAGCGGGACAGCGCTTCCGCCTCGACCGACTTCGCATCGGTGTCGGCCAGCGCAATGGCGGTCGCTTCGTAATAGTCGGCGCGATCGGTATATTTCTGCACGCGCGCACGCTCGAGCCCTTCGACCAGCACCTTCACGGTGCCGTCGGGAAGCTTCAAGAGCTGCAGCACGCTGGCAAGCGTACCGGTCTCGTAAATGGAGTCGGGCGCCGGATCATCGTCGGACGCGTTCTTCTGCGTCGCGAGCATGATCAGCGCGTCGTTCTTCATCACCTCTTCGAGCGCGCGGATCGACTTCTCGCGACCGACGAAGAGCGGAACGATCATGTGCGGGAAGACGACGATGTCGCGCAGCGGCAGCACGGGATAGGCGTGCGTTTCGCCATGAACGATGGTCGGCCGGGGTTTTGGATTAGTCATGGCCTTTTCCTTTTGCTTTGCCCCCTTGCACGCAGCCCGCCATGCTCATGCGCTACCGCCACAAGGTGCCGAGGTGATCCGCAAAACCGGTCGGTCCGTTTGCGCGTTGGACCGGCTCGCCGGATCGGAACTGAGGCGAATCTGGAAGAGAATTCTTGCTCGCCGCCGACATTAGGTGGCTATCGACCCGGGGGGTGTCAAGTCATTGAAAGACGCGCGCCATCAGGCGCTTACGCAACGCGGTAAGCGACGCAACACCGGCTGCGGAGATACACTTCCGCAGCCCCAATTCGAGGGTACAGGTCTAGAGCGTTCCTGCGCCGGAAGATCAGGCGCTGGCGTTCTCGACGGCGCGATCCGACCGATCGGCGTAGATGTAGAGCGGACGCGCCGTTCCTTCCACGACTTCGCGCGAAATCACGACCTCTTCCACACCTTCCAGGCCCGGCAGGTCGAACATGGTCTCGAGCAGGATCGCCTCGAGGATCGAACGCAACCCGCGCGCACCGGTCTTGCGCTCGATCGCCTTGCGGGCAACCGCGCCAAGCGCCTCGTCGGCGAAGGTCAGCTCGATGTTCTCCATCTCGAACAGTCGCTGGTACTGTTTCACCAACGCGTTCTTCGGCTCGGTCAGGATCTTCTTGAGCGAGGCCTCGTCGAGGTCCTCAAGCGTCGCCACGACCGGCAGACGGCCGACGAACTCGGGGATGAGGCCGTACTTCAGAAGGTCCTCAGGCTCGACGTGACGGAAAATCTCGCCAGTGCGGCGGTCTTCCGGCGCCATCACCTGGGCCGCGAAACCGATCGAGGTCGACCGTCCGCGCGCGGAGATGATCTTGTCGAGGCCGGCGAACGCGCCGCCGCAGATGAAGAGGATGTTGGTGGTGTCCACCTGCAGGAATTCCTGCTGCGGATGCTTGCGGCCGCCCTGCGGCGGGACCGAAGCCACCGTGCCTTCCATGATCTTCAACAGCGCCTGCTGCACGCCCTCACCCGACACGTCGCGCGTGATCGAGGGGTTGTCGGACTTCCGGCTGATCTTGTCGATTTCGTCGATGTAGACGATACCGCGCTGGGCGCGCTCGACATTGTAGTCGGCGGACTGCAACAGCTTCAGGATGATGTTCTCGACGTCCTCACCGACATAACCGGCTTCGGTCAGCGTCGTCGCGTCAGCCATCGTGAACGGCACGTCCAGGATGCGTGCGAGCGTCTGCGCAAGCAGCGTCTTGCCCGAACCGGTCGGACCGATCAGCAGGATGTTCGACTTCGCGAGCTCGACGTCGTTGTGCTTAGTCTGGTGGTTGAGGCGCTTGTAATGGTTGTGCACCGCGACCGACAGGACCTTCTTCGCATGGCTCTGGCCGATCACATAGTCGTCCAGGACCTTGCAGATTTCCTTCGGCGTCGGAATGCCGTCGCGCGACTTGACCAGCGAGGACTTGTTCTCCTCGCGGATGATGTCCATGCAGAGCTCGACGCACTCGTCGCAGATGAACACCGTGGGACCAGCGATCAGTTTGCGGACTTCGTGCTGGCTCTTGCCGCAGAACGAGCAATATAGCGTGTTCTTGGAGTCGCTCGTGCCGACCTTACTCATTCCTGTCTCCGTCCGCGGTTCGATTCCGTTCCGCTCGATCGCTTCATTCCGACACGATGGCCGGCATGAAGCTTAAGTAGAGCAAATTCCGTACCAAAAAAGACCTTACGCATCACATTCCGTGCGAATCACGGTCAAGCGATTCTCCGCGATCATAGCCGATCAATCGTAGCCAACCATGCTGTCACCCGACTATCAAGAATTCGCTAATCGAGCGCTGCTGACTACCCGTGACAATACCGTGATTTCCGGTCTTGGCTCGGGCGAAGTGACCGAAATCACCCCAGCGTTGCCGGATGGCCACGGAAAACGAGCACGAAAGCGGAACTTTCTGCCTGTCGCAGGGCGCAAATCGGGCCTTGCGGCGCGCCCACGCGTCCATAGCGTGAACGCCACATGGTCGCGGCGCGCGATCTCCGGGGGATCGCCGTCACACTCCAGTAGTGCTACGGGGCTTTCGCCGCCGGCTCCTCAGCGCGCTTGTCGATGACCTTGTCGACCAGGCCGAACTCCTTGGCGTCATTCGCGGTGAGGAACTTGTCGCGTTCCAGCGCGTCCTCGATCGCCTTATAGGTCTGGCCCGTGTGCTTCACGTAGATCTCGTTGAGCCGCTTCTTCAGGTTCAGGATTTCCTGGGCGTGCAGCATGATGTCGGTCGCCTGGCCCTGGAAGCCGCCGGAGGGCTGGTGTACCATGATGCGCGCGTTCGGCAGCGAGAAGCGCATGTCTTTCTCGCCGGCGCAGAGCAGCAGAGAGCCCATCGAGGCGGCCTGCCCCGTGCACAACGTCGACACCGGCGGGCGGATGAACTGCATGGTGTCGTAGATCGCAAGACCCGACGTCACCACGCCGCCCGGCGAGTTGATGTACATCGAGATTTCCTTCTTCGGATTTTCCGCCTCAAGGAACAGGAGCTGGGCGACGACCAGCGTCGACATGCCATCCTCGACCGGTCCGGTCAGAAAGATGATGCGCTCTTTCAGCAGGCGCGAGAAAATGTCGTAGGCGCGCTCGCCACGGTTGGTCTGCTCGACCACCATGGGCACGAGATTCATGTAGGTTTCAACCGGATCGCGCATGAGTCACCTAGGGTTTTCGGAGACGGACATCGCCGGGGCTGGCCGCCAGTTTTGGCGGATGCGCCGGAGGGGGATGGACGTCCTGTGATGCAGGAACTTGGTAGAGATAGCTAGAAAGGCGTACCGACAGATATAGCCCAATTCGGTTCTGACAAGTGCGGAGCGAATTAAGGCTTAATCCCTGGGGCAGTTGAAGCTGATTCGCGCAAAGAGGCCCAGCCGGCCATCTGGCCAGCTGGGCCTCTTCGCTGATCATCCTTAATAGGTGCCTGCCTCAAGCTCTTCAGGCCGCGGTCTTTTCCGCCTCGTCGTCCTTGTAGAGGTCCTCGCGCGAGACCTTCTTCTCGGTCACGTTGGCGAGTTCGAGGATGAAATCGACGACCTTGTCCTCATAGATCGGTGCACGAAGCTGGGCCAGCGCCTGGGCATTGCTGCGGTAATAGTCCCAGACCTCCTTCTCGCGGCCGGGCATCGAGCGGGCGCGCTCGATCACGGCGCGGCCGACCTCGTCGTCGGTCACGGTGATCTTGTTCTTCTCGCCGATCTCGGAGAGCACGAGACCGAGCCGCACGCGGCGGTCGGCAATCTTGCGGTACTCTTCCTTGGCCTTGTCCTCAGTGGTGTCCTCGTCGGCAAACGTCTTGCCGGCAGAGTCCATCTCGGCCTTGACCGAGTTCCACATCAGATTGAACTCCTCGTCGACCAGCGAGGGCGGCGCCTCGAAGCGATGGGCTTCGTCGAGGCGGTCGAGCAACGCGCGCTTGACGCGCTGGCGCGTCGCACCGGCGAACTCGGCAACCAGGCGCTCGCGCGCGGCTTCCTTGAGCTTGTCGAGCGATTCGAGGCCGAGCGTCTTGGCGAACTCGTCATCGATCGCGACGTCCTGGGGCGACTCGATCGACGTCGCGGTGGTCTCGAACTCGGCCGGCTGGCCGGCGAGCTTGTCGTTCATGTAATTCTTGGGGAATGACACTTTCAGCGTGCGGGTTTCGCCCGCGCCGATCCCGATAAGCTGTTCCTCGAAGCCCGGGATGAAGGTGTTGGAACCGATGACCACCTGGATGCCTTCGCCGGTGCCGCCCTCGAAGACTTCGCCGTTGATGCTACCCTTGAAGTTGATGGTGACGCGGTCACCCGACTCGGCCTTGGCGCCCTCGGCCTTCGCGGCATAGCCGCGGTTGGTATCGGCGATGCGCTTGATCGCCTCGTCGACGTCGGCATCGGTAACCTCGGCCACGGGCTTCTCGACCTCAAAGGTCTTGAAATCGGCCAGTGCGATCGCCGGCACCACCTCGATCGCGACCGTGTAGGTCAGATCGGTCTTGCCGCTCAGCAGCTCCTCGACCTCGGCCTGCTCGCTCGGCATGGTGATCTTCGGCTCGGTCGCAAGGCGGAAGCCACGCTCGGAGAACAGCTGCGTGTTGGTGTCGCGGATGGTCTGGTCGATGGTCTCGGCCATCACCGAGCGGCCGTAGACCTTCTTCAGATGCGTGACCGGGACCTTGCCGGGGCGGAAGCCGTTGATGCGGACCTTGTCCTTGAGATCGACGAGCTTGGCGCCGGCCTTGGCGTCGAGATCAGACGCGGGAACGCTGATCTTGAACTCGTGCTTCAAACCTTCCGAGAGGGTTTCTGTGACCTGCATGGCGTCCAATCTTCTTCCCGTTCGGTCCCGGCGCGCATGCGTCGGGACGCTGTCATTAATCGATCCGGCGCGAGGCGAACGCCTCAACGCCGGTGCTTTCATCGAACCGGCTCCCGGCGGACGAACATCCGCGCGAAAGCAGGTCTCGTAATCCGTGCAAACGCTGAAAGCGCTTGGTGCGGGCGGAGGGACTCGAACCCCCACAACTTTCGTCACTGGAACCTAAATCCAGCGCGTCTACCAGTTCCGCCACGCCCGCGTGAATTTGCATCAAGACCGGCCGCGATGCCGCGGGCGGCCGGGCTTATAGCATGTGCCTGACTGTTCGCAGCAAAAAAATGGCCCGATGGAGGCAGGGTTTACGTAGGCACGACGGCTGGACTTATCCAGCGCGGCGTGGTCGGGATCGGCCCATGACACCACGGATCTTCGCCCCCAACAGACGCGAGCTTTTGACCGGGCTCGGCGCCTCGCTTGGCGTCTCGGCGGCCGGGCTGATCGCTGGCGGCGCCGTGCCGGCCTTGACCGCCCAGCTCGCCCTGCAGGCCCGGGCGTCAACCTTGGCTCTTAGGCCAAATCAGCCGGCTACTCCGATCTGGGAGCTGGCCGCCTTGAGTCACGTCGGGGACGTCCGCCTCAAGCGCTTTGACAGTTGCCAGGTGGTGTTTCGCAACAACCTGACTGTCCCGCTTGCGCCAGTCTGGCACGGCCTTAATGCCCCCGCTGGCCCCGATCACTTCCCGGGGCGCGGACCGGTGGCTCCGGATGCGACGGAAACCACAAATATTTCAACGCCAAACGCGGGGACCTTTCTGGCCGACTTTCGGCTGTTCGAGGACGGACAGAAGCAGCCCGCCCGTCCGCTTCCGATCATCATCGCCGAGTCCAGCCGGGTCGCCATCGATCGTGACCTGGTCGTTTTGATCGAGGAATGGCGGCTGCGGCCGGACGGGACCGCGCTTCCCCCGGGGCGGGACCCGAAGGACACCACGCCGCTTTACACAATCAACGGCGGGAGTTCATTCGAACTCTCAGCTTCAGCCGGGGAGCGGCTGCGGCTGCGCTTCATCAATGGCTCACAACGCTCTGTTCTGGCGATCAAATTGGAGAACCACGAAGTCCAGGTGATGGCTCTGGACGGGCAGCCGGCCGAGCCGTTTCCGGCACGCAACGGCGCCCTGGTGCTGGCCCCCGGCGCGCGCGCCGACGCCTTTGTCGATGCGGCCGCATCGGCCCGCCTCCTGCTCCACGACGGCAAAGAGGCGCGCCAGATCGGCAACCTGACCATCTCCGGCAAGCTGGAGCGTCCGCCGCTGTTGCCGGCCCAGCCGCTCCCTCCAAACGGCCTGCCCGAGAAACTCGACTTGCGAGGTGCCCTGCGGTTCGATGTCGCGCTCGGCACGCCCGACGCCGGCTGGGTGCGGCCGGCGAGCTTCTCCGTCAAATCTGCCCCGGCCTTCCGCGCCAGGCCTGGTCGCACCGTCGTGCTCGCCCTCAATAACCCTGCGCCCGTCGCAACCGTCTTCCACCTGCATGGCCACCCCTTCCGCCTGCTCGACAAGCTCGACGACGGCTGGAAGCCCTACTGGCTCGACACGCTCGCCATCGAGCCCGGCCAGACCCAGCGCATCGCCTTCGCGGCCACCGCTCCCGGCCAATGGCTGATCGAGTCCGTCGCGACCGATTGGGCTTCACCGCGCCTGGTGCGCTGGTACGCGGTGGAATGAGGCGGCCTCAATATTCGATGCCGAGCGCATCATAGATCCGCCGGTGCACGGCCGGCAGCGTTTCGGTCAGGTCCTCCGCGATCAGCCCTGGCCCGGCTTCGCGTCCCGCCTCGCCATGCATCCAGACACCGATGCTGGCGGCTTCGAAGGCCGGCACGCCCTGCGCCAAAAGCCCGGCGATGATGCCGGCGAGCACGTCGCCGGCGCCTGCGGTGGCGAGCCAGGGCGGCGCGTTGGCCGCGATGGTGGCGCGGCCGTCGGGGGCCGCAATGGTGGTGTCCGGGCCTTTCAGCAGCACCACCGCGCCGGAGCGTTCGGCGGCATCGCGCACGCGCTCCAGCTTGGATCGGCCGGGAAATTTGTTGCTGAGATCGGAGAACAGGCGCGGAAACTCGCCTTCGTGCGGCGTCAGCACCACCGCATTGTCGCGCGACGATTTGATCGATTCGAACAGCCGCGCAGGGTTTGCGGCAAAGCTCGTCAGCGCATCGGCATCGAGCAACAGACGACGCTGTGCCGTGAGCGCGGTGTGAACGAGATCGCAGGTGCGTTCGCTGACGCCGGCGCCGGGGCCGATGATGCAGGTGTTGTAGCGCTGGTCGCCGAGCAGCTCGCCGAACTCGATCGCGGTGTCGACGGGGCGCACCATGACGGCCGTAAGCGCGGCGGCGTTGATCGCGAGCGCATCGCGCGGGCTCGCCAGCGTCACCAGCCCTGCCCCGGCACGCAAGCTCCCACGCGCGGCCAGCCGCGCAGCGCCGGTCGCCGCCGCATCTCCGGAGACCGCAAGAACGTGCCCCCGCGCGTATTTGTGGCCGTCGATGCGCGGCACCGGAAAGGCGGCGCCCCAGACATCCGGATCGTTCTCGAAGGTCAGCGGCGCGATCTCGTCGAGCACCTGCGCGTCGATGCCGATGTCGGCGACACGCACTTGGCCGCAATGCATCCGGCCCGGCATCAACAGATGCGCCGGTTTCTTGCGGAAGAAGGTGACGGTCTCGGTGGCGTTCACCGCCACACCCATCACGGCCGCGCTGGTGCCGTTGATGCCGCTCGGCAGGTCGACCGCGAGCACCGGCGCGCCGTTACCGTTGATCGCTTCGATCATCGCGCGCGCCTCGCCGTCGACAGGACGGCTGAGGCCTGCGCCGAACAGCGCGTCGATGATCAGCGCGGGCCGTCCGATCGCCTGAGGATTGAACGGGAGCACCGGGTGCTTCCAGCCGCGCGCGGCGGAGGCCGCGTCGCCCTGCAGCTGGTCTCGCTCGCACATCAGGATGACCGAAACCTCGCGCCCCTGCGCGGCGAGCTCGGCGGCTGCGACAAAACCGTCACCGCCATTGTTGCCGGGGCCGGCCACGATCAGGATCGGCCCCTCCTCCACCAACGCATGGGCGGCATCGGCGACCGCCTGCCCCGCGCTCAGCATCAGCTTGAAACCGGGCGTGCCGGCCGCGATGGTGAGCTGGTCGGCGCGCTGCATTTCAGCGGTGGTTAGAACTTCCATGCCACTTACCTGGTCCAAACGCCTTTTCAACAGGCACGTAACGCGTCGCCCAGCCGTTGGGAACATCGATCTGCACACATATTGACCGTTTGCCTATTTCGTAGTCTTCAGTATCTTGCGCAAGTCGGCGACACGGCTCAGAGATGCACGTTAAAAGGCTGATAACGCTCCCATAATCAGGGCATTTGCAACTTGGCATAGACCCTGCTTTTGAGGAAGCCGCTTCGGTTCGTCGTGCTCACTGGCATCTATCAGAGTGTGGCCGGCCGTTGTTGCCGGACTGGTCAGGGTTGCAGGCATAGCGAAGACAAGATCGTGCGTTAAGAGCGCATCCTGACGACGACGTTGCTATTTGTTCGAAAGGCCGGGAGGCGCGCAGTGAAGAAAATCGAAGCCATCATCAAGCCATTCAAGCTCGACGAGGTGAAGGAAGCGCTTCAGGAAGTCGGCCTTCAGGGCATCACCGTCACCGAAGCCAAGGGCTTTGGCCGGCAGAAGGGTCATGCCGAGCTCTACCGCGGCGCAGAATACATCGTCGACTTCCTGCCCAAGGTGAAGATCGAGATCGTGATCGGCGACGATCTGGTCGAGCGAGCCATCGACGCGATCCGCCGCGCCGCGCAAACCGGCCGCATCGGCGACGGTAAGATCTTCGTCTCCAACATCGAAGAGGCGATCCGCATCCGAACCGGCGAATCCGGGCTGGACGCTATCTGAGCCGGGTGCTATCCCGAATTTTGCGACACTCCGACTGGAAATAAGGCTGCTTCGGCGGCCTGATTTCGTTTGTGCGGTCGCGCAAAACTCGCTTGAGCGAGAATAATTTTGCTCATCTGGAAACCGACCCGCAGAGCCAAAAGGGGTATGCATGAAGACCGCCAAAGACGTCCTGAAATCGATCAAGGACAACGACGTCAAGTACGTCGACCTGCGCTTCACCGATCCGCGCGGCAAGTGGCAACACGTGACGTTCGACGTCAGCATGATCGATGACGACATCTTCGCCGAAGGAACGATGTTCGACGGTTCCTCGATCGCCGGCTGGAAGGCGATCAACGAGTCCGACATGTGCCTGATGCCCGACCCGGTCACTGCGACGATCGACCCGTTCTTCGCCGAGACCACCATGGTCATCACCTGCGACGTGCTCGAGCCGACCACCGGCGAGCCCTACAACCGCGACCCCCGCGGCATCGCCAAGAAGGCGGAAGCCATGGTGAAGTCGATGGGCGTGGGTGACACCGTGTTCGTCGGTCCCGAAGCCGAATTCTTCGTGTTCGACGACGTGCGCTTTTCGGCAGAGCCCTACAAGACCGGTTTCCGGCTCGACTCGTCGGAGCTGCCGACCAATTCCGACACCGAGTATGAGGGCGGCAATCTCGGCCACCGCATCCGCACCAAGGGCGGCTATTTCCCCGTGCCGCCGCAGGACTCGGTGCAGGACATGCGCTCGGAGATGCTCGGCGCCATGGCCAAGATGGGCGTCAAGGTCGAGAAGCACCATCATGAAGTGGCTTCCGCCCAGCACGAGCTCGGCATGAAGTTCGACACGCTGACGCTGATGGCCGACCACATGCAGATCTACAAGTACTGCATCCACCAGGTCGCGCACATCTACGGCAAGACCGCCACCTTCATGCCGAAGCCGATCTACGGCGACAACGGCTCGGGCATGCACGTGCACCAGTCGATCTGGAAGGACGGCAAGCCGGTGTTCGCCGGCAACAAATACGCCGACCTGTCGGAGACCTGCCTGCACTACATCGGCGGCATCATCAAGCACGCCAAGGCGATCAACGCCTTCACCAACCCGTCGACCAACTCCTACAAGCGCCTGGTCCCGGGCTATGAGGCCCCCGTGCTGCTCGCCTATTCCGCGCGCAACCGCTCGGCCTCCTGCCGCATCCCCTACACCGCTTCGCCGAAGGCCAAGCGCGTCGAGGTGCGCTTCCCCGATCCGATGGCCAACCCCTATCTCGGCTTCGCCGCGATGCTGATGGCCGGCCTCGACGGCATCAAGAACAAGATCGATCCCGGTCCGGCGATGGACAAGGACCTCTACGACCTGCCGAAGGAAGAGCTGAAGCAGATTCCGACGGTGTGCGGCAGCTTGCGCGAGGCGCTCGAAAACCTCGACAAGGACCGCGGCTTCCTCAAGGCCGGCGGCGTGTTCGACGACGATTTCATCGACGCCTACATCGAGCTGAAGATGACCGAAGTCGCCCGCTTCGAAATGACCCCGCATCCGGTCGAGTTCGAGATGTACTATTCGGGCTAAACGGCCCGAAGTTCATGCGACAAGCAAAAGGCGCGTCCGAAAGGAGGCGCCTTTTCACTTTTGGCCGGAGGCGAACGACGCCTTCGGCCGTGCGATTTGCATCCCGCGCGCGTCGGATCGCGTGGACGGCGTAAGGCGCCTCGCGTCATCCGCTTTCGTTCCGCATCTGACTCCACTTCGTTCTCAAAGAACAAATCAGAGCCGCACAAATCGGGGCGGACCAATCCCTACTGATTGGTTTATCGCGTTCAGAATTCGAAAGGCCCGCGTGCATGGTGCCAATCCAAACATGGCGCATCATGCCTCCGGCCGATCGCTCATACGCAATCGCACCGATCGTCACTGGTCCGGGAAATTCACCCCGATCTCTGTCACCACAGGCGCGAACTTCACCAGCGCCGCGTTATCGGATGCCGCCTTCACGCCGTCGCCGGACAGCGACCTCGGCGCACCGGTCTTGCCGCCGAAGCGGATCGTCACGGTGCAGCCGCCTTGCAGCGGCCGGCTGAGCGCCCCGCCCTTCCAGTCGGTGACGAAGCCGCCATAGTCCCATTCGAAACCGCTGACGACGAATGGCTTGCCGTTGGCCTTCTGCACGTCGGCAAGGCTGGATCCGATTGTGACGCCGGCGACGTTCCAGAGGCTGGCCTTGCCCGCGTCGCGCAAGGTCAGGCCGGAGGCCCGCCCGGCCTTGTCGTCGGTAAAGGCAACCTCGATGCGGCGGTCCCTCGCCTTCGGGAACAGCACGATGCCCTTGTAGCGTTCGCCCTCGGCGCCCGGCAGATCCTGCACCACGGCGTCCTTGCCATAGCGCTGTTTCAGGCTCCGCTCGGTATCGTCGGGCGCAACCGGCGCGGCGCAGCTCATCGACCCCTGCTGCGGCGGCGCGCTCTGGGCGAATGCAGAGGACGGAAGCAGGAGAAGGACGGTGGCGGTGATGCTGCGTATCATCGCGAAGCAATCCAGTGTCAAGACCGAACGCGAAGGTCGTGCGGACGGCTGTTCAGACTCGATTCAAGGCACGATCGCGCCTCGAACCGAACCGGGTCAATTCCTCAATTCTTCGGCTGGCCGAAATCAAGCACCGGCGGCGGCAGCTCGATATCGGGGATCTCGATCTTGACCTTGTCCAGATCCACCTTGGTGGGGGCATCAAGCAGCCCGGTGACCGTGATCGGGAATGCTCGCCTGCAGGCCGATCCAGGGCATCGCGCCCCAATAGATGTCCGAGCTCTTGACCTCCTTCGGCGCCACGCCGCGGAGGTAGAACAGGGCGAAGCCGAAGGGAGGATGCAGGAAGGAGGTCTGCATGTTGACGCAGAGCATGACCCCGAACCAGATCAGGGCAGCGTCCGGCCCGACGACGGGAGCGAGCAGCTTCTGCGCGATCGGCGCGATCATCGGAATGATGATGAAGGCGATCTCGAAGAAGTCGAGGAAGAAGGCGATGAAGAAAATGAACAGGTTCATGAAGATCAGGAATCCCCAGACCCCGCCCGGCAGCGATGTCAGCATGTGCTCGAGCCAGACACCACCATTGCAGCCGAGAAACACGATCGAGAAGCAGGTCGATCCGATCAGGATGAACGTCACCATGCAGGTGATGCGCATGGTGGTCTCGTAGCCCTGCTTGACCAGCATGCGCAGGTCCGGGATCCTGACCGCCTCCATGCAGACCCAGGCAACGGCGAGATAGGCGATCGCAAAGGCGATCTTGAACACCAGGTTCGGCGTGAAATAGATGCCGATGATGGTGCCGACGCCAGCCGCTGCAACGCCGATAAGCAATATCTTGTGCCCGGCCGAGCTGAAATCCTTGTGGTGGATGACGGCGAGGACAATGGCGCCGACGGCGCCCATCGCGCCGGCTTCGGTCGGGGTGGCAAGGCCCAGCATCATTGTACCGAGCACCACGAAGATCAGCACCGCGGACGGGATGATGCCCAGAAGGCATTTGCGCCAGAGCGCCCAGCCCGTGAGCGTCCTTGCTTCCTTGGGCACGGCCGGAACGTGGCCCGGCTTGATCACGCTCAGAGCGAACGTGTAGCCCGCGAACAGCGCGATCTGCAGGATCGACGGGCCCCAGGCGCCCAAATACATATCGCCGACCGACTTGCCGAGCTGGTCCGCGAGCACGATCAGGACCAGCGACGGAGGCACCAGCTGGGTAATGGTGCCGGAGGCAGCAAGCACGCCGGTGATGTAGCGCATGTTGTAGCCGTAGCGGATCATCACCGGCATCGAGATCAGCGCCATCGCGATCACCTGCGCGGCCACGGTGCCCGTGATGGCACCGAGGATGAAACCGACGATGATCACGGAATAGCCGAGACCACCGCGGATGGGGCCAAACAGCTGCCCCATGGAATCCAGCATATCTTCCGCAAGGCCGCATCGTTCGAGGATCGCGCCCATGAAGGTGAAGAACGGAATCGCCAGCAGTAGCTCGTTGGCGAGAACGCTGCCGTAGATGCGCTCCGGAATGGCCTGGAGGAAGCTGAACGCGAAGAATCCCTCGTGGATCGCGAGAAATCCGAACGAAAGCCCGAGGGCGGCCAGCGTGAACGCAACGGGGAAGCCGATCAGCATGGCCAGGACCAGCCCGCCGAACATCAGCGGCGGCATCATCTCAATCGTGATCATTGGGTCGGCCGCTCGTATTTCGCATCGATTTTGACTTCACCGCGCAAGGCGGCCGCGCGTTTGATCACCTCCGAGACGCCTTGCAGGGCGACCATGAAGAACCCGGCCGGCACGACGAACTTGATCGGCCAGCGCATGAGGCCGCCGGCGTTGTTGGACATCTCACCGATGACGAACGAGTTGTAGAACATCGCCCATGAGAGGTAGCTGAGAAGCAGACACGCCGGGACGAGGAAAACCAGCGTCCCGATCAGGTCGAGCCATATCTGACCGCGTTCGGACAGCATGAGGTAGATGATTTCGACGCGGACATGCTCGTTGCGCTTGAAGGTATAGGACGAGCCGAACATCACGACGACGGCGAACATATACCACTGCGTTTCGAGCCAGCTGTTGGAGCTGTAGCTGAAGGCATAGCGGATCATCGCATTTGCAGCGCTGACCACGCAGGCCGCGAGCACCAGGATGTTGCAGACGTTGCCGACCTTTTCGTTCAGCCAGTCGATAGCCGTACTCACCGCCAACAATGGGCGCATCGATGCCTTTTCCCCGCTCGCTGAGTGCTGACCCCAAACGAGCAGGACCGTGACGCCAAATCAGCGGCCGTCCACTTCCGCGCGGGAGCTAGTCCACCCTCCTGATGCTTCCGCCCGTTCTTGTCGTCGGTTTTTGGCAAGACCTGTTCAGGTCCCACCCGCCGCGTGAAGCAAGGTACATTTACCGTCGGCCGATTTAGGGTCAACCAGAAAATGGACAATGTGCCGCAGCGTTGCCGAAAATCTGGTCGCAATGATGAATGCGTTTGGCGTGCGGCGCTTTCGGCAATGCCATCCTCGAACGGACTAATCCTCGACGTCGTACTGCTTGCAGAGATGGTCGCCGATCTGGACGAGCATCGCGACGCATTCGGGGTAGCCGGGCCGATCCGCAGTGGCCCGGTCTGCACTGGCTCGGAACTCCCAGGAACGGCCGTCGCGGAGGATCGAGATGGTCATTCCGTCGGGACAGTCGGCATGAACCTTCAACTCGGCCTTGGCCATGGCGATCAGTTCGCTTTCAGTTTTTACAGGTCTGCTCATGAAGGTCATCCTCCGTCCTGGGACAGATTTTAGCTGTATCTGCCAGTCCCACGAAGCAAGTCTTCCCCATCGGGCGGCTCGCGGCATTGGGATATCGCAAAGCATTCCGACCCGTTCCGGTCGCTCTTAGGAGGGTCCGGCAAACCAACCGTCGAGGCCTTGGCGCGAGAATACTCCGCTTTCTCGAATTTTGGATTTACTGGATAGAAGCGCCATTCAGTTGCGCCCGGACGTGCGGGTGCCGCCGGCGCCCGGCCTTCCCTGCGCCCGCAGCGCGGCGCTCCTTGGCGATGCGCTGCAAAGCCGGGGACCATTGGCTTCAGTGCCGAGGGGCGGCGGTACTCCGTCCCGGTCCTGCGCAGTAGCCGCAAGCGCGCTGCAACGCGTCCGGGACACGAGCGTGAGCTACGCCGCCGCGCGCTGCCTCGCCACCAGCGCTTCCCCGAACGCCTCGAACAGCTTGCGGTTGACGGGATTGCGTTGGGGGTCGTATTCGGCGTGCCATTGCACGCCAAGCGCGAAGGTCGGGGCTTCCGCGATCCGGATCGCCTCGATGGTGCCGTCCTCGGCGACGCCCTCGACCAGCACGCGCTTGCCGGGATCTAGGATGCCCTGGCCGTGCAGCGAATTGACCCTGATCTTCTCACAGCCGAGCAGCTTTGCGAACGCCCCGCCCGGCGTCAGGTCGACGTCGTGGCGGTCGGCGAACACCACGGTCGGATCGGGGTGGATCTCGCCGTTCTCGAGCCGGGGCATGCGGTGATTCATGCGGCCGGGAATTTCGCGGATCTCGGGATGCAGCGAGCCGCCGAAGGCGACGTTCATCTCCTGGAGGCCGCGGCAGATGCCGAACAGCGGCACGCCACGGGCGACGCAGGCGACCGAAAGCGCCAGCGCGACCTCGTCGCGATGGATATCGTACGGCTCGTGCCGCTCGCACGGGTCGACATTGAAGCGGGTCGGATGGACGTTGGCGCGGGCGCCGGTGAGCACGATCCCGTCGACCACATCGAGCAGTGCGCCGATATCGGTAATATCAGGAGCACCAGCGAACATCAGCGGCAGGCCGCCGGAAACCTCGGCCACAGCGCGCAAATTGCGCTCGCCGACCATCTGAACCTGAAATCGATTTTCGACGCGATGGGCATTCCCGATCACGCCGACGACCGGCTTTCTCATCTGTCGTTCTGCGCCTCTCCGATAAGAAGATTCTCCAAACATGCCCTTCGGCTGGAACAAATTCAACAGAAGGGATCGCGGGACGGCAATGCTATTTTCGCGCAAAGGCCTCCCGGGCCTCGCCCCCGGCGGGCAGGCCCGCGGCCTGCAGTGCGGTAGCCGCCGGATCGCCCGGCGCGGCCAACCAAGGCAGTTTCGCTTTGAGGCCGCGCGTCACGGGCACTCCGAGCGCCCCACCGAAATCAATCGGCCAGAACCCGTTGGGCACGACTTCGACCGTAACAGCTCGGATCGCATAGCCCTCGCCCAGAACCGCCTCCGCATTGTCGCCGGCGACAAGGCGCGCCGTCCCGGGATCATTGGGATCGCCAAAGCTGACCAGCACCGGCACCTGGTCTGCCTGGACCGGGACGACGCCGGTCTGGCGCTGGATATCGTTGAACGAGACGCGGTTGCCACGCGCGGCGCCGTAGGCGCGCAGCGCGACATAGTTGATGTCATCGAAGTCCAGTTTTGGACCCTGCCGGTGCGCCAGCAATGCAATCAGATTCTTGCCGTGGGCGCCGTTTCGGCCGAGATCGACGAACACCGCCTCCCCGCGCATCGTGGTGCGGCCGCCGCGGTTATAGTTACGGTCGGGCACGACAGCCAGAACGCCGGACCCGGTCTTGATCCCGTCAGGCGTCGTGACCTCGACGGTGAGACGATATTTGTGCCCAGGCCGGTTGATCCGGATCTGGTCGCCGATCACGAGCACGGCCAGAAGCCCGAGCAGACCGGCCCATTTGCTGATGAAGCTCAAAGCGCCCCCATTTTTCTTTCCTCATCGCTCTGCACCGTCGGCGCGCCGGCGTCAAACCAGCGCCTCGAGTACGGTCTTGATCCGAAGCGCGTTTGTCGAAAGAGTGCAGCGCAATGCGCTGAAAAGGACCTGATGTGACCATGTCGTCCAAAGAAGAACGCTTCCGAACCCGCGGCGACCTCGCCTGGGCGATCTCGGTCGGGGGCATCGGCGTCGTGCTGTTCACCGTGCTGCTCGCCTTCACCTGGTATTTCGCCGCCACCGTGCTGTTGATCTTCGCCGGCATGCTGCTTGGTCTGGGCCTCAACGCCTTGACCGGTGCGCTCGGCCGCCGGGTGCCCCTGCCGCATGCGGTGCGGCTCACGATCGTCTGCACTGCGCTCGCCCTGATGCTCGCGGGCATCGCCTATCTCGGCGGCGCCACCATCGCCGATCAGGCTTCGCTGCTGAGCAAGACCATCAAATCGCAGATCGGAAACGTGAAATCCTTTTTGGACAGCCACGGCATCGACACCAGCTTCTTTGATTTCGGCAACGGTGCGACCGATCCCTCGGCCAATATTCCGTCGGAGGCGGCGCCTGCACCGGCAGGGCCCTCGCGCGGCTCCTTGCCCAGCGCCGGCACGCTGGCGTCCAGCGGCGGCGCAATCGTGAGCCAGACCTTCAAGCTGCTACTCGGCACCATCCACGGTGTGGGCAACATCTTCATCGTGCTGTTCCTGGGCCTTGCCTTCGCCGCCCAGCCCCGCGTCTATCACGACGGCCTTCTGTATCTGGCGCCGGCGAGGCACCGCAGCCGCGTCGCCCTCGTCATCGATCGCATCGGTGAAACCCTGGAGCGCTGGCTGATCGCGCAGATCATCGTCATGCTCGCGGTCGGCGTGGTGACCTGGATCGGGCTTGCCGTCATCGGCATCCCCGGCTCGTTCATCCTGGGAATCCAGGCCGGCCTGCTCGCCTTCATCCCGACCATCGGAGCCATCATCGCTGGCGTCGTCGTGGTGCTGGCGAGCCTCGCCTCAGGCTGGATACCGGCGCTATCGGCGTTTCTGCTCTTCATGGGCGTGCACGCCATGGAGAGCTACGTACTGACGCCGATCCTGCAGCGGCAGGCGCTGGACATCCCGCCGGCCACGCTGTTCGCGTTCCAGATCGTGCTCGGCGTCGTGTTCGGCATCTGGGGCCTGGCGCTGGCGCTGCCGCTGCTTGCGATCGGCAAGGTCATGATCGACCATTTCAAGACCTACGAGGCGCCGCCGCTGGCGGAGGCGGCCTGAGTCGGCTCAGGTCGTCAGCACGGTCTCGGTGTGCTCGACCTCCGGAGGCGAGGCGAAATACTGGCCGACGAGGCCGCGCCATTCTGCAAAATTCTCGGAGCCGCGGAAATCGACGGTGTGGTTCTCCAGCGTCGCCCACTTCACCATCAGCCGGTAGCGCTGCGGCTTCTCGATCGATTTGTGCAGTTCAAAGCCGTGAAAGCCCTTGGAGCGGCCGAAAGCAGCCTTGGCCTTGGCGACAGCGGCCTCGAAGTCCTTCTCGCTGCCCGGCTTGACGTCGATTTGCGCGATCTCGGTGATCATCGGTTTCCACCCCTTTTTGTTCGATGGGCGTGTCTAGCGCAGCGGACGGAAAAGAAAAAGGCGCCGAAACGGCGCCCTGCTCGGCCCGAAAGTGCAGACCTCTCAGACCAGCAGCAGAACGGTTCCCGCCACGATGAGGGCGCAACCGGCGAACAGTGCGAGCGGCCAGTAGCTGCGGCGGCCCTGCGTGTAACGCCCCTGCGCACGGCGCTCGGAGATCAGCGCGCTCTCGTATTCGTCCGAGGTCGAGAACAGACAGGCGAACCCGCTGCGTGCCGAGGCCGCAGCGGCTTCGAGCGACATCAGGGCAGCTTGCGGGTTCTGTCGACGGATCGATTCCATGACCGCAAGGGTAGGGATCGAATGGTAAACAGAGAATTACCGCGGCTGCTGCCCTTACGTCTCAGGCGGTGGCCGGCCGCGGCGTGCTGATGCGCGCAGCGCTCTGGCGGCGCCAGTTCTCCAGCGACAGCGGCAGCTCCTCCGCCGCCTCGACGCGGTTACGGCCGCCGCGCTTGGCCTGATAGAGCGCAGTGTCGGCGGATGCCAGCAGCACTTCGAGCTCGGTGCCGGCAGGACCACCGGCGACGCCGATGCTGACGGTGGTGTCGACCGGGCCTTCGTCGACCACGACGCCGGACGTCTCGAACGCCTCGCGCACGCGCTCGGCGACCAGCACACCCTCCTCCAGCGAACACGGCAGCAATGCTGCGAACTCCTCGCCGCCAATGCGCCCCGACATGTCGGTGATCCGCAGATTGTTGACGACGATGGTGGAGAACAGCTTCAGCATCTCGTCGCCGGCGGGGTGGCCGAAGCGGTCGTTGATCGACTTGAAATGGTCGATATCGAAGATCATCACGGTGACGGGACGTCCGGCCTTGGCCTCGCGCTCGATCACGCGGCCGCAGGCTTCCGAGAAGCCGCGGCGGTTGAGCATGCCAGTCAGGGGATCGGTCGACGCGGCGGTGCGGTGCGCTGTCACGGTGCGCTCGGACACCAGCATGAAGATCACGAACACGGTGCCGACGGCGTAGAGGATCAGTTCGACCGCGAATACCTTGACCCAGATGCTCTGAGCGAAGCCGGCATCGTGCGGACGCAGGAAGCTGCCGATCAGCACCGGCAGCATCAACACGCAACCGTGCATCACCGGCATCACGATGGCAGGCCAGCGTCGTTGCAGGCTCTTGCGCCGTTCGGTCCAGAGTTCGCTTGCGGTCAGCGCCGCGTAGACCGAAACGATGCCGGCGCCGACGATCATCCGCACCGTGGATGCCTCGGGGTCGAGCAACATGACGGCGGCGACCCAGGCGAGCGCGCCGAGCACAAGGCCCGGCCAGTTCGGCTTGCGGCCGTGGAAGACGCGCGCCGCATTCCAAACCATGCCGCAGGCGACGAAGCCGACGGCGTTCAGCGCGAGGTAGAGATGCGGGCCCAGCCTGTCGCCGGCCGCGGTCCACAGCGCGACGGAGGCGGCACCGAGGAGATAGGCGGTGCCCCACCATTTCAGTGCAGGGCTGTTCTCCTGCCTGCCGAAGAAAACCATCATGGCGCCGAGCAGTGCGGCGACCATGGTGGCGACCAAATAGAGCGTGATGCTATCGAGCGACATCATGTCGGCCCCCTTAAGCCATAGCAGTTACGCGATCGGTACATCCGATTTGCGCGCCCTTCCAAAGGCGACGCTAAATCCGGCGGGTTCCATTCAGGTTTTCGCGGGCGCCCAAGTTTTCTGGAAACACGCCATCAATTTGCAGACAAACGAACAACAAAAAGGGCGCTGAAATCAGCGCCCTTTTGCATCTCATTGAAGCCGCTTTCGCGGCGAATGTGACCGAAGCGATTAACGCTTCGAGAACTGGAAGGACCGGCGGGCCTTGGCCTTGCCGTACTTCTTGCGCTCGACCACGCGCGAGTCGCGGGTCAGGAAGCCGCCCTTCTTGAGCACGGTGCGCAGCTCCGGCTCGAAATAGGTGAGCGCCTTGGAGATGCCGTGACGCACAGCGCCGGCCTGGCCGGACAGGCCGCCTCCGGCAACCGTGCAGATCACGTCGTACTGGCCTGAGCGTGCGGCCACCGAGAACGGCTGCTCGATCATCATGCGCAGCACGGGACGGGCGAAATAGACCTCGACCTCGCGCGAGTTGACAGTGACCTTGCCGGCGCCCGGCTTGATCCAGACGCGGGCGACCGCGTCCTTGCGCTTGCCGGTGGCATAGGCGCGGTTGAACTTGTCGACCTTCTTCTCGTGCTTGGGCGCATCGGGCGACGCCGTCTTGAGCTGCGAGAGCTGGTCGAGCGACTGAATGGATTCGGCCATGTTATGCGGCCCTCGTGTTCTTGCGGTTCAACTTGGCGATATCGATCTTCTCGGGCGTCTGGGCCTCGTGCGGATGATCGGCGCCGCCATAGACGCGGAGGTTGCCCATCTGGACGCGACCGAGCGGACCACGCGGGATCATGCGCTCGACGGCCTTCTCCAGCACGCGCTCGGGGTGCTTGCCCTCGAGGATCTGGCGCGCGGTGCGCTCCTTGATGTGGCCGACATAACCGGTGTGCTTGTAGTAGGTCTTCTGCTCGCGCTTGCGCCCGGTGAGGACCGCGTGCTGCGCGTTGATGATGATGACGTTGTCGCCGCAATCAACGTGGGGGGTGTAGGTCGGGAGGTGCTTGCCGCGCAGGCGCATGGCGACGATGGTGGCGAGGCGACCGACGACCAGACCCTTGGCGTCGATCAGCACCCACTTCTTCGTCACCTCAGCCGGCTTTGCCGAAAAGGTTTTCATGTCAGAGTTTCCGTGAACGGGGAGCATCGGCGCGAACACCGCACCGGACTGCGCGATTGTCTAGAGAAGAGACGCGCGACGGTCAATGCCCGGCGACATGAATTAGCGCAGCAATATCAAGGACTTAAAAATATGGTGCTATATTACCTGCAGAAAGTTCAAACGTTTGGAATGGAATAGGTCGAGGTGACATGGGCGATCGGATCGGGCGATGTCCCGGACAACAGCTTCACCTCCCCGACCGCCAGCCGCTTGCCGAGCTTGAGCAGCCGGGCCTCTGCCAGCACGTCCTGGCCGGGCTGGCCCTTGCGCAGGAAATTGATGTTGAGATTGGTGGTCACAGCGAGCCCGACCGGCCCGATCGCGGACAACAGCACGACGTACATCGCGAAATCGGCCAGCGCCATCAGCGTCGGGCCGGATACGGTCCCACCGGGCCGCAGCATCTTCTCGCTGAAGCGCTGCCGCAACAGGCAGGTCTGGCCGTCCGCGCTTTCGATCGTGATGTCGTCGCCGCTGAACGCCTGGGGAAATTCGACGCGGAGGAACTGCTCGACATCCGCCACGCTCATTTTCGCTAACGCCATGCTGTTCCCCACCCTCGCTTCACATGCCCTGTTACATTAAGTTATCTGCGTCATTCAAACGCAATAATCCAACGGAAACGCTTCGATGTCTGCCCAGGCCGCCCGCGCCCCCGCCCCGCAACCGCCGATCCTGCTGCGCGAGACCAAAGGCTCCATCGCGGTCCTGACGCTGAACCGGCCCGCTGCGCGCAATAGCCTGTCGGCAGCGATGATCGCCACCCTGCATGCCGAGCTCAATGATATCAGCAGCGACAAGGCCGTCCGCGGCGTTGTGATCGCGGCCAACGGGCCGGCCTTCTCCGCCGGCCACGACATGAAGGAACTCACCGCTCGCCGCGCCGATCCCGACCGCGGCCGCGCCTTTTTCGCCGAGATGATGACCGCCTGCAGCGCGATGATGCAAGCGATCGTTCACCTGCCCAAGCCCGTGGTGGCTGCCGTCCAGGGCATCGCGACCGCGGCCGGCTGCCAGCTCGTGGCAAGCTGCGATCTCGCCATCGCCTCAGAGGGCGCCAGATTCGCCACGCCGGGCGTCGACATCGGCCTGTTCTGCTCGACGCCGATGGTGGCGCTGTCGCGCAACGTCCCGCGCAAGCAGGCCATGGAGATGCTTCTGACCGGCGAGCCCATCACGGCCGACCGCGCGCGCGAGATCGGGCTCGTCAACCGCGTGGTCCCCGCCGGCACAGAACTCGGCGCTGCAATCGGGCTCGCGCAGCAGGTCGCACTGAAATCCGCCTACACCGTCAAGCTCGGCAAGGAGGCCTTCTATCGCCAGGCTGAGATGAGCCTTGCGGAGGCCTATCGCTATGCCGCAGAGGTGATGACCGAGAACATGATGGCGCGCGACGCCGAGGAAGGCATCGGCGCCTTCATCGAAAAGCGTGCGCCGACATGGCGGGATGAGTGACAACAAGAAAAGACGGCACATGAACCACGACGCCTATCCCGACAATTACATCCGCGGCATCCTCAACTCCGTGAAATCGATCGCGATGGTCGGCGCCTCGCCGGTCAACGTGCGGCCGAGCTATTTTGCGTTCAAATATCTGGCGCAGCGCGGCTACGACATGATTCCGGTCAATCCCGGCCATGTCGGCAAGGAGCTGCTCGGAAAGCCCTTCGTCGCCTCGCTCTCCGACATCAGCCGCCCCGTCGACATGATCGACATCTTTCGCAACTCCAGCCACATCCTGCCTGTGGTCGAAGAGGCGCTCACGCTCGATCCGCTGCCGAAGGTGATCTGGATGCAACTTGGCGCGCGTGACGACGTAGCGGCAGCAAAAGCCGAGTCGGTTGGTATCAAGGTGGTGATGAACCGCTGTCCCAAGATCGAGTATGGCCGCCTGTCGTCCGAGATCTCCTGGATGGGCGTGAATTCGCGCACGCTCAGCTCCAAGCGCGCGCCGGCACCGACGCAAGGCATGCGGCTATCCCTCAATCGGATGAGTGTCGGCGGCGGCGACACCGCGGCCTCCGACCGCGCCGCGAAAAACAAGAGCGAGCAAAGCTGACCCAATCGCGAAGGATTCGTTTCGCGATCGCGACAATGCGTAGCAAGATCATTCCCAAATGATCCTGATGTGACGCGGCGCCTTGACGGCGGGCGCGGCGCCGATCAGCATGCCGCGCGATTTCAGGCCACAAGAACAGGACGCCCTCAATGAGCGATCGCCTTCCGGGATTTGCAACCCTCGCCGTGCATGCCGGTGCACAGCCCGACCCCACCACCGGCGCGCGCGCGACACCGATTTATCAGACGACCTCGTTCGTGTTCAACGACGCCGACCACGCCGCCTCGCTGTTCGGCCTGCAGGCATTCGGCAACATCTATACCCGCATCGGCAATCCCACCAACGCGGTGCTGGAAGAGCGCGTCGCAGCCCTCGAAGGCGGCACGGCGGCGCTGGCGGTGGCCTCGGGCCATGCCGCGCAGGTCGTGGTGTTGCAGCAATTGATGCAGCCCGGCGACGAGTTCATCGCGGCGCGAAAGCTCTATGGCGGCTCGATCAACCAGTTCACGCATGCGTTCAAGAGCTTCGGCTGGAACGTGGTGTGGGCCGACCCCGATGACATCTCGAGCTTCGAGCGCGCGGTGACGCCGCGCACCAAGGCCATCTTCATCGAGTCCATCGCCAATCCCGCCGGCAGCATCACCGACATCGAGGCAATCTCGACGGTGGCGCGCAAGGCGGGCGTGCCGCTGATCGTCGACAACACGCTGGCCTCGCCCTATCTGATCCGCCCGATCGACCACGGCGCCGACATCGTGGTGCACTCGCTGACGAAATTCCTCGGCGGCCACGGCAATTCGCTCGGCGGCATCATCGTCGATGCCGGCACCTTCGACTGGTCGACAGGCGGCAAATATCCGATGCTGTCGGAGCCGCGGCCGGAATACCACGGCATCCGCCTGCAGGAGACCTTCGGCAATTTCGCCTTCGCCATCGCCTGCCGCGTGCTGGGCTTGCGCGACCTCGGCCCCGCTCTGTCGCCATTCAACGCCTTCATGATCCTGACCGGCATCGAGACGCTGCCGCTGCGCATGCAGAAGCAGTGCGACAACGCGAAAGCGATCGCCGAATTCCTCGCCGGTCACCCGGCGGTGGCCTCTGTCAGCTATGCAGGCCTGCCGAGCGACAAGTACCATCAGCTCGCGCGCAAATACGCGCCGAAGGGCGCGGGCGCCGTGTTCACCTTCAGCCTGAAGGGCGGATACGACGCCGGCGTCAGCCTGGTGTCGAAGCTGCAGCTGTTCTCGCATCTGGCCAATGTCGGCGACACCCGCTCGCTGGTGATCCACCCGGCCTCGACCACGCACAGCCAGCTCGACGACGCCGCCAAGATCAAGTCAGGCGCCGGCCCCGACGTGGTGCGGCTCTCGATCGGCATCGAGGACAAGGAAGACCTGATCGCGGATCTGGAACAGGCGCTGGGCGCGTAGCCGTTGTCATGCGGGGCGGCACGCAAAGTCGCCCCGGACACAGCGCCGCCAGTTAACAGTCATTAACCATATCTGCCCCATACATCGTCCTTGGATCGCCCCTTTTGATTCGGAGCCGACGATGCTGCGCTGGACGGTGCCTGCCCTTGCGGTGATGTTGACGGTCTCAGCCGCCGTTGCCGCCGATCTGCCGGCCACGCCGAAGCGGCGGGCCGCCGCGCCTCCGCAGGAGCCGCCGCAGGTCTATGTCGACACCGATCCGGATGCGCTGATTTCGCCGGCTTATGGCATCCGCAGCTACATCCGCAACCTGCCGGGCACGCCGCTGCTGCCGGGCTCCCACACGCTGCCCGGCTATTACGGCCGCCCCTGGGACTACGACTATCAGGGTTCGTATTACGGCGGAAAGCAGGTCGACTATTTCTGGCGGCTGCCCTACTCGTGCGGCATCTACGGCTATTGCTGATCTGATCAGCCGGGCTGGCCAGCCGGCACCACGCGCGGCAGCATCTCCCTAGATTGCCGCGACGCCAGCCGCTCCACCTGCATCACTGCGAGCATCAGCACGACGATCGCGACCGCCTGGTGCGACAGTGCGAGGTCGATCGGCACCTGGTTGAGCAATGTGAGAATGCCGAGCACCGCCTGCAGGCTCACCGCCGCGAACAGCCAGAGCGCCCCGCTCGCCGCAGCACCGCCGCGTGACCGCACCGCGTCGACCGCGTGGAGCGCGGCCAGCGCGAACAGAGCATAGGCGGTCATGCGGTGCTCGAACTGCACCGTCAGCACGTTATCGAACATGTTGCGCCACCACGGCGTCTCGAACCACAGCCGCTCGGCCGAGGGAATGAACGCGCCGTCGATCTGCGGCCAGGTATTGTAGGCGCGCCCCGCGCGCAGGCCCGCGACCAGCGCGCCGAAATAAATCTGCACGAACGTCACGACGAGCAGCAGCGCGCTCGTGAACCGCAGCCGCGCCGATGCCGCAATCTGCGGCCGCTCCTTGAGCCGTCGCACCGTCCAGACGATGCCGGCGAAGATCAGCAACGCGAGCACGAGATGCGTCGCCAACCGATATTGCGAGACCTCGACCCGCCCGGTGAGGCCCGAGGCGACCATCCACCAGCCGACCGCGCCCTGGAGCCCGCCGAGTGCGAAAAGCAGCCACAGCCTGCGCTTCAATTCACCAGAGAGGCCACCGCGCCACAGGAAGTACAGGAACGGCAGGAGATAGGCGACGCCGATGAACCGGCCGAGCAGCCGGTGGCTCCACTCCCACCAGAAGATCTGCTTGAACTCGGACAGGTTCATGCCCGCGTTGAGCTCGCGATATTGCGGGATCCTCTTGTAGGCCTCGAACGCCTCGGTCCATTGCGCCTCCGACAGCGGCGGCAGGCTGCCCGTCACCGGTTTCCATTCGACGATCGAGAGGCCGGATTCCGTCAGCCGCGTCGCGCCGCCGACAAGCACCATCAGGGCGATCAGCGCGGCAACTGAGATCAGCCACCAGCGCACGGCGCGATGCGGGTTGGACGGGGCGGAAATCGGTGTCATTTCGGGAGCAAAACCAGGACCTGGAGGCTTGAACCGGACTGCGTGCCCCTTATAGTCCCCCGCTCCCGCAGCGCAAGTTACGCAAAGGCCGCTCATAGTCCGCCATGACGATCCGCACCCGCAAGTTCCTCGGCGCCATCCTGCTCCTGGTGCTTTGCACCGTCTGGGCCCTGCTCGGCATGGCGGCGGCGCAGATGCCGTGGATCGCCGAATCCGGCTGGCGGCAGGCGATCTATTACGTCGTGGTCGGCCTGGGCTGGGTGCTGCCGGCGATGCCGATCGTGAGCTGGATGCAGCGGCCCGATCGCGTCAAATCTAGTTCGTAGCGCCTCCCGTCGGCTTCACCGGCGCAAAGGCGACGCCTGACACCAGCACGCGCAGCATACGCAGCGACCGAACACGGCCGTCCCAGCAGATCCGCGGCAGCGCGCGCAGATTGGTCCGCCCCTCCGCATCGACGATACCTGATATCGTCGACACCGCGCTGGCAAAGCCGGCCTCCTCCGCCATCATGACGTGGCTGCGCCGGAACGAGGCGCGATCGCCGAACGGAAAGGCGAAGTGCCCGACCTCGCGGCGAAAGGCGGATTCGGCGACGGCCTTGCCCATCGTCATCTCGCGCAGCGCCGCGCCATCCTTCATGTTGGCGAGCACGGGATAATTCACGGTCGCGCTTCCGATCGTGACGAGCGGATCGGCAGCGAGCTTGGCGAGATCTTCCCAATCCATCGACGCCTCGCGCGAGAGTGCTGCAAGATCGATCCGGTAACGCGTACAGAGATCGGCGATCGCCGCCGCCAGATCCGCCGGCGACAGCGAGCGCAGCCAGCTCTCGATATGCGAGAACAGCGCCTGTTTCTCGGCATTGTCCGTGACGACGAAGCGCTGTTCCTTCTCGCCCATCATCAGGCTGATGCGGCTCTCGCGCGCAATCACCTGTTCGAGCCCGAGCCACCAGGCCTGCCCGACGCCGTCGGGAAATGCGGTGGGCACGTAGATCGTAAAGGGCACGGCGTGGTGCGACAGCACCGGATAGGCAACGTCGATCAGATCCTTCGACGCACCGTCAAAGGTAAGCGCCACGAAACGCCGCTGCTGCGGCAGCGTCACGGCGCGGCGGCAGACCTCGTCCATGCCGACAAACTCATAATCCCAGCGCTTCAATGCGCGAATGGCGCGATCGAGAAACTGTGGCGTGATCTCGTTCGCGCGCAGCGGCTGAAATCCGCCGCGCCGCCGCGGCCGCACCCGCGCAAAGCGCAGGATGGCGCCGGCACCGCGACTGCGCAGCGCGGCCTGGCCGGTGAACCAGGCCAGCTCCAAGCGCAGCCGCGCCAGCCATCTGTCGTCGGATGCCAATTTTCGACCCTTCGCGCCCGCGAGGCGCCCGTTCCCGTTCCATTGTCCTTACCCTTTGTTGACATTTCTTTGCAAAGGTCGGCCACCGGCCGAATTACGTCTATTTTGATTTCTCGACAGGTTTCGCGAATGACCATGGCTGCGGCGATGCAAAGCCGGACGGCAGAAGCGCCAGCGCGGTCGAAATCGAGCCGTTTCGCGCATGTCGATATCGTCACGGATCTCGGCGCCGCCGAGGCGGTCTGGCGCGCCCTCGAGCAGCCCGGCCATCTTTTCACGCCCTATCAGCGGTTTGATCTGCTGAGCCCCTGGCAGCTACTGGTCGGCGAGCGCGAAGGCGCGCGCCCCTTCGTCGTCATCGCCCGCGATGATGATCACAGGCCGCTGCTGCTGCTGCCGCTCTCGCTGCGCCAAAGCCACGGCGTGCGCACGGCCTGCTTCATGGGCGGCAAGCATACGACCTTCAACATGGGCCTGTGGAACGCTGCGTTTGCCGCACAGACCGTTGCCGCCGATCTCGATGCGCTGCTTGCGCCGCTCCGCGAGCACGTCGACGTGCTCGTGCTGACGCAGCAGCCGCAACGCTGGCACGGCCAGCAAAACCCGTTTGCAGCTCTGCCACGACAGAGCCCGATCAACGGCTGTCCGCAACTGGTGATGGAACCCGGCGGGCCGCCGGCATCGAGGATCAGCAATTCCTTCCGCCGCCGCCTCAAGAGCAAGGAAAAGAAGCTGCAGGCGCTCGCCGGCTATCGCTATCACCTCGCCACGTCGGACGCGGATGTCACCCGCCTGCTGGACTGGTTCTTCCGCGTCAAGCCGGTGCGGATGGCCGACCAAAAGCTCCCGAACGTCTTCGCCGAGCCGGGCGTCGAAGAGTTCATCCGCAGCGCCTGCCTTGCGCCGCGCGGTGAAGGCCGCGTCATCGACATCCATGCACTGGAATGCGACGAGGAGGTGATCGCGATCTTCGCCGGTGTCGCCGACGGCGAGCGCTTCTCGATGATGTTCAACACCTACACGATGTCCGAGCACGCCCGCTACAGCCCGGGCCTGATCTTGATGCGCTATATCATCGATCGCTACGCCGAGCGCGGCTACCGGTCGCTCGATCTCGGGATCGGTTCGGACGACTACAAGCGGATGTTCTGCAAGGACGACGAAGAGATCTTCGACAGTTTTGTCCCCCTGACGTCGCGAGGCAGGGTGGCCGCGATGGCGATGTCATCGCTCAGCCATGGCAAGCGGCTGGTGAAGCAGAACCAGATGCTGTTCGACCTGGCCCGACGGCTGCGGCAAGCGTTCGGGTAAAAAGCGGCGCACGGCCCGAACCGTGCAAGCCCGACAGAGCCGGTCACACCGCAATCAAGCCGAACTCATCACCCACAAACCAATGTCAAGAGCCATTTTGCAGACCTGTGAATTCCGGCTGTAAATATTTAACTAACTGGCCCACCTCGTCGATACACGCAAAGATTGCATGGGGAGGGCGCACCGATGAACAAAATTCTGTTTGCTTTTGGCTCATTTGCACTGACGGGCTGCGCTGCATCTGATTTGACGGGGATTATGTCACCGATTAACGCTCTTACAGGCGCCGCTTCCAATACAGTCGTCTTAGAGCAGGAACTTGCGGATCAATTTATCAAAGAGTCTGCACAACTTTATTTTCTTTCAAAAGGGCACGAAACCTGTCTCGACAACAACACCGAAGGGTTACGAATAGCGCCATACACCAAATTGCTGGCGTATCAGAAGCAGGAGGAAGCCTACCTCCAACTGCGCCTCGCCGACCTATACGCTCTCTCCGCCTACGGCGAAACTCTCGCTGGCATTCAGAAGGAGCGAGAAGAACGATCGAAAGAGATCGGCGTGGCTCTCAGCTTGATCCAGGCCGGAACTCAGATTGCCGGCTATAACCCCGAGTTTGCTATCGAAGCCAAGGCCGTTAAGGAAGCTGCCAACGCTGTGGGCGCTCTCGCCAATTCGATCATCGGTTACGAATACAATCAGAGAATAATTACTCAAGCAAACCTCATGCGACCTAAGGTCAACGGCATGTTAGCGCGGCTGGAGGACAAATTTCACATCGTGGGTGATCGCGCACAGCTCTATGTGAACGCCTGGCGAGCATGTACCCGAGAGAAGTACGTCTTCATCCGAGATCGAATGCCGTCGTACGCAACGCCAGTTTCGGTGGTTGAACTCGACAGCAATTACGGCGCCTTTCGCAGTCAACTGCGAGAGTATCTGAACCGCGTCCCTCACATAGAGAAGAGCGCATTCGAAAAGATTCGTAAGGCGAATGACGCAATGCTCGCGGCACCCACGCCGGAAGAGTTCGCGAAGCGAGCGCAAGCCCTTGCCGACTTGGTCGGTCAGCTCGTCTCAACTTATAAGACGGCAAAGGATTCCGCTCGCAGCCTCTTCGGAACATAGTCAAGCAAATTGCCGCTATCCTTTTCGGCCGTTCGTGGGATGCACTACTGGTCCGTCCGACGGCGCTAGGCTTCGCATTTTCCCAGTGGGCTTTTGGCCAAGCAATAATCTCCGAGGTTCGAGTTCCGAACCAACCAGAGCGGGCCCCCCTACGCCGCCACGACGCGCGGTGTCTCCGCCGCATTCGACGGCTGCACCGGCTTGCTCAGCATGGTCACCTCGCTGAAGCCGACCGCGCTCAGCTGCTCGCACATCAGCGTGCGCGCGTCGCTCGCCATCGACGCATCCGGTACCACGACGGCGCGGGCATGCGCCGTCAGCAGTTCGGCCGGGAGGTCGGAGGCGCTACCGGCGTCGATCAGCACGTGATCATAGGCGCGCAGCAGCGCGTCGATGGCGAGCGTCACCCGAGGCGATTGCAGCACGCTGCGGTCGAAGCCGGGACGGCCGGCCAAGACGAGATGGAGCCGCGACAGCTTGTCCTTTGTGATGATTTGCGCGAACGACGCCTCACCCTGCATCAGCTCGGCAAGGCCGGGCGCCGAAGCATCGACGGAGACTGCGGCAATCGTCGGCGAAGACGCGGCGAGATCGACCACGACGACGCGGGCCTCGCGCGCCAGATGCCGGGCCAGCGTCAGCGTCGACAGGGTGATGGATTCGCCTGAAGCGGTACCGAGCACGGTCACCTTTTTCGCCGCAACGCCCGCGGCGCGCAGGCTGTCGGCCAGCCGCTCGATCTCGGTGAATTCGGTGAGCTCGGCCTCATCGATCATCTCCGGCTGAAGCGGCGCCAGCTCCGCCGTGACCGGATCGGCGATCGGCTCGATCGCCGGCTGAGCGACCGGCTGGACAACTGGTTGGACAACCGGCTCCTGGCGCAACGGAGCCTGCCCCTGCACCGGCCTGAGCGCGGCCACCGTGCGCGGCGCGGTCTGGCTCAGCAACTCTCCGGTGACGACCACGCCGGACGAGAGCAGCAGCGTTGCGATCGTCGCGATCAGCACGATCGGCAGCTTCTTCGGATAGGCCGGGGTGTTCGAGACGGCGGCGCGCGAGATGACGCGGCCGTCGGTCGGCGCGGTGTCGATGGTCTCGCGGGTATTAGCCTCGCGATACTTGGCGAGATAGCTCTCGAGCAGATCGCGCTGCGCCTTGGCTTCACGCTCCAGCGCGCGGAGCTGAACGTCCTGGCCGTTGGTCGAGGTCGCCTGCTTCTTGAGCTGCTCGAGGCTCACGGTCAGGCCATCGACCCGGCCGCTGGCGATGCGCGCGTCGCTTTCGAGCGAGCGGGAAATCTTCGCCGCCTCGTCGCGGATCTGGTTGTCGAGATCGCCAAGCTGCGCCTTCAGCTCCTTGATGCGCGGGTGGTTGCCAAGCAGCGTGGACGACTGCTCGGCGAGCTGGGCGCGCAACGTCACCCTCTGCTCCGACAGTCGCCGCATCAATTCGGAGTTCACGACCTCGGACGCCTCGATCGGCTTGCCGCTCTGGAGCATCTCCTTGATCAGCCGCGCCTTGGATTCCGCATCCGCCTTCATCGAGCGCGCATTGTTGAGCTGGGTGTTGACCTCGCCCATCTGCTGGTTCGACAGCGTGGTATTGTTGGTGCCGACGAACAGGCTGGACTTGGAACGGAAGTCCTCGACCCTCGCCTCGGCCTCGGAAACCTTCTTGCGCAGGCTTTCGATCTCGCCGGAAAGCCACTGGCTGGCGTTCTTGGCCTGCTCCTGGCGCACGCCCTGCTGGAGCACGAGATAGCCGTCCGCGATCGAATTGGCGACGCGGGCGGCGAGCTCCGGATCGGCGGACTGGAATTCGACCACGATGACGCGCGACTTGTCGACGGCGTAGGCCTGAAGGCGATCGTAATAGGCGTCGAGCACGCGTTCTTCCGGCGTCATCGAGAACGGATCGCGGCCAATACCGATCATCGCGGCCAGCGACTTCAACGGCGAGACGCCCTGCAGCACCGGATCGAATTCGGGGCGTTCCGCGAGCTTGTTCTTCTTGATGATCTCCCGCGCCAGATCGCGCGACAGCACGAGTTGCACCTGGCTGGTGACGGCCTCGGCGTCGAGCGCCTGCCGTTCCTCGGCGCGGTCGCTGCTGGGGCGCAGAAACACGTTCTCGCGGCCGTCGATGAGGATGCGCGATTCGGATTTGTAACGCGGCGTGACGAGATTGACGATTGCGACGGATGCGACGAGCGACAGCACCGTCGGCACGATGATCCAGCCACGCTTGCGCGCCAATGCCGCGCCGAGCGCGTGCAGGTCGATATCGCCGGCTTCGACTTGTGCCTGCTTGCTGACGAGAGGCGCAGGCCTGACGTCGGTCTTCTGTTCGATCTTGGGTTCGATCTTAGGTTCTATCTTGGGCTCGGCCTTGACTTCAGCTTTGGGCGCGACTTCGGCTTTGGACTTTGCAACAGCCCGCGCAACAACCGCCTTGTCCTTGCCGGCACGCCAGAACGCTAAACGCATCGAACACTCCCGCAGGGGCAACGCCACCAAGCTACCTCAACCGGGGTGATTACACTCCATTAAGGTTGCCGCTGGGTTAATCGCAGCATGCGGCGACGTGTGCAGGCGCACTCGTCACCGTTTGTTAACCACGAGACCCCTTAATCCACCTCGATATTTTCCTAGGGATTGTTCGGCATTCGCCGTCGAGCGCTGGTTTTGATTCATGCCCCCCTTTCCTGACCGGCCGCTTCGCATCCTGCACGCCGTGCGTGCTCCGGTCGGCGGCATCTTCCGCCATATCCTCGACGTCGCCAACGGCCAGGTCGACCGCGGCCATCATGTCGGCATCCTCGCCGACAGCCTCACCGGCGGCGAGCGCGCCGACAAGGCGCTGGCCGAGCTCGCGCCGCGTCTCAAGCTCGGCGTGCACCGGCTCGCGATCCGCCGCGAGCCGTCGCCGGACGATGTCTTGGTCTGGCTTCGCATGCGGCGCCTGATCGCCACGCTCAAGCCCGACGTCATGCACGGCCACGGCGCCAAGGCCGGCGCCTTCATCCGGATGCGGCGGCGCTCCGACGACACCATCCGCATCTACACGCCGCATGGCGGCTCGCTGCACTACCCCCTCAACACCTTCAAGGGCGAGTTTTACGCACGGCTGGAGCGGACGCTGATGGACGCGACCGACCTGTTCCTGTTCGAGAGTGCGTTCGCTCGCGACACCTATCAACGCATTGTGGGTAAGCCCAAGGGAGTGGTGCGTTGTGTCTTCAACGGCGTCACGCCCGAGGAATTCGAGCCTGTCGTGACTGCCGACGATGCCACCGACCTCTGCTATGTCGGCGAGTTCAGGCACATCAAGGGCGCCGACCTCCTGGTCGATGCCGTGGCGCGACTGCACGAGGGCGGCAAGAAGGTCACGCTGACGCTCGGCGGCGACGGCGAGGAAACCGCGGCGCTGAAGGCGCAGGTCGAGAGGCTCGGCCTCACCAATGCGATCCGCTTCATCGGTCACGTCAAGGCGCGCTACGGCTTCTCCAAGGGACGGCTGCTGGTCGTGCCCTCGCGCGGCGATTCCATGCCCTATGTCGTGATCGAGGCCGGCGCGGCCGGCATTCCCATGATCGCCTCCCGCATCGGCGGCATCCCCGAGATCTTCGGTTCCGACAGCCCGGCCCTGTTCACGCCAAGCAATCCGGAGGCCATGGCGGAGGCGATTGCCGCCGCGCTCGAAGATCCCAAGACCACCGCAGAACGCGCGGTGGCTTTACGCGAACGCATCTCGGCGCATTTCTCGCAAGCCGCCATGGTCGACGGCGTGATCGCCGGCTATCGCGACGCATTTGCCAATCATTAACCATTCTTAAGCCCGCTTTAGAAAATCTTCCGATTTGTTCGATAATCCAAGGGCCAGGGGATGCTGCCCGGGACGCCAATGCCGTTGGCCCGCGGGCGCTTGAAATGGACGTGGACGCCCGTGGAACCGCTCAACGCACGCTCGATGCTCGATGCCGCGACCAGCGCCGCGGCGAAGCCCGCTGACAAACCCTTCGTGGAGCGTCGCCGCCGGCTCTCGCCCGCAGCCCTCGAAGTCGTCAACCAGAAGGTCGCCCGCGCCTATTCACCGATCGTGATTACCGGATTCGTCCGCCTTGCCGACTTCACGCTGCTCAGCCTCGTCGGCATCGCGCTCTATGTCGGCTATGTCATGCCGCACGCCGGCTTCAGCTGGGTGTACCCTGCCGAAGTTGTCGCGGTGGCGGTCGCCGCAGTGATCTGCTTCCAGGCTGCCGACATCTATCAGGTCCAATTGTTCCGCGGTCAGCTCCGGCAGATGACACGGATGATCTCGTCCTGGTCGTTCGTCTTCCTGCTGTTTATCGGCATTTCCTTCTTCGCCAAATACGGCAGTGAGATCTCGCGGCTGTGGCTGGCCGCATTCTACGTCCTCGGGCTCGCCGCGCTGATTGCGGAGCGTCTGGTGCTGCGCTCGCTGGTGCGCGGCTGGGCACGCCAGGGCCGGCTCGACCGCCGCACCATCATCGTCGGCTCCGACAGCAATGGCGAGCAGCTGGTCGAGGCGCTGAACGCGCAGGAGGATTCCGACATCCATGTTCTCGGCGTGTTCGACGATCGCAACGACAGTCGCGCGCTCGATACCTGCGCCGGAGCGCGCAAGCTCGGCAAGGTCGACGACATCGTCGAATTCGCCCGCCGCACCCGCGTCGATCTCGTGCTGTTCGCGCTGCCGATCTCTGCGGAGACGCGCATTCTGGAAATGCTGAAGAAGCTCTGGGTACTGCCGGTCGACATCCGCCTCTCCGCACACACCAACAAGCTGCGCTTCCGGCCCCGCTCGTATTCCTATCTCGGCGAGGTGCCGACGCTCGACGTGTTCGAGGCGCCGATCACCGATTGGGATCTGGTGATGAAATGGCTGTTCGACCGTGTCGTCGGCAGCCTCGCGCTGCTCGCGGCCCTGCCGGTGATGGCACTGGTGGCGCTGGCGGTGAGGCTCGACAGCCCCGGCCCGGTGCTGTTCCGCCAGAAGCGCTTCGGCTTCAACAACGAACGCATCGACGTCTACAAGTTCCGCTCGATGTACCACCACCAGGCGGATCCCACCGCCTCCAAGGTCGTGACCAAGAACGATCCGCGCGTCACCCGCGTCGGCCGCTTGATCCGCAAGACCAGCCTCGACGAGCTGCCGCAGCTCTTCAACGTGGTCTTTTCCGGCAATCTCTCTCTGGTCGGGCCGCGCCCGCACGCGGTGCAGGGCAAGCTGCAGAGCCGGCTGTTCGACGAGGCCGTCGACGGCTATTTCGCCCGCCACCGCGTCAAGCCCGGCATCACAGGCTGGGCGCAGATCAACGGCTGGCGCGGCGAGATCGACAACCAAGAGAAGATCCAGAAGCGCGTCGAGTTCGATCTCTATTACATCGAGAACTGGTCGGTGCTGTTCGACCTCTACATTCTCCTGAAGACGCCGATCTCACTGCTGACCAAGAACGAGAACGCGTATTGAGTTGAGTTTCTCCGTCACGCCCCGCGAAGGGTGGGCATTCAGTACGCCGCAGCGCCAGCCGTCTTCTCCAATGGCCGCCAAGGAGTACTGGATCGCCGGTCAAGCCGGGCGATGACGGCGGTGTTTGTGACAACGATTTGCGTAAGCGTATGAGTATCTGATGGCCTATGCGGCGACAGCCGGTGGAGTAAACGTAGCCGTACCGGCTGCGCCCGGCGTGCTGGCGCTGCAGCGCGCGCTGGTGTGGCTCGTCGCCGCGTCCGGCGCGGTCGTCTTCATCGAGCCGAGCCCGTACGAGATCACGACGCTGCTCGCGGCCGTCATTTTCTTCGCCACCGGCTTGCGGCTGCGGCTGGCGCTGATGCCGCTGGTGTTGATGCTGGTGCTGCTCAATGTCGGCTACACCATCAGCGCGATCCCGCTGTTCGAGAAGTCCGAGGTGACGAGCTGGATCGCGACCTCCTGGTACATGGCGGTGACCGTGGTGTTCTTCGCGATGGTCATGTCCGAGGACACCGCGGCCCGGCTCGACATGCTCCGCCGGGGCCTCGTGGTCGGCGCGATGATCGCTTCACTGCTGGCCGTTGCCGGCTATTTCCATCTGGTGCCCGGCGGCAACGACCTGCTCACGCTCTACGGCCGCGCGCGCGGCACGTTCAAGGACCCGAACGTGCTCGGCGCCTTCCTGATCCTGCCCGCACTGTTTGCGCTCCAGAGCGTGGTTTCGGACAAGTTCCGCAAGGCATTCCGCAATGTGATTGCCTTCGGCATCATGTCGCTGGCGATCCTGCTCGCCTTCTCGCGCGCTGCCTGGGGCGGCCTGGTGCTGACCTCCGCCTTCATGCTGGCGCTGATGGTGCTGACCAGCCGCACCAACGCGCAGCGCTCGCGCATCATCGTCATGGCGATCGTCGCCGCCGTGTTGGGCCTTGCGCTGATTGCGGTGCTCCTGTCGTTCGATTCAACCGCCGAGATGTTCAAGCAGCGCGCGAGCTTCGACCAGAGCTACGACGAGGGCCGATTCGGCCGGTTCGGCCGCCACATCCTGGGTGCGGAGATGGCGCTCGACCTGCCGTTCGGCATCGGCCCCCTGCAATTCCACCGCTTCTTCCCCGAGGACACCCACAACTCCTATCTCAACGCCTTCATGTCCGGCGGCTGGCTGTCCGGCGTGTGTTATCCCGCGCTGGTCTTCACCACCGTCATCATGGGCTTCAGGCACATTTTCGTCCCTGTGCCCTGGCAGCGCGCTTATCTCGCCGTGTTCTCCGCATTCGTCGGCACCGTCGGCGAGAGCTTCGTGATCGATACCGACCACTGGCGGCACTTCTGGATGATGCTGGGCGCGATGTGGGGCATGTTCGCGGCCGCCCAGATCTACAGGATCAGGTCTGGCGAGGACGCGTCTTCAGCTTGAGCGCCGGCCGCTTTTCCGGCGGCGTGTCGAGCAGGCCCTTCAGAGCCTCGGTCGCCGCGAGCACACCCTTGTAGCCCTCATTGGCGAAACGCAGCAGCAGCCGCAATTCCTCGTCGGAATAGCCGCCGAACACCTTCTCCATCGCTTGCTGCATCGGCACATAGAACTGGCCGATCTTCATCGCCGCGTCCGGCACGACGGCGATGAAGACCTTGCGGCGGTCCTTCTCATCCCGCTCACGGCGCACCAGCCCGGCCTTTTCGAGCCGGTCGACCACGCCGGTGATGGCACCCGTCGTGAGGCCCGTGACCTCGGCAAGCCTGCCTGCGGTGACGCGGCCCTCGAGATACAGGATGTCCATGCATTCAAGGTCGGAATTGGCAATTCCGGCTACGTTGGCAACGGTTTGCCCATAGAGCACGCCCTGCGCCGACGACCTGCGCATGGCGTCCTCGAGCTCCTGCAGCAGCTCAACTCGCGCCTTCTTCCTTGACAAGGCCGACCTCTTATCTTAGGCGATATATATCTTAGTCACTAAGAGATTTAGTGACCGTAATTTCTCCTAGCATCACGGAAACGTCGGGAGCAAGCCATGCCCTATCGTACCCGCAAGGCCCTGATCATCGGCGCCGGCATTGCCGGGCCCGTGGCCGCGATCCTGCTGCGCCGCGCCGGCATCGAGTCGGCGATCTACGAGGCCTGACCCTATTCCCAGGGCATCGGCGGCGGCCTTCAGATCGCGCCGAACGGCATGCATGTGCTGGACGAGATCGGGCTGGCCAACGAGTTGATCAGCCGCGGTTCGGTCGCGGAGGCATTCGATTTCTATTCGCAGAGCGGCGCGAAGCTCGGCTCGATCAACCGCGACATGGAACGGCGCTTCGGCCAGCCCGCGGTGAATGTCTGCCGCGCCACCCTGAACGAGATCCTGATCGACAAGGCCTGGTGCGCCTGCGTCTCGCTCTATTTCGAGAAACGCCTGATCAAGATCGAGGACCGCGGCGACCAGCCGATCATCGCCTATTTCGCCGACGGCACCACGGCCGAGGGTGACTTCCTGATCGGCGCCGACGGTGTGCACTCGGTCACGCGCCGCCAGGTGGTGCCTGACGGGCCGCAACCGTTCAACACGGGCCTGATCGGCTTCGGCGGCTTCGTGCCGCACAGCGTGCTCGACGGAAGATCGATCGGCCGGCACGTCGAGACCACGTTCGGCCGGAGCGGCTTTTTCGGCTATGGCTATTGCAGCCCCGATCCCACGGCCGGCGTGATGTGGTGGAGCACGCAGCCTGCCCACGGCATGGACGCCGCCATGTTTCGCGCCCTCGACCCAGCGACGCTGAAGCAGCATCTGCGCGACTTCCACCGCGGCTGGCACGATCCGATCCCAGGCATCATCGAGGCAGCCGAGAATATCGTGGTCACCGATACGCTCGACGTCGCGACCTTGCCGGCCTGGTCTCGCAAGCGCTCGCTGCTGATCGGCGATGCCGCGCACGCGACCAGTCCTCACGCCGGCCAGGGTGCCTCGCTGGCGCTCGAGGATGCAATGCGCCTTGCCCGCCTGATGCAGGGGGGCCAGGAACTCGGCGCCACCTTCCAGGCGTTCGAGGCCGAGCGCCGTCCGCGCGCCGAGAAGATCGTCGCGATGGCGCGCCGGAACGGCAATAGCAAGCGCGAGTTCACCGCCACCGGTGCGTGGATCCGCAATCAGATGATGAAATGGCTGCTGCCGCTGGGATCGAAGAGCATGGACTTCATGTACGCTTACGATGCGCGGGCGGTGTAGCAGCACGAGCGGCGCCGCAGGGTGGGCAAAGGCGCAAAGCGCCGTGCCCACGATCTCGTCGTCATCGCGACGATGGCGGGCACGCTTCGCTTTGCCAGCCCTGCGAGAGCCGACCTAGCCTTCGACCTCGAACCTCAGCCCTGCATGATCAACCAGCCGCTTGATCAGCTTGTGCTGCATCGCTGCGCCAGGCGTCCAGAGCCCGGCCGGAACGTCCGGCGTGTCGCGCAGCAGGCAGATCGCGCATTCGGAGATAATCCTCGCGGTCGACGCATAGCCGGGATCGAGATCGCCCTTCACCGCGGCGCGGACCTGACGGCCGTCAGGGGCGATCGCGACATAAAGCAGGTCGTAATGACCGTTGTCGCGCTCTTGCTTCGACGGCCCCTCGCCGGGCTTGAGCGCTGCCGGGCCGGTCTTGTCGCCATTGGCGGCCATGACGAGCTTGGCATTGGCCAGGCCCTCCTCGCCCGCGCCGGTCAGCACCATTTCGTCGTAGACGAAGTCACTGCCATAGGGAAATCCCATCAGCATGTTCGAGCGATGGACGTTGCGCGTGTTCAGTATCGCCATCGCGAACGGGGCGGACCAGGATTGCAGGTCCTCCTCGAAAACAGGCTTGTTGCCGCGCGGCTGCCTGGGCCCCTCGAAGCCCGGCGTGAAGGCAAACGGGTCCTTGAGGATCGACACCAGACTGAGATCCTGGGCAACCGCTTCGAAGGTGACCCTTGCGCTCGCGGAGGTGCCGCCGGAGAACTTCCAGCTTATGTCGCGGACGCGTCCCTTGACGCGCGGAGCCGGCGCTCCGAACACGCGCCTGGCCTCCTCCTGCACGAAGAACGCACCGAGTTCGAACGGGATGGAATCGAAGCCGCAAGAGAACATGATGCGGGCACCGCTCGCCTTGCCGGCCGCCTCGTGCCTGTCGATCATCTGCTTCAGCCAGATCGGCTCGCCACAGAGATCCATGTAGTCAGTGCCCGACGCGACGCAGGCCGCAAGCAGATCGGAGCCGTAGAGCTGGTAGGGACCGACCGTGGTGACCACCAGCTTTGCCTGATCCACCATCGCCCGCAGCGATGCGGGATCGGCAGCGTCCGCGACGATGAGCGGAGTGTTCGCGGGCGCGCCGATCGCATCGCGAACAGACGCGAGCTTGTCTCCGCTCCGCCCTGCCATTGCCCATGTCGGCGCGCCGTCACCGACATAGTTCGCAGCGAGATATTCGGCGACGAGCTGGCCGGTGTATCCGGTCGCGCCATAGACGACGATGTCGAACCTCGCGGACACGGATGGCGTTTCCTGCAGACCGTCGACCTTAAGCTTCCACCGTGAACGTCAGTCCCGCATTGTCCCGCAGCCGCTTGATCAGTTTGTGCTGCATTGCTGCGCCCGGCGTCCAGAAGCCGGCGGGAACGTCCGTCGTGTCGCGCAGCAGGCAGATCGCGCATTCGGAGATCATCTTCGAGGTCGAGCCGTAGCCGGGATCGCGGTCGCCGGTGACGCCGGCGCGGACCATGCGGCCGTCGGGAGCGATCGCGACATAAAGCAGATTGAAGAGCCCGTTCTCGCGCTCCTCCTTCGACGGCCCCTCGCCCGGCTTCGGCGCGCTCGGGCCGGTCTTCTCGGCATTCGCCGCCATCACGCGCTTGGCGTTGGCCTCACCTTTCTCGCCGGGGCCGGTCAGGACCATCTCGTCGTAGACGAAGTCCTGGCCGTAGGGAAATCCCATCAGCATGTTGGAGCGATGCACGTTGCGCGTGTTGATCAGCGCCATCATGAACGGGGCGGCCCAGGAATTCAGGTCCTCCTCGATCAGCGGCTTGTTACCCTTCGGCTGCTTCGGCCCGGTGAAGCCCGGCGTCAACGCGAACGGATCGTTCAGGATCGCGATCAGGCTGATGTCCTTGGCAACGGCGTCGAAGGTCGCCTTCGCGCTCGCGGCGGTGCCGCCCGAAAGCGTGCCGCGCATGTCGCGCACACGGCCCTTCACGCGCGCGGCGGGTGCGCCGAACACGCGCTTGGCCTCCTCCTGGACGAAGAAGGTGCCGAGCTCGAACGGCACGGAATCGAAGCCGCAGGAGAACACGATGCGCGCGCCGCTCTCTTTCGCGGCTGCCTCGTACTTGTCGATCATCTGCCGCATCCAGATCGGCTCGCCGCAGAGATCGAGATAATCCGTACCGGTGGCGACGCAGGCAGCCAGCAATTCCTCGCCGTAAAGCTGATACGGGCCGACCGTCGTGATCACCGACATCGTCCGCTCCGCCATCGCCCTCAGCGAGGCGGCGTCGGACGCATCGGCGACAATCAGCGGTGTGTTGCCGGGTGCGCCGATCGCATCGCGCACGGATTTCAGCTTGCCGAGGCTACGGCCTGCCATCGCCCATTTGAGCGTATTGTCGCTCTTGTAATGCTGGGTCAGATATTCGGCGACGAGCTGGCCGGTGAAACCGGTGGCGCCGTAGACGACGATGTCGAATTTCGCAGAGCTCATAATCGGCCTTTACTTCTTCGCGTAACTCACGCCCATGCCGGCACGGACGTCGCTTTGAATGCCATAGGGCGGAATGGGGTAGCGCAGGCCGTTCCTGGCCAGCGCCTTCATGCCGTCAATCGCCTTGGCGAGATGCGAAGGCTTCAAGGCCATCAGCATCTCCTCGTCCGGCACGCCGCCATAGCGCCGTTCCGCATAGCATGGCAAGGACAGGCTGGGCTCCCCGGTCTTGAGCGCCCGCCCCCAGGAATCCGCGCACGCGGTCTCGCCGACCACGCCCCATTCGAACTTCTTATAGCCGGTATATTGCAGCCCGTTGATCAGGATGATCATCTGCCCGGGCGTTGCATAGACGAGGCAGATGTCGGGTGGATCGAGCCGGCCACTGGCGAGCGGACTGACGGCGAGCGCCTGGTACTGTCCGAACGGAACCACGTCCAGCGCCTCCTGGCGCTTGCGCGCGTCCTCCGCGGTGCCGTGCCAGACCCCGACGTAATTTTCACCGGCGAGCCATTTCTCGTCCTGCGGCGCAAGGCCGATCACCGCGCGGCACTGCGCGCCGACGAGATCGTCGGAGGTGATGCCGACGGTCCAACCCAGACGCGAAGCCATGCTGACGATCTGGTCGGTGGTGTGGATCGCGTTCGGCCGCCGGATCTTGGGGATCGCCTCCATGTCCGCGGCGCGCGCGAACAGCTTCATGCCGATCACATTCGTCTTCAGCCGCAGCAAATTGTTGAGATCGGCGACGAGGCCGCCGAGATCGATGCGGTCTGCACTCTGCTGTTGCATGGCGTCCTCCGGGCCGGCGATCGTGCGCAGGCGCTGTGTTCTTGTTTTGCAGCTCTCGTTCTAGTCCTTGCCCGGTCCTGGAAGCAACTCGCCGGTCCTGCCCATCAGACGGTAGGCTAAAAGGCCGATCCACTCGCGCACCGCCACTTCGGTCCGGCCGAGCCCGTCCGCGCCCATGTTTGTAAAGGAAAACAGATCGTCACGCCCGCCCATCCGCCAGTCCACCGGATAGGCCTCGACGTCGAATCCGGCCTTGCGAAAAATTCCCATCGAACGCGGCATGTGGAAGGCCGACGTCACCAGCAGCCAGCGCTCGCCCGGCTTCGGCTTCACCAGCTCTTTCGTGAAGGTCGCATTCTCCCAGGTGTTGCGCGAATTGCGCTCGAGGATCAGGCGCTCTTTCGGGATGCCGAGATTTTCCAGGATGGGCGCGGAGTAGTCGGCTTCCCTGGCATCGGTGGAGACGAGGTTCGCCGTTCCCCCCGTGAAGACGATGCGCGCGTTCGGATAGCGGCGCGCGAGCTCGGCCGGCGCGAACAGTCGATCGGCGGCGTGCGCGACCACGGGCGTGCGATGCGCCGCCGACAGATCGGTATCGACGGAGCCGCCGAGCACAATGATGCCGTCGGGCGCGCCGCGCGTGGGGTTCCACGCCGGAAAGCGCGACTCCAGTGGATAGATCAGGAGATTGCCGAGCGGCGAGAACGCCGCCAGCGCCAGCAGCACCAGCGTGGTCACCGCAAGCTTGCGGCCGAGCGCGGCAAAGCGCGTCGCCATCAGGACCAGCGAGACGATCCCGAGCTCGACCATGAAGTTGATCGGCAGCAATGCGGTGCCGAGCGTCTTGGAAAGAACGAAAAACAGGGGAGCCTCGCTGGAATGAACTGGCGGTTTCGCGCGGGGCTTGACCTGCCGGGCGATCTCGGAATTCTTCATGAAAGAGGATCGATCGCCGGGTCAAGCCCGGCCTGATGAAAGTGACCGGACGCGGCCGATGACCCATCACCACCTGCATTCCAGCCCCAAAACCTGCCATTGGGGCTTCTTCGAAGCCGCGCTCAAGCCCGTGCTGACGATCAAGAGCGGCGACGAGGTGACGGTCGACACCATCAGCGGCGGCCCCGACATGCTGCCCGACCGCGACAAGTTTCACATTCCCCCCGAGATGTTCGAGGTTCACGCCACCAACGAGCGCATGCTGCCCGGGCACATCCTCACCGGTCCGATCGCGGTGGAAGGCGCCGAGCCCGGCGACGTGCTCGCAGTCGAGATCCTCGACGTCCAGCTCCGGCAGGATTGGGGCTGGAACATGATCAAGCCGCTGTCCGGCACGCTTCCTGACGATTTCCACGAGACACGTATCCTGAACATCCCGCTCGACCGGACGCGGATGACCGGTCGCATGCCGTGGGGTCTCGACCTGCCGCTCAAGCCGTTCTTCGGCGTGATGGGCGTGTCGCCGCCCCCGAGCTGGGGCCGCATCTCCTCGCTGATCCCGCGCGCCATGGGCGGCAATCTCGACAACAAGGAGCTCGGGGCTGGCGCGACGCTCTATCTGCCGGTGTTAGTGCCGGGCGCGATGTTCTCCTGCGGCGACGGCCACGGCGTGCAGGGCGACGGCGAGGTCTGCGTCACCGCGATCGAGACCGCGCTGCAGGGCCGCTTCCGCCTCACGCTGCGCAAGGACCTCACCTTCGACTATCCCCGCGCCGAGACGGCCACGCATTACATGACCATGGCGATGGACCCCGACCTCGACCAGTGCGTGGTCCGCGCGCTGCGGGACATGATCGCGCTGCTCGGCGAGACGCGAAACCTGTCGCGCGAGGACGCCTACACGCTGTGCAGCCTCGCCGCCGATCTGAGGGTGACCCAGACCGTCAACGGCGCCAAAGGCATCCATTGCATGATCGAGAAGGCGATCGTGCACGGCTGAGCCGGCCCCCACCTCCCGACCTGTCGACGTCACCCCGCCGCCCGATCTCCTCCGCGGCGCGCTTCGCCATGCCTGATTTCTCCAGTGATTTCAAAGAGCTGATCCGCCGATTTCGCCCGAATTGACTTCCACCCCCAAACCTAAATAGAGTCTTAATCGTTACTTTTATGTACCCGAGTATGAGGCTAGCGTTCGGGCCATGGCCACCGAAAAAGCCGAGACTGATCGTATTCCCGTAACCTTGGCGCTCTCGACCATCACCTATCTGGAGAAGCTGGTGAGACAGGGCACCCACGGCACCAGCGTTCCCGGCGTCGCACGTACCCTGATCGAGGAAGGCATCCGTCTCGCCATCAAGGACGGACTGCTGTCGATTCGCGACAATGGCAGAACGTGAGCGCGCGCCGGACGTGATGCGGACGGATCTCGGACGGCGGATGGCCACATCTGCAACCTGGGACCGTGACACATGCCTGTTCTTTCGCCCACCTGGACCAACGAACGAATTGAACTCTTGAAGCAGCACTTCGAGGCGGGCCTCTCCTGCCGCGAGATCGCCGCCGACATCGGCGTCAGCCGCAACGCCGTGATCGGCAAGCTGTCCCGCCTCAATCTCACGCGTGGCCGCACCATCGACGACCGCAAGGTTCAGGACCGTCCGGCACGGGCGCCGAGGACCGTTCCGCGGCTGCAATACGCGATGCTCGCCACGATCTATGGCGAAGCCGCTGAACCGGTTGCGGCCGGGCCGATCGACGAGGCCAATCGCTGCTCGCTGCTGGATCTCGCGGAGAACCGCTGCCGCTGGCCGATCTCGACACCGGGCGCCGAGGATTTCTGCTTCTGCGGCAATTCCGCGCCCGACGGTCAGCCCTATTGCACAGGCCACAGCCGCCTCGCCTATCGGCCGAACGGACGGGCCCGCGTGATGCGCGGTTGACGACCGCGCCGGCACAAAACGAAAAACCTCCGGCGGGGCATCGCCGGAGGTTTCTGGAGGCTTAGCGTGAAGCTAAGAGCCGCAACTTTCGTATGTGGCCTGGAGGTATATAGCTTAGTAACTCATGTAAGTACATTAATCTGAGCCGACTCAATCGCATGGCTCGTCTTCGCCGTCTGCACGGGCAACGGATTTCCGAAATTGGCTATCAAAAAAGCCCCGGCGGTGTCCCGCCGGGGCCTGTGTCGGATCGGGGAAGACTTCGAGCCTACCAGTTGCGCTGGGCGCGCAGCAGCATGCTGTAGGTGTCCTGGTCCTTGATCTCGTAGGTCGCCGCCGGCTTGGCGACGCCCGTCAGCGCTGCGGTCGTGATCGCGCCAGAATACTTCTGGTCGAGGTGGCTGTAGGTGAAGTCAGCCGAGAAGGTCAGGTTCTTCACCGGCGTCCAGCGCGTGATGACGCCGACCTGGCCGATGTTGAAGTCCGGGTTGCAGCTGCCGGTCAGGGTGGCGAACGCTGCGCTGCCGCAGATCAAGCCCTTCGCGGTCCCGCTGTAGTTGACCGCTGCCCACGCGCCGTACAGCGCCGTGTTCCAGTACGGGCTCCAGTTGTGGGTGTAGGCACCCCGGAAGCCGTAGGTCTTGGTCAGCTCGAGGCCGCCGCCCGGTGCGAACACCGCATCGGACACGCCGGCAAAGCCGATGCTCTGGTAGGCAGCGTTCGAGCTGCCGAACATCGAGTAGCTGGTCGCCGCCAGCTCCTGGAAGTTGTAGCGGCTCGCGCCCTCGGTGTAGACGCCCGAGATGTTGATCACGTCGCCGGCGCCGGTCGGGATGTTCTTGATGCCGAGGGCGAGCTGAACGGCCCAGCCCCATTTGTCTTCGGGATGACCGGTGGCTTCGGTCGCACCGTAGTAGGCGACATGGTTGTCGTGCGCGGCGACCGACGCCTGGAACAGGCCCCAGGCCTGCTCGACGCGAACCATGGCAACGAGATCGGGCGCGCGGGTGCCGCCGAGGTCGTTCGAGCCATAGGCACCGCCGAGAACGCCGGTCGTGGAGATGCCGGCCGTATTCCAGATGTTGGTCTGGAACACCTGCGTCTGGTCCTGCGCCGAGAATGCAGCCGTGATGCCCTGGCCAAAATCAGCGGTGTAGGTGAACTGGGTCACGCCGTTGGTGGTGCCGCTGCCGCCGACGAGCTGGTCGAAATTGTTACCGGGATAATTGATCCAGGGCGCGTCGAACTGCGACACGGCCTTACCCATGGTGAAGCCGGCGAACTGGATGAAGGCGTAGTAGACGCCGAGCGCACCGCCCGAGGTGTTGCCGTCGGTGCCGTTGATGTTGCCGCCGCCCGAGCCGGTGAGGCCGGTGCCGGCCGCGTTCAGGCCGATCGTGCCGCTGTACTGGGTCGCGCCCGTGCCCGAACCGGTGCCGCCGTAGCTGCCGGTCGTCCAGGTGAAGACCGCGTCGAAATAGGTGCGGACCACGCCGTACTCGGTTGCGGTGCGCGTGTCGATGTTGAGGTCTTCACGAGCGCGCATCGAGTAATAGTTGGTCAGGCGGTTGTTGGCCGCGAACACGCCGTTGTACTGGGCGCTGTAATTGCCACCGGCGTTGAGCGCCACTTCGGCACGCACATAGCCGCCGAGCTTGATGCAGGTGTCGCTGCCCGGGATGTAGTAGAAGCCCGCGCCGTACAACGTGCAGATCTTGACGTATTCGACCGCCTTGGCCTTGACCGGAAGATCGGCCGCCTGGGCTCCACCGACGGCGATCAGACCCGCCGCAGTGCCGAGCAAAAGGCTCTTCACCACTTTCATTTCAAAACCTCCAAGTTGCTCATTTCGACGGAGACCAGACCTTGAGGTCCCCCAAGTCCCCGCCTCTCAAATCCGCCCGGACGCTTTCGGACACTCTCGCCTTCGACGAGGAACGTGAGCGAATCACCTGCAACGGGACGATCGAGTACCCCCCACCGTCGGGAACCAATATGCCTGCGTCGTTCGGTAATCAAAATAGTTTATTAGATCAGCTTTTCGGTTTTGCTGGACCTGTACCCGGCGCGCAACACTCGCGATCACGCGAATCAATGAGCTGGTCATGTTTGTAATTTTAGTGACGAAATTACCTTGCTCTGCACTTGCGTCAGAGCAGGCTTGCGTGGACTATGGCCCTCCACGAACACCGGCCTGAACGAACGGTTCACTGGAGTGACGCTGTGTCCGCGACGAGGAAAGAAGGAGCGCGCATGCGCTCGATCGCCAACCTGGATATCATCAGGCGCTTCACCTGGGAGATCTCGTCGATCAACATGTATCTGGAAGAACTGCGTCAGTTCTGGGCGAAGACGCTCGGCATCAGTGGCCCGCAATGGCTGATCCTGATGGCCATCTCCGACCTCGACAAGGACGATGGTATTCCGGTCAACGTCGTCTCCAAGCTGCTTCACGTCGACCCGTCGTTCGTCACCACCCAGTCCAAGCTCCTCGAGAAGAAGGGCCTGCTCCGCCGCCGTCCCTCACCGACCGACGCCCGGGTGGTCCGGCTGTCCCTGACCGAGAAGACCCAGAAGCACATCGCAAGCCTCACCGAGCAGTACAAAACGATCCGCGAATTCGTCTTCCAGGAGTTCGACGAGGACGAATTGACGGAATTTACCGGCAAGCTCGCGACTCTGAAGACTCGCCTGCAGAAAGCCTGCGTCCGGATGTCGGTCGACTTCTAGCGGCGGAAGCTGCGCTCAGATCCGCCGCGCGGCGGCGCCGAGCTGCGATTCGAGCCAGTCGAAGATGTATTCGTTGGCAAGGCTCGGATTGTCCGCATGGGACTGTGCCGCGCCGGTCTCGGCGGCCGTGAATACCTTCAACATGACGTCCGAACTGGCGAGCCGGGAGTCCTGGACGATCTGACGCGCCCGGTCGGCCTTGAGCCAGCCGTCCTCGCCGAGCGTGATCAGCACCGGACAGTCGGCGCTGGAGGCCATCAGCGGCGCGTGCGGCACCGGCACGATGGTGACGTCGCTCATCGCGAAACGGCTGGCAAAGAACGCTCGTTCGTGCACGTCCCACAGGCCACCGTCACAGACGGCGGCGGCGAGCCGCGGCTCCTGCAACACCGCGCGCGCCACGAAGGACGACCCCCAGCCGTCGGCGATGATCCCGACGCGGGCGAAATCGATGTCGCCGCGCGTCTCCAGGTAGTCCATGACGCAGGGTATCGCGCTTTCGAGATCCCCCCGCCGCAACAGCTCGTCGATGAAGCCGTCGCGCTGGTTGCCCAACAGGTCGAGCGCCAGCATCGAAAATCCGCGCTCGCGCGCATGCGGCGCGAGCTTGTGCAGGAATTCCTCCTTGCGGTGGCCGGGCTCGCCGATGCAGATCACGGTCGGAGCCCGCCCGCTGCCCGACGGCGCGGGAAGGAAGTAGCCCTGCAGCGCATGTCCGTCGAGCCAGGGGATGGTCACGACTTCGCCGGCGGGAGCGCGCGCCGCGAGGTAGCGGCGGGCGCATTCCTGCATCGCGAGCACCGCGACCCAGCGGCGCTCGTCGTCCGGCTCGAGCGGCATCGCCGCCGCACCATAATAGTTCATGGCCCGCAGCCAGTTGCGCTGCGCGCTCGCCATGTGGCCTTCAGCGAAGGCTGTCTCGGCGCGCTGCCGATTGGCCTGCGCCAGCTTCTTCCACTCGCGATGCCAGGACCGGTCGTCGCCCCGCTTCAGCTGCCGCGCGATCATCAGGCATTCCGCGATCGTGGCGCCGCCTTCCTGCGCCGCGGTCAGGAGCCGCGTGAATTCAGCGGAGATATCCTCCCGCTCCGGGCAGAGGATCCAGTCGTCGGAGAGGCATGCGGGGATCATCGGAGCTACGCTCTATCGTCGCGTTACCCCTGATTGAGTAAACCAATTCAGTGGACCGACCAAGCAGCCGTGCCCTGAATGAAAGCCGTTCGAGATCACCATCGCTTGAACGAAACGGTCCGCTCGCATGCGTGACATTCCAATTCGTCATGAGCCTATCACCGTTGGCAGGAGGTGGCACGCACAAATCCCTGCGCGCCTCTTGCCATGATGATGATCATACCTATATCGGCGCGCCTCGGAGGCGATCTCAACCGAGCCGCCAGCCTACCTCCTGCGTAAAGCTTTCGTAGAAGGCGCGATCATAGGCCTGCTCTGGCGTGGCGCGGACGCGTTCGTCGAGGCGCTTGGCGTCCTCACCGACGAGAATGCGCCAGCGTTCCGCCTTGACCCCGTCGAGAATGATCTTGGCGGCCTGTGCAGCCGTGGTCGGCGCATCCTCGAGGAAGCTGCGGGCCCGCTCGGCGAACACCCCCTGGATGTCCTCGTCCGACATCTTGTCGGCATCCGGCACGCCGGCCGCGACCATGCGCTTGCGCGTCAGCGCGACCTCGTCGGCATTGAGCCGCTCCGAGCCGTCGGCGCTCTGCACCTTGCGCGAGTTGGAGACGATCGAGGTGCCGATATGGCCGGGCATCACCACCGAGCATTTGACGTGGGGCGCGTGCAGGCGGAGGTCGTTGATGAGCGCTTCGGTAAATCCCTTCACCGCGAACTTGGCCGAGCTGTAGGCGGTGTGTGCCTGGCCCATGCCGATCGAAGCCCAGAAGCCGTTGACGCTCGCGGTGTTGACGATGTGGGCCTCGTCGGCGGCCACCAGCATCGGCAGGAAAGTGCGCACGCCCAGATAGACGCCGCCCCAGCAGATGTTGAAGGTGCGCTCCCACTGCTCGCGCGTGTTGGTGAACAGGCTGCCGCCGCCGCCGATGCCGGCATTGTTGAACAGCAAATGGATCCTGTCCGTCTTCTGCTGGTCGGCAAGTTCGTCGCGAAACCGCTTCAGATGATCCTCGATCGAGACGTCGGCAACATGCGTCGTGACGCGCAAGCCTTGCGGCAGCTTGTCGACCTCGCAGAGCCGCTTGGTTTCCGCCATCGCGGCCTCCGAGACGTCGCACATCGCGACATTGCAGCCCTCCGCCACGAGTTGCCGCGCGAGCTCGCGCCCCATTCCCGTGCCGCCGCCGGTGATGACAGCGATCTTTCCTGCGAAATCCTTCATGGGACTTTCGGCCCCTCCCCTTGTCGGTCTGTTTCTTCGTCAGCGCCGCGCGCGGTGCGCGTGCACGAAATGTAGCAGCGCCGCATCCGCAAATGAAAGCGGATCGACGGAGCAGGCGTTATTTCGGCGCACGGACTATCGGCCGTTCCGGTGCTGCTGCCGCGCGGTTTGTGCATAAGAGGCACTTCGCCCGCGGCACATCCTTCGAGACGCCCGCCGTTGGCGGGCCCTCAGGATGAGGACTGCGTGCGTGGCAGCAGCGTCAACGAGCACCGACGTTCATCAGCCTCATCCTGAGGAGACCGCGGGACGTGGTCGTCTCAAAGGACGAGGCGCTTGCTGGGCAGTCGCGGTTGCAGGCACGGCGGCCGCGTCGGAGGCCGCATGGCTGCGGCTCCCGTATTTGTCCGGCTTCGGTTTATGAGCAGAATTTTTACAATCCGAATCGTCAAATGGACTCCGGACGCTGGGTCGAGTCGGCTGGGCCGACGTGTGGTTTGCGTGTCACAGGCTCTGGCACTCCGCTTGCATCTTCTACGTGGTCTGAAACTACCTAAGAGGTGACAGGAATGTTCGTGACCGTCGTTGCCGTGCTCTGCCGGCTGAGCGCAGCCAGCTCAGGCAGTTGCATCGAGGAAATCGTGACCGACAGCAACATGACGCCCGAAATATCGATGATGCAGTGTGCAATCGGCGCACAGGCGCCGTTGGCGAAATGGATGGGCGAGCATCCGATCTATCACGCCAACTGGCGCCTCGAGCGCTACAAATGCGTGCCCGGCCATTACGAGATCAAGGGCCACGCCTAAGGCCCGCAAAACTACTGATCCGTCAATGACGGAGACGAGGAAACGCCCGGGGGCCGCTTGTCCCTCCGCGGGCACCGCCGGCGCCCAGCCCCAGCGAGGCGGCGCGCCCTGTGACCTCAGTCACACCTCACGTCACGCCACCGCACGCATGATCAGCGCCCGCGCGCGCCGGCCTTCCGGCGTCGGCATCAGCGCGTAATTGTGCGGCTGGTCTCGCAGCAGATGCAGTTCGACCGGCACGCCCACCGCCCTCGCCCGCGCCGCCAGGTCGACGCTGTCGGGATAGAGCAGATCGCGCGTGCCGGAGAAGATCATCATCGGCGCGAGGAAGCGGAAGACGCCGTTGAGCGGGCTGACGAAGGGATGGTCGACATCGAGCTCGCCGGCATAGAGCCGCCCGGCCTCGACGAGGCCCGGAATATCCTGGATCGGATCGCGTGCCGCGAGCGTCGCCTGCTCCGGACGACTGACCGACGCATCGGCCGCGGGCGAAATCAGCACCATCTGGTTCGGCTGCCGATGACCGCGATCGCGCAGCCATTGGCACGCGGCGAGCGCGAGGCTTGCGCCGGCCGAATTGCCAACGACCGTGACTTTTGCGGATCCGGCGTCTTCCAGCAGCATCCGCAACAGCTCGCCCGTCGCCGGCACGAGGTCCTTTGCGGTGGCGCGCGGCGCAAGCGGATAGATCGGCACGACGCACGACACGCGCGCCTCGCGCGTCATCTGGCCGATGAAGCGCCAATGCGCCGGCACGATCTCGTTGATGAAGCCGCCACCATGCAGGAACATGACGTAGTTGCAGCCCTCGAATCCCGACGACGGCGCCGTGTAATAGACCGGCCAGCCACCCATCTTGGTCAGCGTCGCGTCGACGCCGCGCCCCAGGCCCGTCGGCTCATGGGAAGCCGGCTGCAAGGCGAGCTTCTGCACATGCGCCTGCACGGCTTCGGCTGAGGCAAGCTGATGCTTGAGCGGAAGCAGCCGCAGCAGCAGGTTTAAGACGCGGCTTTGCAGGCTGGGTGCGGGATCGCGCCGGGCCGGCGGGCTGAACAGGCAACCACCGGGACAAACCTGCAAGGCCGACACGATCCTGGCAACGCTCATGGCCACATCCCCATCTGGCACGTTCGCGACGGCGGCAAAGAGGCTTGCCGACCCGCCAATATCGGCCGCTATAATGCGAGCATTCACTCGCTTTTCCAACTCGCATTCAGATCACAAGGCCGTGCCCCGCAAACCGCCGACAAAACCCCGGAAAATTGCCTCCCAGGCGCGATCGCGCGCCACCATCGACGCGCTTGTCGAGGGGACTGCTCGCATTCTGGTCCGCGAAGGGTTCGAGAAGGCCAGCACCAACCGTATCGCCGAGATCGCCGGCGTCAGCGTCGGCTCGCTCTACCAGTATTTTCCCGGCAAGGAGGCGTTGGTAGCCGCCGTGATCAACCGCCACAATGAGGAGATCATGGGCATCGTCCGCACGGCGCTCAGCGAGGTCGCCGGCCTGCCGATCGACAAAGCGGTGCGGAAACTCGTCACCGTCGCGATCGAAGCCCACCGCATCAACCCGAAACTGCACCGGGTGCTCGCCGAGCAGATTCCGCGCACCGGCCAGCTCAAAGACGTCGAAGCCTTCAACCGCGAGGTTCAAACGCTGGTGCGCGCCTATCTCGAGAGCCGCCGCAAGGAGATGCGCAAGGTCGACCTCGACGTCGCGACCTTCATCTGCGTCAGCGCGATCGAGGCGGTCGCGCACAACACGGTGCTGCACGGCGCCGAGATGCTGTCGGACAAGATGGTGAAGGTGCTGGTGGACGAGACGACGAGGTTGGTGGTGGGGTATTTGAGGTAGGCCGATTTCCAGCGGTCGTGCCCCTAGGGGAGCCCGCGCTCTCGGAGTTCCCGAATCTGCCTCAGAATCGCGATCGCCCTCTCCTGCGCCCACAGTTGATCGTATTGAGCAACTTCATGCCTGACGAGATCTTCAGTGGTCGTCCCCTGGACGATGCGTTCCAAATGCTTCTAGCTACAGAAACGGGCAACAAGTCCCGCAATCTTCCGCTGCTCGTCCGGCGTTTGCTTGGATACTCGTGCCAAGCTCTCGCGCCACAAACAATCCTCGCGCGCGATCTCGTCACGAAGAACTTGCATGAGCCGATCGGCTTTTCGATCTTTTGGCTCGTCACCGGCCAAAGTGGCCGAGGCGGACAGCGCGAACGAACAGAGCAGAGCGATCCGGAGCATTCCCAATCCCACAAAGCTGGCATTAAGACATAATGCTCCCCATTAAGACATATGCTCCCCGCCTCGCCAGACGGGTCAAATCGATTCGGAAAATCGGCGCACAATCACTGTGCATGGGGTTGTTTTAGCAAATTCAGCCTACCAGCCGCCGAGCATTGAAGCGGTAGAGGTCGCCGCACATGCGCCACGGCGAGAGCAGGCTCAATGCCGACGCTCAACCCGCCCGACCGATGCTTTGAGAAAAATGGTCGGAGCGAGAGGATTTGAACCTCCGACCCCTAGTCTCCCAGACTAGTGCGCTAACCGGGCTGCGCCACGCTCCGAACGTCGTTCCATTAGCTAGGATCGGCGCGATGCGCAAGGCGAGGCCGCAGCATTTTGCCGTCCCTGCCCACAGTCGCCGGAACTGCCCGCAATGCCGCTAAAAATGCCTGTCAGCCGTCCCTCAGCGCCTGATCCAGCATCTCGCGGCAGGCGACGAGGTCGGCAAGGACGCGGCCGAGCCGTTCCCGGTCCAGTGCGCTGGGGCCGGCCGGGGCCGCGGCAGTCGTGCCGCCCTTGCGGAAGGTGGTGAGGATGTCCTCGTCGTCGACCTCGGTGAAGCGGAAGTCGATGCCTTCCTCTTCATCACCCTGGTAGTCGTCTTCGTCGCTGTCGGTGACGCCCTTGATCGGCGCATCCTCGTCCTCGGGCTCCATCAGGCTGGCGCCGATGGCATCCTCGATGGCGCCGAACGAAACCGCGGCGGCGCTGTCGGCGAGGCCCTGCACCGATTTGACGCCATGCTCCTTCAGGATCCGCTGCACGCCGCGGATGGTGTAGCCCTCGCCGTAGAGCAGGCGGCGGATGCCCTTGAGCAGGTCGACGTCGTCGGGGCGGTAATAGCGACGGCCGCCGCTGCGCTTCATCGGCTTGATCTGGGAGAACCGGGTCTCCCAGAACCGCAGCACGTGCTGCGGAATGTCGAGTTCCTGCGCTACTTCGCTGATGGTTCGGAACGCATCCGGCGCCTTGTCCAAATGCCAAATCCTTTGCGCGAGGCGACTTAAGCCTCCGGTTGAACCTTGCTGCCGTCGCCATTGGCGCGGTGCTGGCCGTTGATCCGCTGCTTCAGGATGGCCGACGGCTTGAACACCATGACCCGGCGCGGCGAGATCGGCACCTCGGTGCCGGTCTTCGGGTTACGACCGATGCGCTGGCCCTTCTTGCGGACCATGAAAGACCCGAACGACGACAGCTTCACCGTCTCGCCCTTTTCCAGGCAGTCGGTGATCTCCTTGAGCACGAGTTCCACGAAGGCGGACGATTCCGTGCGCGACAGGCCCACCTTCTGGTAGACGGCTTCGCACAGATCGACACGCGTTACGGTTTTACTTTGATCGGTCATCGCCCTGCCCCACATCACGGCGAACAATTGTTGTCTGAAATTATGAGCTTACGATACGGCGGTCAACAGCGCTCATCAATGCAGGCGCATCGATAATCGCGGCAAATTCCGGCAAAATTTTATCGACTGTGGCTCTACCAGCGCACCATCGCCGAGCCCCAGGTGAAGCCGCCGCCCATGGCCTCCATCAGAACCATGTCGCCGCGCTTGATGCGACCGTCCTTGCGCGCCACCGACAGCGCCAGCGGAATCGAGGCAGCCGAGGTGTTGCCGTGGCGGTCCACCGTCAGCACCACCTTCTCCGGCGCGATATGCAGCTTGTGCGCGGACGCGTCGATGATTCGCTTGTTGGCCTGGTGCGGCACGAACCAGTCGATGCTGTCGGCATTGAGTCCGGTCGCCTCGAAGGCGTCGACGATGACGTCGGTGATCATGCCGACCGCATGCTTGAAGACCTCGCGGCCTTCCATGCGCAGATGGCCGACGGTCTGGGTCGAGGACGGGCCGCCGTCGACGAACAGTTTTGCCTTGTGGCGGCCGTCGGAGCGCAGATGCGTGGTGACGATGCCGCGATCGGTCGCAGCCTTGCCCGGCTGCTCCTGCGCCTCCAGCACCACCGCGCCCGCGCCGTCGCCGAACAGCACGCAGGTGCCGCGATCGTTCCAGTCGAGGATGCGCGAGAAGGTCTCCGCGCCGATCACCAGCGCGCGCTTGAAGGCGCCGGTGCGCAGGAAATTGTCGGCGGTGGCGAGCGCGAACACGAAGCCAGAGCACACCGCCTGAAGGTCGAACGCTGCGCCGTGGTTGATGCCGAGGCCGTGCTGCACGGCGACGGCGGTCGCGGGAAACGTGTTGTCCGGCGTCGAGGTCGCCAGCACGATCAGGTCGATCGACTGCGCATCCAGGCCGGCGTCGGTCAGCGCAGCCTGCGCCGCCTTGATCGCCAGATGCGAGGTGAACTCGCCCTCGCCTGCGACATGCCGCTCGCGGATGCCGGTGCGCTGCACGATCCACTCGTCGGAGGTGTCGATACGCGCCGCCAGTTGGGCGTTGGTCACCACCTGCTCCGGCAGATAAGAGCCGCAGCCGAGCACGACCGAACGAATTTGAGTCACGAAACATCCTCCGGCGCGGGCTGCACGGAATTGAGTGCACCACCCTCGCGGTTGAGCATCTGATTGATCTTGTTCAGGAGATCGAATTTGACCATCTCATAGCCAACATTGATCGCAGAGGCAAAGCCTTCGGCGCTGATTCCGCCATGGCTCTTGACCACCAATCCGTTCAACCCCAGGAACACGCCCCCGTTGGACTTGTTCGGGTCCATCTTGCTGCGCAGCGCCTGAAAGGCGTCCCGCGCCAGGAGATAGCCAAGCTTGGTCATCCAGCTCCGCTGCATTCCTTCGCGCAGCAATTCCGCCATCTGCCGCGCGGTTCCCTCGGCAGCTTTGAGCGCGATATTGCCGCTGTAGCCTTCGGTCACGATGACGTCGGCATGCCCCTTGCCGATGCCGTCACCCTCGACGAAACCGATATAGTCGAGTTCCGGCAGGTTTCTGGCGCGCAGGATTTCACCGGCCTCACGGATCTCCTCGTGCCCCTTGATCTCCTCGACCCCGATATTGAGCAGCCCGACCGTGGGGCGCGGCTTGTCGAACAGCACGCTTGCCATCGCGGCGCCCATCACCGCGAGCGACACCAGATGGTGCGCGTCGCCGCCAATGGTTGCGCCGAGGTCGAGCACGACGGATTCGCCTCGCTTGGTCGGCCATATCCCGGTGATTGCCGGACGGTCGACCCCGGGCAAGGTGCGCAGATGGAAGCGCGACATCGCCATCAGCGCGCCGGTATTGCCGGCGGAGACCACGACATCCGCCTCGCCCTTCTTCACGGCGTCGATGGCAAGCCACATCGAGGAGGTCTTGCGGCCGCGCCGCAGCGCTTGGCTCGGCTTGTCCGAGCCACTGACGGCCACGTCGGTGTGGATGATCTTCGAGGCGGCCCTGAGCGCGGGATGCTTCTCGAGCTCGGGCTCGATCATGGCGCGGTTCCCGACCAGCAGGAACTCGGTCTCCCGATGCTTCTGAAGCGAGATGGCGGCGCCTGGAATGACCACGGCGGCGCCGGCGTCGCCCCCCATGGCGTCCAGCGCGATGCGAACCTTGCTTGGCATAAAAGTCCCGGAAACCTGGTCTGGTGCGGTCTTGAACGAGCGGGGCCGCAGAATGGGGTTCGCCACTGACATGGCGATCGGTCGAGCGCCACGCCGCGCCCCGACCGGGGCGCGACAATAGCGTTTTGTTACCCCGAAACAACCTCTTGCCCCCAGCCTTTTGGTTTCAAGGCATCCGGTCGCAAAACGGCAAGTTCAGAGGAAACACATTGGAGTCATATAGATAGGCTTGCCTTTCAAACCACCGACGCAACCACCTCGCGCCCCGTTGCAAAGCGCTGCTCCCGGGAATGCCCAGCTATTTGCCTTTCTTCTTGTCCTGCTTCTTGTCTTGCAACGCCTTCAGGACCGCGAACGGGTGGTCCTCCGGATCGGGGGCGGTGACCTCCGCCTCGAACACGACCCCCTCCTTCCGGGGATAGGGATCGACCGCCAGGAACAGGGCGTCGGTGGCGAGGCGGCCGAGGTCGATGATGCCGCCCATGATCGGCTCCGGTGGGTCGGCGACCTCCGACGGGTCCTTGTCGTCCCGCCTCTCCGCGATCAGGTCGGCCAGGCGGCGCGCCTCGGCCTCGGGGGCGAACGTCAGATCGACCTCCTCATCGACCTCGCTCTCGATCGGATCGAGCGTGACCACGCAGGTCTGGCCGATTCGGGCCCGGACGCTGCCGGTCACCTGGACGCGGCCGCCACTCCTGGGCACCACATCGAAGTCGGCCAGGGCGGACAGGATCTCGCGCAGGCCACCGGCCTCCGCCATCGCCTGGCGCTCGGCGGCCGAGGCCTCGAGCTTGCGGTGCAGGCCGGTGTCGGGGATCTGCGCAACGACGATGGGGACCCGCCAGGGATCGGGATCGTCGGATCCGGCATTTGGTCGGCTCATGGCGTGTTACCCTCGGAAAGCGCTGGAGGAAACCTGAAGGCGCCGCGCAGCAGCGCAGCCTCGTCGGCCCGGCCGAGCTCGGCCTCGCTGGCCCGCGCATAGGCCGCGAGCCGCTTCGCCCGGTCCAGTCCGGTCCCGTTCAAGATATTCTTGCAGATCGCCTCTGCCAGGGCCTCGCCGCCGGCCTCGACGGCTTGGTCATAGGCCTGGACGCGGCCGTAAAATGCCTCGCCGAAGGCCCGCATCCGCTTCGGCACCGTCTGGTCGCCGACCCCCATCTCGCGCAAATTGTCGTCCATGTCCTCGCAGAAGCGGTCGAACAGCGCCTGCGACAGCTCCGAGGCGCCTGTGGTGGCGCCCTGAACCGTGCGCAGGCGCCGCAGCAGCAACCAGAGATGCAGCAGCAACAGGTCGAAACGCCCGTTAACCGTATCGGGCACGCCCAAGTCACGGTAAAATATGGGTTCTCGCGCCTGCGTCACGATCATGCCATAGATGGCTTCAATGGTGCCGCGCGGGGTTAGCCGGGGTTTCCTGAAGTGATTGAACGGCCAAAGCATTGTGGTTTCCGCAAGCGGGCGCGCGCGTGTTGCATTCAGACGCCCAGCCCGGTACTTCAGCGCCTCGCGCGACGCAAGGGGACGGAATCAGTTCCGCTATGACGATAACGAACCAGACCAGCCTGCGCGCGGATAAGCGGCGCGGCCTTCATGCACGCTGGCGCGGTTTGCGCATGCTGGCCGCCGTCGCCCTGGTCGGCGCCGCGCTCACCGGCTGCACCGGCGAGCAATTCCAGAAGGGCTACATCCTGCCGCCCGGCGCGCTGGAGCAGATTCCGATCGGCGCGAGCCAGGACCAGGTGCTGATCGTGATGGGCACGCCCTCCACCGTCGCCACCCTCGACGGCGAGGTGTTCTACTACATCTCGCAGCGCTCGGAGCGCATGGTCGCCTTCATGAATCAGAGGGTGGTCGATCAGCGCGTCATCGCGATCTATTTCGACAAGAACCGGCGCGTGCGCCGGCTGGCGAATTACGGCCTGCAGGACGGCAAGATCTTCGACTTCATCAGCCGAACCACGCCGACCTCGGGTCAGGAAATGAGCTACCTCACGCCGCTGTTCAAGCTGCTCAGCTTTAATTGAGGATCGCACCTGCGGCGTCCTGCCGCTGTCGTTGCAGCCGTTGCGGTCGCATGCGGCTTGCCGTCGCGCGCCGTGTTCCCTACGCTCCCTGCAAAACAAGAAGCAGGGAGAGGATTCGTGCCCATAAATTTGCTATCCCGACGTCGCGTGCTCACCGGTGCGGCCGGCCTTACGGCTGCAGCGATCCTGCCGCGATCGAGCCTTGCCGACTGGAAGCCGACCGAAACCGTCCGTCTCGTCGTGCCGGCCGCAGCCGGCGGCTCGACCGACGTGTTGGGCCGGCTCCTGGCCGCGCATCTCCAGACAGCCTGGGGCCAGTCGGCCGTCGTGGAAAACCGCTCCGGCGGCGGCGGCACCATCGGCACGGCCGAGGTGGTTCGCGCCAAGCCTGACGGCCATACCATCCTGGTCGGCAATCCCGGTCCGAACGCGATCGCCTACAGCATATTCAAGAATCTGACCTACAAGCCGGACCAGCTCCAGCCGGTCTCCAACATGATCCGGATCCCGAACATCGTGTCGGCGCATCCGAAGACCGGCATCAAGTCGATCGCCGAGCTGATCGCCTATCTCAAGGCCAATCCGGACAAGCTCAGCTACGCCTCCTCCGGCGTCGGCCAGAGCCCTCACCTCACCGGCGCCTGGTTCCTCCAGCTCACCGGCCTCAAGATGACGCACATCCCGTTCCGTGGTGCGGGCCCGGCGCTCCAGGCCGCGCTCGCCGGTGACATCCAGATCCTGTTCGACAATCTTTATCCGAGCCTGCCGCAGGTGCAGAACGGCACGCTCAACGGTCTGTGCGTCACCACGACCGAGCGCAGCGACCTTGCGAAAGACCTGCCGACCATGCGCGAGACCGCGCCGGAGCTGGCGAATTTCGACGTTTCGTCGTGGTTCTCGGTGTTCCTGCCGAAGGGCGTCTCGCCCGAGGTGCTGAGTGCGCTCAATCTCCAGGTCAAGGCGATGCTGGAGCGCGACGACATCAAGAAGCAGATCGCTGCCATGGGCGCCCGCGCCGACTACGGCACGCCAGAACAGTTCGCCGCTTTCGTGGATGCCGAGACGAAGAAGTTCGCCGGCATCATCCAGAAAGAAGGGCTGCAGATGGACGTGCAGTAGGCTCGTGCCCCGGACGCAGGGCAGCGTGTAACGCTGCTCCGCTGACCGGGGACCCAGCCGCGCGAACGTCGTCCCGGATCTGCAGCGCATCACTTCGTGAGCTCGCAGCGTCAGGCGAACAATGCAGACAAAGCGACGTCCACAACGAAAAACCCCGCGGCTCGCGCCGCGGGGTTTGTCTTGTCTCGTCTGCGTCGCTCAGTGCGCCAGGATCGCCAGCAGCAGCAGGGCCACGATGTTGGTGATCTTGATCATCGGGTTCACCGCGGGACCCGCCGTGTCCTTGTAGGGATCGCCGACGGTGTCACCGGTCACTGCCGACTTGTGGGCATCAGAGCCCTTGCCGCCGAAATGACCGTCCTCGATGTACTTCTTGGCGTTGTCCCAGGCGCCGCCGCCTGAGGTCATGGAGATCGCGACGAACAGGCCGGTCACGATCACGCCGAGCAGCATGGCGCCGACGGCCGAGAACGCCGCCGACTTGCCGGCCACGCCGCCACCCGCGATCGCATAGATCACGAAATAGACGAAGATGGGCGACAGCACCGGGAGCAGCGAGGGGATGATCATCTCCTTGATCGCCGCCTTGGTCAGCAGGTCGACCGCCTTGCCATAGTCAGGCTTGTCGGTGCCCTGCATGATGCCCGGCTTCTCGCGGAACTGGCGCCGGACCTCCTCGACGATCGCGCTCGCCGCACGACCCACCGCGGTCATGCCCATCGCGCCGAACAGGTACGGCAGCAGGCCGCCGAACAGCAGGCCCACCACGACGTAGGGGTTGTTCAACGAGAAGTCCGGATTGACGCCGGCGAAGTAGGGATGATGCGCGGAGTCTGCAACGAAGAACTTGAGGTCCTGGTTGTAGGCCGCAAACAGCACGAGCGCACCGAGACCGGCGGAACCGATCGCGTAGCCCTTCGTCACTGCCTTGGTGGTGTTGCCGACCGCGTCGAGCGCGTCGGTCGACTTGCGCACCTCCTTCGGCAGGCCGGCCATCTCGGCGATGCCGCCGGCGTTGTCCGTCACCGGACCGAACGCGTCGAGCGCGACGATCATGCCGGCCAGCGCCAGCATGGTGGCCGTCGCGATCGCGATGCCGAACAGGCCCGCAAGGCTGTAGGTAACCAGGATGCCGGCGATGATCACGATCGCAGGCAACGCGGTCGCCTCCATCGAGACGGCGAGGCCCTGGATCACGTTGGTGCCGTGGCCAGTCACCGAGGCCTGCGCGATCGACTTCACCGGCCGATAGTCGGTGCCGGTGTAGTATTCGGTGATCCAGATGATCAGCGCGGTGACGACGAGGCCGACCACGCCGCATTCGAACAGCGCCATGCCGGTGTAGTCGACGCCATCGAGCTTGCCGAAGCCGATCAGGCTGTAGATCACGCCGGCGATGCCGATCAGCGACAGGACGCCGGTTGCGATCAGGCCCTTGTAGAGCGCGCCCATGATCGACTGGCTCGGCCCGAGCTTGACGAAGAAGGTGCCGATGATCGAGGTGATGATGCAGATGCCGCCGATCGCGAGCGGCAGCGTCATCATGTTGGCGAGGATCGGCGTCTTGGCGAAGAAGATCGCAGCGAGCACCATGGTGGCGACCGCGGTCACCGCATAGGTCTCGAACAAGTCGGCGGCCATGCCGGCGCAGTCGCCCACGTTGTCGCCGACGTTGTCGGCGATGGTTGCGGGGTTGCGCGGATCGTCCTCGGGAATGCCGGCTTCGACCTTGCCGACGAGATCGCCGCCGACGTCCGCACCCTTGGTGAAGATGCCCCCGCCGAGACGGGCGAAGATCGAGATCAGCGAGGCGCCGAAGCCGAGCGCCACCAGGGCGTCGATGACGACACGGCTGTCAGGCGCGAGCTTCAGCGAGTGCACCAGGAAGCCGAAATAGAGCGTCACACCGAGCAATGCGAGACCTGCCACCAGCATGCCGGTGATCGCGCCTGCCTTGAAGGCGAGCTCGAGGCCGCCGGCGAGCGACGTCGTCGCGGCTTGCGCAGTCCGCACATTGGCGCGGACCGAGACGTTCATGCCGATGAAGCCGGCGGCCCCCGACAGGACGGCACCGATCAGAAAGCCGATAGCGACGTAGATTCCGAGGAAATAGACCAGCAGGACGAAGATAACCACGCCGACGATGGCGATCGTCGTGTACTGGCGCCGCAGATACGCCTGTGCCCCCTCCGCGACCGCCGCCGCGATCTCCTGCATGCGCGGCGACCCCGCATCCGCGCTCAACACCGAAGACGTCGCCCAAATCGCGTAGACGACGGAAAGCACTCCGCAGAGCACAATCAACCATAATGCTGTCATGTGATTTTTGCCTCAGATCCTTGATGTACCCCCGGCGCCTTTTGTTGTCCGTCGAGCGGTGCGGCGCCTTGATTTCGAACAAAGCCGCCCCTTGCCCAAAAGGGACGGCCTCAGTCGGTCGCGAGCTTGCCAAAATCAAATTGAGGGTGCAACGCCGGATAAGGCGGAAAACGCCGATCTCGGCAGGTATTTAGGCGAAGTGCCGAGAACCATGATGCCGGTTTGGAGCAATTTCTAGAAGTGGCTGTAGGACAGCCGCCTCAAGAGCAACTCCTGGCCCTGCCCGTCCAGGAAGCGCGGCCCTTGCTGACCCGCGACAATCGTGCCGATCGCTGTGACGGCAAGGCCGGTCGCCCGCCCCGCGGCAATCAGCGCATCGACCTGCGCCGGCGGCACGGTGCACAGCACCTCGTAATCGTCGCCGCCCGCAAGCAGCGTCTCGACGCAAACGGCGTTGCGGGCAATCAGGCCTGCTGCCGCGGCCGAGAGCGGCACTTGCGGCACATCGACCGTGGCCGAGACCCCGGACGCCTCGCAGAGTTTCGTCAGATCGCCGGCAAGGCCGTCGGAGACGTCCATCGCCGCGGTGGCATGATCGCGCACGGCCTGTGCCAGCGGGTTGCGCGGCTGCGGCACCCGATAGCGTGACACCAGGGCATCCCTTGCAGCGGGATCGGTCGCGAGCGCGGCCGCGGCGGCACCGCCGGTGAGCACATCGAGGCCAAGCGCGGCATCCCCGATCGTGCCGGTCACCAGGATGCGATCGCCTGGCTTCGCGCCGGTACGGCCGACCATCCGCCCCTTCGGCACGCGGCCGAAGGCGGTGATCGAGATCATCTGCGGCCCCGGCGTTGACACCGTGTCGCCGCCGAGCAGCGGACAGGCAAACTCTCTGGCATCTTCTCCCAGCGCGTCCGCAAAGGGCCGCAGCCAGGCATCCTCCCTGCTGCGCAACGCCAGCGTCAGCACGAAGCCGGCCGGCACCGCGCCCTTGGCGGCGATATCGGACAGGTTCACCCGCAGCGCCTTTCGCGCGATCGTGTCAGGCGGATCGGTGGCAAGATAGTGCACGCCTTCAACGACGGCGTCGGTGGTGACGACGATGTCGTCGCCCGACGACGACAGCACCGCCGCATCATCGACCAGGCCGAACGCGCCGGGATCGGTCGCCAGCGGCTTGAAATAGCGTGCGATGAGGGAGTCTTCTGGGGACGGATTATGCGGACTTGCCACCGGCTCAGCCCCACAAACAGGTGGCATCGCCCGGCTTGACCGGGCGATCCAGTATTCCGGAGACGATCATGTCAAATCGATAGGCCGCGGCGTACGGGATCACCCGCCTTCGCGGGTGATGGCAGCGGAGAATGGGGCTTGCGTATTGCTTCAATGCGACGCCCCTCAGCCCTACTACCGCCCGAACTCGTCGCCGCGAAACTGGCGGCCGATCTGGTCGAGCACGGCGTTGACCATTCCGGTCTCCTCGCGGTCGACAAAGGCGTTGGCGACATCGACATATTCGGAGACGACGACGCGGCCCGGGACATCCTTGCGGTGCTGCAGCTCGTAGGCCCCAGCCCGCAACACCGCACGCAGGATCGCTTCGATCCGCTTCAGGGGCCAGCCCTTCGACAGCGCCTCATCAATCAGAGGATCGAGCTTTGTCTGATCGCGCACGACGCCAGAGACGACGTCTCGGAAGAACGCAGCTTCGGCCGGCAGGTAGGTGTCGCCTTCGACCTCGTTGCCAAGCCAGTGGCTCTCGAACTCGGCGAAGATGTCGTTGATGCCGGCGCCGGCAATATCCATCTGGTATAGCGCCTGCACGGCTGCGAGCCGTGCGGCACCGCGTCGATTCGCCTTCTTCTCCGTCGGCCCCGCCGGCTTTTTGTTGTCAGCCATGATCAGGCCTGCGCCAGCCGGCGCTTGATGCGCAGCATCGCGATCGCCGCGCGCGCGGCATCTCCGCCCTTGTTGAGCTCGCTGGCGCGCGCCCGCGCCCAGGCCTGGTCCTCATTGTTGACCGTGAGGATCCCGTTGCCGAGCGGCAGCTTGCGCGCCACCGCAAGGTCCATCAGCGCGCGCGAGGATTCCTGCGAGACGATCTCGAAATGAATGGTATCGCCGCGGATGACGCAGCCGAGCGCGATCGCCGCATCATAGGGCTTGCCGTTGGCGGCAGCCGCGTCGACGGCGATCGCTACCGCCGCCGGAATCTCCAACGCGCCAGGAACCGTGATGACGTCATGCGTCACACCGGCCGCCTTCAGCTCGGCCACCGCGCCGTCCAGGAGCGCGTCCTGAAGATCGTCATAGAACCGCGCCTCGACAATCAGCGCGCGCGCGCCGGAAATGTCGGTCTGGTCCTTCAGAGGTGCGCGCCGCGCGTCTGCCATGGTCAACCTATTCTGTCATTGCCGGGCTTGACCCGGCAATTCATCGGGTAAGCCCCTCTTAAGAGGATGGATGCGCCGGTCAAGCCCGCGCATGACGACTTTGTACGCCGTCACTTCATTTCCGTCAGCCGCGCCGCATAGCGGGCCATCAGATCGACCTCGATATTGACCTCGTCGCCCGCCTTCCAGCCACCAATCGTCGTGACCGAAAGCGTGTGCGGGATGATCAGCACCGAAAACGTCACGTCCTTCACCGTATTGACTGTCAGCGAGACGCCGTCGAGCGTGATCGAGCCCTTGGTGGCGATGAAGCGCGCCAGCTCCCGCGTGGTCGACAGCTCGAACCGCGCCATGTCGGGCAGATCCTCGCGGCTGACGAGTGTGGCGATACCGTCGGCATGCCCGGCGACGATGTGGCCACCGAGTTCGTCACCGATCTTCAGCGCCCGCTCGAGATTGAGCCGTGTGCCCAGCTTCCAGTGCTTTGCCGTCGTCATCGCCAGCGTCTCGGCCGCAGCATCGACGTCAAACCAGGTCCTGCCGCCTTCGACGCCGGAGGCGACCACCGTCAGGCAGACGCCGTTGCAGGCGATCGAGGCGCCGTCGGCAATGGTGGTCTGGTCATAGCGGCAGGCAATGCGCAGCCGATGCAGTTGCCCCTGCGCTGTCGGCGTGAAGCCGACGATCTCGCCGAGATCGGTGACAATGCCAGTGAACATTACGCGCGCTCGTAGATAGTGAGAGTATCCTTGTCGAATGTTTCGCTAGCATGAACCTTGTAGGCCTGCGACTGCGTGATTTTCGACAGGGGCAATGCATCAAGCGCATCGACCCCACCGGGCCCGACCGCTTCCGTTCCGCGGAACAGCCAGACTTCGTCGACGAGGTCGGCGGCAATGAACGAAGCGGCGACCCGGCTGCCGCCTTCGACCATCAGCCGCGTGATGCCCTTCCCGGCCAGAGCATGGAGCACGGACGGAAGATCGAGCCCGGACGCGCTCCCGGGCGGTACGCGGATGATCTGGGCGCCGGCAGCGCCAAGCCGGGTCGCGGCGGCGGCTTCGGCGAGTTCAGAACCGACCACCCAGAGCGGCGTCTCGCGCGCGGAGCGCACCAGCTGGCTTGCCGCCGGAATGCGCAGATTCTGGTCGAGGACAACTCGCACCGGAGAACGCGCTTCCAGGCCCGGCAGGCGGGAGGTGAGAAGCGGATCGTCCGCCAGCACCGTTCCGATACCGACCAGGATGGCATCACTCTGCGCGCGCAGCAGATGCACGCGATTGCGCGCCGCTTCTCCGGTGATCGCGACCGGCTTGCCGCCGGCGGCGCCGATCTTGCCGTCGGGCGAGACTGCGAGCTTCAGGAGCACATGGGGGCGCTTGTCCCGGATGCGGCGGAAATGCCCGGCATGGTCGAACGCGGCTTCCGCCGCGCACAGGCCCACATCCACGTTGATGCCGGCGGCGCGCAGCCGCGCGTGGCCCTGGCCTGCGACGACCGGATTGGGATCTTCGATCGCCGCGACCACGCGCTTGATGCCGGCCGCGATCACCGCGTCGGCGCAGGGCGGCGACCTGCCGAAATGCGAGCAAGGCTCGAGCGTGACGTAGAGCGTGGCGCCGCGTGCGGCTTCGCCTGCCCGTCGCAGGGCTTCGGGCTCGGCATGCGGACGCCCGCCCGCCTGGGTCCAGCCGCGGCCGACGATGACACCGTCCTTCACGATGACCGCGCCGACGGCCGGATTGGGCCAGGTCCGCCCCTGCCCGCGCCGGCCGAGCGCAAGGGCCAGTTCCATGAAACGGCGATCGGCGTCCTTGGCCTCGCGGGCCTTCTGCGCGAACTGATCTTCCAGGATACGGAAGATCATTTGCGGATCGCGGCGAGCCGCGCTTCCTCCTCACCGGAGAGCTCGCCGAGCACGTCGGCGAAATCCTTGGCCTCGCGGAAATTGCGGTAGACCGAGGCGAAACGAACGTAGGCGACGTCGTCGAGCGTGCGCAGATGCTCCATCACGGTCTCGCCGATCACCTCGGAGGAGATCTCGGCCTCGCCCCCAGTCTCGAGCTCGCGCACGATGGTGGAGACCATCTTCTCGACGCGCTCCGGCTCGACCTGCCGCTTACGCAACGAGATCGACACCGAGCGCATCAGCTTGTCGCGATCGAACGGCACGCGGCGGCCATTGCGCTTGACCACGGTGAGCTCGCGCAGCTGCACGCGCTCAAAGGTGGTGAAGCGGAAATTGCAGGCGACGCACACGCGCCGCCTGCGGATCACGGACGAGTCCTCGGTCGGACGCGAGTCCTTTACCTGCGTATCGAGACTGTTGCAGTTCGGGCAGCGCATCCGTTTACCCAAGCCTTACTGGTAGATCGGGAACCGATCGGTGAGCGCCTTGACCCGCTCCTTGATCGCGGCCTCGACCAGCGGCGCCTTGCCGTCGTCGGACTGCGCGATCGCGTTGAGGACCTCGGCGATCATGCCGCCGACCTGCTGGAATTCGGCCACGCCGAAGCCGCGGGTGGTCGCCGCCGGGGTGCCCAGGCGAATACCGGAGGTGACGAACGGCGACTCGGGATCGAACGGAATGCCGTTCTTGTTGCAGGTGATGGCAGCGCGAACCAGCGCCTTCTCCGAGGCGTTGCCCTTCAGGCCCTTGGGCCTGAGATCGACCAGCATCAGATGGTTGTCGGTACCGCCGGAAACAATATCGAAGCCGTGGCTCTTCATGGCTTCAGCGAGCGCCTTGGCGTTCTCGACGACGTTTTTGGCGTAGACCTTGAAGTCCGGACGCAGCGCCTCGCCGAAGGCGACCGCCTTGGCCGCGATCACATGCATCAGCGGTCCGCCCTGCAGCCCCGGGAAGATCGCCGAGTTGAACTTCTTGGTCAGCGTCTCGTCATTCCACAGCATCAGGCCGCCGCGCGGACCGCGCAACGATTTGTGCGTCGTCGTCGTTGTGATGTGGGCATGCGGCACCGGCGAGGCATGCACGCCGCCGGCGACGAGGCCGGCGAAATGCGCCATGTCGACCAGCAGATAGGCGCCGACGCTGTCCGCGATCTCGCGGAAGCGCTTGAAGTCCCAGGCGCGCGAATAGGCCGAGCCGCCCGCGACGATCAGCTTCGGCTTGACCTCCTCGGCCTGCTTGGCGACGGCATCCATGTCGATGATCTGGTCCTCGCGGCGCACGGTGTAGTGCGCCGCCTTGAACCACTTGCCGCTCATGTTAACGGGCGAGCCGTGGGTGAGATGGCCGCCGGCCGCGAGGTCGAGGCCCATGAAGGTGTCGCCGGGCTGCAGCAGCGCCAGGAACACCGCCTGGTTCATCTGGCTGCCGGAGTTCGGCTGAACGTTGGCGAACTTGGCCCCGAACAGCTTCTTGGCGCGGTCGATCGCGAGGTTCTCGGCGACGTCGACCCACTCGCAACCGCCATAGTAGCGCGCGCCCGGATAGCCTTCCGCGTATTTGTTGGTCATCACCGAACCCTGCGCTTCCAGCACGGCCCGGCTCACGATGTTCTCGGAGGCGATCAGCTCGACCTCGTGGCGCTGCCGGCCGAGCTCGCCCTTGATGGCGGCGGCGATTTCCGGGTCGGCCTGCTCGAGCGTGGCGGTGAAAAACGAATCGGGCGCGGAAGCGGTTTTGGCGAAGGTCATCTTGCGAATATCTCCACCGCCGCAGCCTTTTGGCGGGCTACGGGCGGTCTGGTGTGGCGATCGGAAGCGGCGAGCGCGATCTACCACATCGCCCGCAACAGGCCAAGGGTTTGCGGGTCGGGCGGGATATTTGTGCAAGATATGGTGGAAGATGGCGATTTGCGGCGTTTGGGCTGAGCTTGGAACCGCCCAGCGCCGCGTCGCAACGGGGCCGCTTTGGCCCTAACTCATCATCCTGCCGCTGGCTGCCTCACAGGCCGGTAAAACCCGCCTTCACCGGGTCCACGCTGCCGTCGAGCTGGCGCAGATAGGTCAGGCCGCACACCGTCAACCTGTGGGTGTCCTTCTCGCCAGCTTCCATCAGGGTGTTAAGGTAGTTGGTGACCTTGGCCCTCGCCTCCTCGCTGGCCGCGGCGGTGCGGTTGGCAAGCATGTCGTAGGTCTGCATGATGCGGTCGATGGCGGCTTCCATGGCACCCTCTGGTTGGTCGATGTTCTGGGATTGTCGATCAGGCAACCGCGCGGGCCTCCGCCTGCGCCTGGAATCGGGCGATCGCCTTGTTGGCAAGCCTGATCTTGTTGATTTCGCCGTTGTGCAGCAGTTTGACGAGGATCCCGAGCAGGCGCTCATCAGTCACGAGCGTGTCGGGCATTGCGCCGGAGCGGCGGAGATAATTCGCGGCGATGGCGTAAGCCTCGCTGACGAGTTCCACATTCATCGCCTGAAGCCCGCGCTCGATCAGCATCGCCCTGTCTCCGATCCGAAGGAAATAAGTGCAAAGCCCGGAACTGGTTCCATGGGACCGCAAGATTTTCTTCGCATGTGCAAAAATGCAAAACGCACCGGTCCGGGGCAACTCCGGGCCGATGCGCTGGGGAAGTTGAGGCACGTTTGGGCGGCTTGCCGGTCTTGTTGCGGGCCGGCTTGGCCTATCCCGTCAAAACTCAGAGCCGATACAGGATCTGGTCGGTCCAGAACCGCTCGAGGCGGTGCAGCGACTTGTTGAGGGTCGAGAATTCTTCGCCCGAGATGCCGCCGACCTGCTCCACCGTCTTGACGTGCTTCTGGTAGAGCGCATCAACGATGCGGCGGACTTCCTGGCCCTGCGGGGTCAGGCGGATGCGCACCGAGCGGCGATCGACGCGCGAGCGCTGATGATCGAGGAAGCCGAGCTCGACGAGCTTCTTCAGATTGTAGGAGACGTTGGAGCCGAGATAGTAGCCGCGCGTGCGCAGCTCGCCCGCGGTCAGCTCCTTGTCGCCGATGTTGTAAAGCAGGAGAGCCTGCACCGAGTTGATGTCCGCGCGGCCGCGGCGATCGAATTCGTCCTTGATCACGTCGAGCAGCCGGCGATGCAGCCGCTCCACCAGAGTCAAGGCTTCCAGATAGAGCGACTGCACCGAACCCTGCTGGCCGGAGACGCGCTCCGCGGTATCTGCCGCAGTTGCGACGGCTTTCATCATGACACTTCCCCTGTTGTCGTTTTTATCGACACTTATTCGACGAAACTTGTGTCCCGCCTGATAGGTGCAACTTAAGGGGGGCGTTTGAAGATCGGCTTAAATAAGAGAATAAAGAGATCATGAATTTAAGACAGTGAATTGCGGATTAAGCCTGTGCCACAAGGGCTTTTCGCAACGTTCTATTGACCTTCGCAAGGTCCTGTTCACCCTCCGTCCGTCGCCCTTGTCGCATTCCAGAACAGCCCCGCTCCGTTTCGAAACGGCCGCGTAACAGCTGTGGCGGGATGCACGAGGTCAACGAAAAGTTACCTCGAATTTTAGGCAACCAGCGGTCAACCAAATCGGCACAACTGCGCTCTCGTGTCCCGGACTGAGCAAAGCGAGATCCGGGACCCGGGGCCACAAACGAGCTCGTGGACGAATGGGCCGCGGCTCAGCAGCGCATCACTACATGCTGCGCTGCGTCCGGGGCACGAGCGTGAACGCCGAACAAGAGAGTGAATGTTGGAATCGCCTGCGCGCTATGGCGGTCGCTCGCGCGCGGCCATCCAGGCGAGTGCGAGATAGGCCGAGAGCATGAAGGCTTCGACGCCGACCACGATCAGGCTGCCGCCATAGATCCCTGGGAACATCAGCTCGATCACCGCCATCGACACAACGGTCGTGAGCCACACCACCGCGCCCCACGGCGTCGCCAGCCACAGGCCGACCGCAGCGACGAGTTCGATCACCGCGAAATAGACGGTGGCGGCCTGCCAGGCCATCGACTGGTTCTCGAACGCCTCGTCCTCGCCGCCGACGAAGCCGGTCACCTGCGCCCAATGATAGAGGCCCTTGAGGATCGAGAGCAGCGCCATCACCCGCAGGAACAGCACGAGCCGCCGCGTCCAGACATTGTCGTCGGACTCCGGGCGCTCCGACGAGATCGCAGCCACCGACATCGCGCTGTCTCTGGCACTGTCTCGGACGGCGTCCCTGGGGCTGCCGTCGCGGGCCGCATCGCGGGTGGTGATCTCGGACATGGCCCCCTTTCTGGCTGCTTCGGACCGCAAAATCAATCGGCGGCCTCCCGATCAATTCTGCCTTGCGGCAGGTCAAGCCGCGGTGGCGGGAACCATGCGAGCTGGTATAAGAATAATTCCAGCCGGAGGAAGAGTGATGGCGATCAAATACGGACGTCCGATCGAACTGCGCGAGGTCTCGCGCCGGGAGGGTGCTGCGGTGCCCCATGCCCTCGATCTGACCGTCCGGCCGCGCCGCAACCGCAAAGCCGAATGGGCCCGGCGGATGGTGCGGGAGAACGTGCTCACCACCGACGACCTGATCTGGCCCCTGTTCCTGATCGACGGCGACAACAAGCGCGAGCAGGTCGCATCGATGCCAGGCGTCGAGCGCCTCAGCGTCGACCAGGCGGTGCGCGAGGCCGAGCGCGCGATGAAGCTCACCATCCCCTGCCTCGCGCTGTTTCCCTACACAGAGCCGTCTTTGCGCGACGAGGAGGGTTCGGAAGCGACCAACCCGAACAATCTGGTCTGTCAGGCCGTGCGGGCAATTAAGAAGGAATTCCCGGACATCGGCGTCCTCTGCGACGTCGCGCTCGATCCGTTTACCAGCCACGGTCATGACGGCCTGATCTCGGACGGCAGGATCTTGAACGACGAGACGGTCGCGGTGCTGGTGCGTCAGGCGCTGGTGCAGGCCGAGGCCGGCTGCGACATCATCGCGCCCTCCGACATGATGGACGGCCGCGTTGCCGCGATCCGCGAGGGGCTGGATCACTCCGGCCTGTCCGACGTCCAGATCATGGCCTACGCCGCCAAATACGCCTCCGCCTTCTACGGCCCGTTCCGCGACGCAATCGGCTCGGCCAAGACGCTCACCGGCGACAAGCGCACCTATCAGATGGACAGCGCCAATACCGACGAAGCATTGCGCGAGGTCGAGCTCGACATCGCCGAGGGCGCCGACATGGTGATGGTGAAGCCCGGCATGCCCTATCTCGACGTGGTGCGCCGCGTGAAGGACACCTTTGCGATGCCGACCTTCGCCTACCAGGTCTCCGGCGAATACGCGATGATCGCGGCCGCCGCGAACAACGGCTGGCTCGACGGCGAGCGCGCGATGATGGAGAGCCTGCTGGCGTTCAAGCGCGCCGGCGCCGATGGCGTGCTGAGCTATTTCGCGCCGAAGGCGGCGGAGAAGCTGCGCAGCCAAGCCTGACTGCGCGCGAACCCCTCGCCCCCACCGCCCCCGAATCGCCGGAATATTTCGGCTTGTTAATGTCCGGGTGCCCTTGGCACGGGGATGACCTGTTCCCATGTCCTGCCACGGGAGAAATCCTTGGGAGACGGACATGTCGTATTCGGATTCGGGCAATACGTGGCGCAATGACGGCGGGGCGCAGCCGCACGCCTACGACCCCTATCTGCACCCGGAACTGTTTCGCGGCGTTGCGACGCGGCGGGTGTTCGCGTTCCTGATCGACATGGTCGTGATCTCGGTGCCGGTCATCCTCGGCTACATCTTCATCGCCGTGTTCGGCGTGGTCACACTCGGCATCGGCTGGGCGCTGTTCTGGCTGGCCTGGCCGGCCTCCGTGATCTGGGCCATCGTCTATTATGGCGCCTGCATCGGCGGTCCTTCATCGGCGACGATCGGGATGCGGGTGATGGATCTGGAGCTGCGCACCTGGTACGGCGCGCCGGGCTACTTCGTGCTCGGCGCCACCCATGCGGTGCTGTTCTGGGTCACGGTCTCGTTCCTGACGCCCTTCGTGGTGCTGATCGGCCTGTTCAACGGCCGCCGCCGCCTGCTGCATGATTTCGTACTGGGAACGGTCGTGATCAACAATTCCGTTCGCGCGCCGGTGTCACAGACGGCAAGAACCTGGTGATCACCCAAGGCCCTCGCGATCAACGGCCTGCTAACCGGGGTCCGCTAAGCTGATCGCTGATCTGACCTGCCGAGTAGGCCAATTGACCGGGGGCTTTCGTAGCGCGATGCTGTTATTCACTTCGGAGGCCCACGACGTCCCTTGACCCAGCACTCGCGCGACACCCCCCAATTCTACCTCACGGCGCCCTCGCCCTGCCCCTATCTGCCGGGCCGGCATGAGCGAAAAGTGTTCACGCATCTCGTGGGGGAGCGCGCCGGCGACCTCAACGACCTCCTGACCCATGGCGGTTTCCGCCGCAGCCAGTCGATCGCCTACCGGCCGGCCTGCGACCAGTGCCGCGCCTGCGTCTCGGTCCGGGTCGTCGCCAACGAGTTCCGCCCCTCCCGCAACTTTCGCAAGGTGATGGCGCGCAATTCCGACATCATCGGCGAGCAGCGCAGCGCGGTGCCGACCTCCGAGCAATATTCGGTGTTCCGCGCCTATCTCGACGCCCGCCACCGCCACGGCGGCATGGCCGACATGACCGTGCTCGACTACGCCATGATGGTGGAAGACAGCCATGTCGAGACCCGCATCATTGAATACCGCAAGCGCGGCCCCGACAGCGGCATCACCGGCCGCGGCGAGGAGCTGATCGCCGTCGCCCTCACTGACGTGCTCAGCGACGGGCTGTCGATGGTCTATTCGTTCTTCGAGCCGGGCCAGGTCAGCCGCTCGATGGGCACCTTCATGATCCTCGACCACATCGCCCGCGCCCGCCGGCAAGGGCTGCCTTACGTCTATCTGGGCTACTGGATCGAAGGCTCCAAGAAGATGGACTACAAGGCCCGCTTCCTGCCGCAGCAGCGCCTCGCGCCATCGGGCTGGCTGCGCGTCGACGCGCAGGGCGACGCGGCATCCGAGCCGCAGGATTGAGTCTTTCCAGGATCGAGCCCTTCAGGAGGCCGCCGCTTCAACGCGGAGTGTTGAGCCGAGCTTCGCGCCGGCGCGATTCTGCGCGATGAACTTGAGCGCCGCGATCCCGGGCAGGAAGAAGTAGCCGCCACCGAGCGTCCCGGTGAACGAAGCCAGCGTGACTTCGCTCCCGCTCGGCGATCCCGGAACGGTGAAGGTCCCACCGCCGGGCGGTGCCCCCACGATCGGATCGGCCTGCTTGTCGAGCGTGCCGAAACGGGGATTTTGCAGCCAGCGCTGGTGGATGAATTCAAACTGGCGCTCGAGATCGGCGTTGCACGCGATGAAGAAGATGCCGTCGCGATGCCCAGCGGCGGTCTTCTCGCGGAAAGGGCGCCCCCGGCGAAGCAGCCTGTGCAGCTTCGATGATTTGATGCTCGATTCCACATCGATCCCCAGGGAGTCGCGCGGGTTTGAGCGACGGATGTGGGAGCCCTTCGGACAGACGAAGCCGTTTGCGTCCGCGACGCGATAACGGAAGGCGTCGGCTGCCGAGTCCGACCCCGGAGGCCCCTGCCATCCGAGCGGCATGCCATCCTGGCGGCGACCCATCAATTTCTCGCAGACGTCCTGGCCATTCGCTTTCCTGAACTGGTCGAAGGCATCGACATACTGCTCGATCTGCCGCACCGCCAGGTAACTCCCGTTCAGCGTGAAGCGATTTCCCGATTGCGGCCACCCCTTCACGTCGGGGCAGTAGGTGAGTTCGTCGTACTCGTTTCGATAGCCCAGAATGAACTCGCCGGGCTCGACGACACGATCGTCATAGAAAGACCGGGCGTCCTTTCGGGCCTGCTGCGGCGTGGCACCCTCCTCGTCCCGGAGATCGCGGATCACCGGCTGCGCCAAGCCGTCGCGGAAGCCGAACGGCTCACGCAACTTGCCGTCCGGACACGCGAACGAGCTGGGATTGTTTTCGACGGTGCTGACGACGAACACGGCCGGATCCGGCTCTTCCATGCGCGTGGTCGAGTCGAGCATCCACCATTGCGCAACGAGAATGTGGACGGTCTGGCGACCCTCGACGCCCTCGACATCCGACCAGCGCCATTCGTCACGCGGAGCGTCTCTCAACAGGTCCCGGCGCAATGCGCTTCCCATGCCGCTGCTGAAGGGCGTCGGAAACGGATGCGTCTCGGCCTCGGCACAGCCGAGTTGCTTGAGCCCTGCGAAACTGAAAGCAACCGACACGGCCTCCGTGATCGACGCTTCCGGCTTGGCCTTGCCCTTCCCGACGCATTTGGCACTGACGACCAGCTTGCTGTCGAGCAGACGCGCGAGCCAGCCTCGCGCCTGGTCCTCACAGCCGTCACGGATCGTCAGCAGCCAAAATCGGCTGGACTTGAGCCAGCCGAAGCCGCTCTTCAGCATGCCCTGGATGTCGTGGCTTTGCTCGGAGAGACGCGGAGCGTGCTTCATGTCTCGATGGCCCTCATGATCAGATCGTCGTTGTGCGCGTTACGCTCGCCGAACAAGGCGTCGCGCAGTCCGGTCGCGAGATTGATCTGGTCGACCGTCCGGTTGCAGGCGTCGAAATGGTAGAGATGCGGGAGCATGCTGTCGCGTGCATAGGACTTGAACCTCAGCTCGCACTTGACGCCGCGGAAAACCAAAAAGCGCGTCGGCGGAAAGCTGCGGGCGTTTGCAATACCGGGCTGACCTTCCAATGCCGGCGCGCGCGGATGAAGCTCGGTCCAGCGCCAGGCCAGCGTGGTGCCGACGGCCGCGCCGTTGATGAAGTCGTCGAGATAGCCGCCGAAATTGCCGTCATAGTTCGAGCAGAACAGAAAGCGGCGACCGCCATCGATGATGTGCCAATGGCCGAAATGGATGCCTGGCGCGTTGCCGAGCCAACCTCGCGTGAAGAACACCCGTCCGGCGAACGTCACGATGCGCAGCGCCGCGCGGATGCACCATGCGCTCCACCATTGCGGACCGCGCAGCTCCGTGAGGCTGAACATGTGCTGGGTGCCGTCGACCAACTCGGCCTCGCATCGCTCGACCGACGGATGGATCTGCTGGGCGCGCGGAACGTCCTCTTCAAGCGGGTGAAAGAACGTCCTGCTCGCCCCAGTGAAATAGCGATTGAGCCGGTAGAACAGCGCGCCGATGCAAAGCACGGCGATGATCGCGACGACCGCGATCGCCGTGATCTGCAATCCGGTCAGCTTTGGCAGCTTCGGTTCGATGACTTGATGCATAAAGTCCGGAGCCAGCGCATAGGCCAACGGAGCGAACGTGTAGGCGATGGCGCACAGGAAGACGGCCAGGAGCACGGGCACGCCGATCACCCAGCCGCCCACATAGGTGGCGAGCGACGACAGCGTCTCGGTCGGCCGATCCAGCTCTTGCTGAACGCTGTTCAGCCAGCGCCTCCAGGGCACGAATTGTGCAGGCAGCGGCACCAGGAACAACCAGACGAGGAAGACAATGATGGCAAGCGCCAGCAGCCCATGCCAGCTCATCGTGAACAGGCATTCGGTTGTCCCGGTGATGACGTGTTCGATGGCCTTACCCACCTCTCCCGGTGCGCCGAAGAACCAGCTAGAGGCCCGTGGCAGGGTCCAGACGATCCCGAGCAACAGGAACCACAGCACGATCGCTGCCACGGGATAAATGAGCTTTGCACCGATGCCCGCCCCCTTCCCGCGCCAATAGGAACGCGGCGCAGGCGTGGCGGCCCATCCGAAATCGGGATTGGCGTAAGCCCAACGTGACAGCGCCAGCGCAAATGCGGCGCGATCGTTGCTGTATTTCGACTTCAGCTTCCGCGCCTCGACGCGCGCCCGATCGAGCAGGTCCTTCTCCATTTCGATCTGCCGGACCGACCGGTCGCGGGCGCCGACGAAGCCGCCATCAGCGATGCTGTGCCAGCTCATCAGCTTATCGAGCAATTGCTGCTTCTGCTGTGCCGTCGGCTCCGCGACGTTGGGAACGATCATGCTGCCGAACAGCGCCCACATTGCCCCATCGGGATGGTAGACGAGCCGATACAGCAGATCGTAGGGGCGGAAGCCCTCCTCGACCGCAAGCTCTAGCAGAAGCGACGGCCGCTTATCTGCGGCACCAGCCACCGCCGGCAGCAGCCCGATCGACGCGAAGTGAACCACCGCGACGTCGTGCAAGAGACGGTCCAACGCCTTGCGACACGGTTCTGAAAGCCTGGCCCCGCCGCTCCAGCCTGGCGCAACGATGCAAACCATCTGCTGCCGGACGATCTCGAGCATGACCGTGTTCTCCGCTCGCTCAGGTTATCCGCATGCGCATGGACAACATCAGCGGCCCATCATAGCTGATGGCCTTGCCTTCGCCGCGCGCCAGTTGCAGCCGGGGCAACGTCAGCAATCCGATGAGCGCGCTCGTCAGGATGTCCACCGCGTGGTCCCGGGCAGGACATTGGCGATAGCCATATCCGAACATGAGATAGCGCAAGGGATCTTCCTTGCCCCAGTTGCGATTGGGACAAAAACGACCGCTGTCGGGTACCGCTCTCGGATCGAACAGAGCAGCGACCGACAGCAGGGAAATCTTGCCGCCACCTGGGCATTTGGCGTTTTGCCGGGCGCCCGTCTGCAGCTCCGTGTCGCGGGGCACGTCGCGCGCCAACAGCGGAAAGATCGGCCGGAAACGCATGAGCTCGAGCACATGGTCGCGCACGTCCCTGCGGAAATCGGCGTCGATCCAGACGCGATCCCCGAGACTCCTGGCCCGGGACCACAGCTGGTCGTAGACCTTGGGGCGGCCGAGGAGTTCCTGCACGACGAGGGCTCCCGACTGAACGGTGACCGGATGCGAAATCCAGGCAAGCCCGACCGCGTTTCGTTCGATGTCTTCAGATGCGCTCTTGATACCCCACGCGGTGCCGATGGGGCCGGTCACGCGATCGATGCGCGCCTGAAGCGCATCTCCGCAGGTCTCCGCCCGCCGCCGAAGCTCGAGTGTCGCCAGGCTGCCGGCCAGCAATTGACCGGCAACATACCGGATCTCCAGCATGTACTGCCGTTGCAGGCCCTCATCGACGGCGCCTTGCGCAGATTGGTCCGTTGATCCCGCGACCACTGCGTCGGTCGCCGATCCGAACAGCGGCTTCATGGCGTGGAATACGACCCACATCAGATAACCTTCGATCAGATCGAAAGTGCGCTCGCCGGCTTGAAGGATAGCGATCCGTTTCCTGGCTTCCTCGTCGGACGCGTTTGGAACGTCGAGGGCGTCGAGGCGCTCGTGCACCAGATCTCTGTCGGCCGTGTAGGTCGGGCCGGGATCCATCCCGATCAGATAGTCGCCGGAAACCATGTTGGCCGCATGCGCCGTGTTTGAAAAGCTGCGCGTGCGCTCCAGCACATCCTTGACAGCGCTGGCACGTGCCACCACGCCGAACCGGCCGCCGATCGCAGGCCAGCGCCGAAGCAGCGCCCCGATCGCACGCAGAACCGTCGTGTGGCGGTTGAGCCAGCAGAACAGACCGTAGGAGAGACTGCGCGCTCCCGGCGGCAACGCGTCGGGTTCATAGGTCGAGAGTTTCATGCTGCGTACCCGTCTGTCCGCCAATCTGCGAGCGCCGCGGCGGCCCGTCTGCGGCAATGAGGCATGCCCAGACGCTCCGCCGCCTCGGCTGCTCGCTTGAAATGCGCTTCGGCACCTGCGAGATCGCCGGCCTGCCGCAAGGTCTCCGCAAGCTCGTACAGGGCTTCGGTCTGGTGTCCGTATTCCTCAGCGGCCTGCTCCACCGCCTTGCGTCCGACAACCATCGCATCGTCCAGTCGGCCGACCTTGCGATAGGCGACGCCCAGGCTCACGCGCATGAACGTCCTGCCGTAAGGCCCGGCTGCCTCGTAGATGCGATCGGCGAATCCCTTCTCCAGCATGGGCACCGCTTCGGCGGCCTTGCCGTTGCGCGCCAGCGCGCTGCCGAGAACGCCGGTGCACACGGAAAGCATGGTCGGCACGTTGTACATCATGCATTGCTGCACACCCGTGCGCATCAAGGACTCGGCACGGTCGAGCTCGTCGCGTTCGATCCAGATCTGCGATTGGACAGTGTCGATCAACAGACGGGAATATGGGTGATCGATGTTCGATAGAATCTCATAGCTTCTGGCACAGAAATCATCGGCAGCGGCGCCATCCCCGAGGCGCCACAGCGTGCTGGCAAGAAACGCGTACAGGTTGACGATCGGAATCGCGGCCCAGCCGGGCTGGACATAGTGCGCCGATAGTTCGCGTTGGTAATCGGACAGCAGGCCTCGGCCTTCGGCAGCCGCTTCCGCGTATCGGCCGAGCGCATGCAAGTGCATCAGGCGGGCCTGATGCGCCGCCATCATCATGTGGCGACGCTGTGCGAGGCGCGCCGCTTCAAGGCCCTGCGAAGCGTAGCGCAGCCCTTGTTCGAAACGCCCGCGCATCCAGAGAAATACTGCGGTCTCGGTCGAAACCGCTGCCCTTGCACGCTGATCGTTCAGTTGCACGGCGATGGCTTCAGCCCGCTCCATGTTGTCGAAGATCTCGTCGATCTGCCCGAGCGCCATCATTGCACCGATGGCCTCCAGTCGCAGCGCGAGCTCGAGGGTCTGCGCCGTCGTCGCTCCCTCGACGCGTTGTGCCGCCTGAATGCCCTTCTCCAGCAATTGGACGGCCTCCCGATTGGCCGAGCGCGAGATGGCACGAGCCATCGACTTGACGGAGAATTTTGCCGCCTGCTCCCATTCCTCGCCCCCGAAGGCGTGATGCGCCAGGGCCGGCGCGGCATCGACATCGGTCGCGCCGGGCTGCGCATGCAGCGCCAGGAAGGCCTGGCGATGCAGCGCCTTGAGCCTGGCACGCGTGAGGACGCCGAGCACGACGTCACGAACCAACGCATGACGGAACGCGAAGGCGTGCGACCCGCGCGAGCTCCTCGCCTGATCCGGGCCCGTCAACAAGCCGGACGCGACACAGAGACCCAACAACTCTTCGGCGCGCTCGAGGTCCACGGCCTGCATCGCGGCAACCAGGTCGTGCGTGATGGGATCCCCGAGGATGGCCGCGGCCTCGATCGCCGACTTGGCTGCGTCGGGCAGCCTGTCGACGCGCGCCCCGATCACCGCCGCGATGGAGCCCGGCACGCGCAGCTCGCCGAAAGGCCTCTGCAAGCGGTAGGCGCCGGGGGTTCCCTCCAGCGATCCGTCGTCGATCAGCGTAAAAACGAGTTGCTCCAGGAAGAAGGGATTGCCGTCGGCGCGCGAGACCAGTTCGCTCGTGATGCCGAGCACGGACGGATCGTCGCCGAGACAAGCGCGGGCGAGCCGGAGCATCTCTCCATCCCCGAGCGGCTCGATCGTATGCTCGGCAAACCAGGACGCCCGCCCCCACTGGTGCTCGAAATCCGGACGATAGGTGACGCAAATCAGGACCGGCAGGCCCTGAAGTTTGGGAAGCAGGCCCTCGAACAGCCGCCGGCTCTCGCGATCGGCCAGGAAGACATCCTCGAGCGCGAGCACGAATGCGCCAGACCGCACGCGCCTGCGCACGAGCCAAAGCAACGCCTCGCCGATCCGGCGCCGTCGTTGCGCCGGGTTCAGCGCCAACCAGGCCTTATCCGGCGCCGCAAGTCCCAGGAGATCATTGACCGCCGCCAGATGCTCGGCGCCGTCATCGGGCCACTCCGCCATCAACGCCTGCTTGGCGGAATCCCGAATGTCGGCCGCACTGGTTTGCGGAAGCCCGACCAGACTTGCGGTCAGATCGGTGGCGGTGCTGTAGGCCCGCGTGCTCGCATACCCTCTTGCCTGCGAGAAGCAGATCTCGATCCCCTCTCGTGCGAGGCTGTCCATCCAGTCGACGATCAGGCGCGACTTGCCGATCCCGGCATCGCCGCACAACCCGATCGTTCGCATGCCGGACGTCTGAACGGTCTGCAGCGTCTCTTCGAGGATTCTCAGCGCGTGTTCGCGTCCGATCAGAGGCGCCCAGCGTGGCTTCCGCGTCAACGGCGCGGCCGCCGAACTTTCGGTCTCCACCACGACTTCATGCACTTCGATCGGAACATCGAGTCCGCGTACGGCCCGCACGCCGGCCGTACGCGTGTCGATCTGCTGCGCGACCAGCCGCTGCGTCGCGGCGCTGATCAGGATGCCGCCGGGCGGCGCCATCTTCTCGAGCCGCGACGCGAGATGAATCGTCTTTCCGTCCGCGCCGTAATGGGACCATCGGTACTGTCCGACGATACCGACCAGCACCTCGCCCGAATTGATACCGATGCGCAGCATCGGGCTGACGATGCCACCGATGTCGTGGCCGGGAATGGATGCTCTCTGCATCTTGAGAGCGGCAAGGCACGCCCGCAGGGCGTGGTCTTCCTGGGCCACGGGTGCGCCGAACAAGGCGACGAGGCCATCGCCGAGCAACTGGCTCACCGTGCCGCCATAGGTCTCGACCGCCTCAGCCAACCGGTCCAGCGCCCTGCCGAGATAGGCGCGGGCTTCCTCGGGGTCGACATGCTGCACCAGCGAGGTCGAATTGCAGAGGTCGACGAACAGCACGCTGACCTGCTTGTTTTCAGTCAGCATCTGCGAGCGAACCGGAATATGATGGTGCAGCTCAACGACGCGCGCATCGCGGTGCGGCGCGCCCGGCTCTTCCGCGTTACGATTGAGACTCGCGCCGCATTGAGAGCAGAAGCGATGCTCAGGGGAAATATTGGCTGAACAAGCGGGGCACCTGGTCACGGCAGCACACACTCATCAATGACTTGAACGAAATTACAAATGCGTCTTGGCTTGAACATCGCCCCTTCGAGGCGCGCACCCGCTCAGTAGAAAATCAAGCTGTCGATCAATCCAAAAGATCAAACCAAATATTCGTGCGCCAATCATATTCGCGCACAACCGAAAGATGAATCCAGATAATTGCAGTGGCCGCTCTGGTCCGGCGCAGGATCCGCCGATCATCCTGCCGAAAGCAAAATCAATGCTGAAACAGGAGTTATTATTGTACGCCGGGCCAGCAATTGCAACCCGTATACGCCTGTCGCACAAATTGAAAAGTGACAGTGAGCCAAACCGATCCCGACATGTCCCTCAGCCAACCTGCGCGCGAAAACCGGGAACAAATCGCCATCCGACACATCTCGCGGGGCGGAGGCTCGCATTCGGGAAGGTCATACCCGCTGTCTGATCGGGGGCGGTCGAGCACGCCCCACTTGGACGGGCCGTACGGATCGCCGCCGTCCTCACCCGAACAGCGTGTCCACCAGCAGCTTCACGTTCAAGACCACGATGACGCCGGCGACGATCCAGGCGATCGCCGCGACATATCCCGGAATCGCGAACTGTCCCATCTTGCGACGGTCGGAGACAAAGCGAACCAGCGGGATCACCGCGAAGGGCAGTTGCATCGATAGCACGACCTGGCTGAACACCAGGAGGTCCGCCGTGCCGCGTTCGCCATAGATCGCGGTGACGACGATCACCGGAATGATGGCGATGCCGCGCGTGAGCAGGCGGCGCGCCCAGCTCGGCAGGCGCAGGTCGAGAAAGCCCTCCATCACGATCTGGCCGGCGAGCGTCGCCGTCACCGTCGAATTCAGGCCCGAGGCGAGCAGCGCAACCGCGAACAGGGTCGAGGCGATGCCGAGGCCGAGCAGCGGCGACAGCAGCTCGAAGGCCTGGCCGATCTCGGCAACGTCGGAATGGCCGCTCTTGTGAAAGGTCGCCGCCGCCACGATGAGGATCGCGGCGTTGATGAACAGCGCCAGCATCAGGGCGATGGTTGAGTCCGTCGTCGCCCATTTGATCGCCTCGCGGCGGCCCGCGTCGTTGCGCTCATAGGCGCGCGTCTGCACGATCGAGGAGTGCAGATAGAGATTGTGCGGCATCACCGTCGCGCCGATGATGCCGATCGCGATGTAGAGCATCTCGGGGTTGGTGAAGATCTCGCTCTTCGGCATGAAGCCTTGCAGGACCGCGGCGACCGGCGGCGCCGCCGCAACGATCTGGACCGCGAAGCAGACCGCGATCACCCCGAGCAGCGCGATGACGAAGGCTTCGAGGAAACGGAAGCCGCGGTTCATCAGGAGCAGCAGCAGGAAGGCATCGAGCGCCGCGAGCAGCGCCCCGCCGATCAGGGGAATGCCGAACAGCAGCTTCAGTGCGATCGCGGTGCCGATGACTTCGGCGAGATCGCAGGCGATGATCGCCGCCTCGCAGGCCAGCCAGAGCAGGAAGTTGACCGGCGGCGAATAGGTGCCGCGGCAGGCCTGCGCCAGGTCGCGGTCGGTGACGATGCCGAGCCTTGCCGCCAGCGACTGCAGCAGGATCGCCATCAGGTTCGAGAGCAGGATGACCGAGAGCAGCGTGTAGCCGAACTTCGAGCCACCGGCGAGGTCGGTCGCCCAATTGCCGGGGTCCATGTAGCCGACGGAGACCAGATAGCCCGGGCCGACAAAGGCGAGCAGCCGGCGCCACCAGATGCCACCGACCGGGACGGCAACCGAGGCGTTGACCTCGGGGAGGCTCTTGGTGACGGGGGCATCAGCGCGCCAGCCGGCGGCGTCGGGGGTCAAATCAGGCGTTCGGGCATCCATGCGAGCAGAATACCGAGTTCGCGGCTTATTGCAACTCATTTGCAACTGCATCTAGTGGCTTGGGGCCCCGCTCCGGCCCGTGATCCGCCGCCGTGTCGGGAAACGGGTGGGTGCGGCGGCCCTTTACGCCGGATACTGGCGCCAACCCGACATTGCAGAAAATGAGCCATGTCAAAGCCGCCTCGCCTCCCCGACACGTTTAACCGCCTCGCCTGGTCCAACCTCGCGGCCCAGTCGGCCGAGCAGATCGCATTGGCCGCGGGCCCGATCGTCGCCGTGCTCACGCTTGGGGGCGCGGAAGGCCAGACTGGTCTGTTGCAGACCGCGCTGACCCTGCCCTTCGTACTGTTCACAATTCCGGCTGGCCTGCTCGCCGACCGCATCGCGCGGCGCTCGCTGATGGCCGGCGCCGAGGCGCTGCGGGCTGTGGCCCTAGGGACAATCGTGCTGCTGCTCGCGATCGACGCGCTCAATCTTC
>JAESGJ010000144.1_pt1 | contig 102870 bp, 114 predicted proteins | sample 9266241 | NCBI WGS metagenome assembly JAESGJ01 (sample SAMN14514841, study PRJNA621669) | algae metagenome | isolation source: Brasilonema octagenarum HA4186-MV1 and co-occurring heterotrophs from wet... | place: USA: Manoa Valley, Hawaii | collected 2009-07-20 | reverse complement strand
TCCTGTGAGGCACGTACCCCTGAATCACTCGACCAAGCAATGGCTCTTGCTGTAAATTACATTACCGAAGATGATGCCTTCGGTTGGTTCAACCACTGTGGTCTATTTACCTGAAAATTGCTGTAAATCACAAGTGCTACATAGCGGGCTCGAATTAAATTCATATTCATGTGTTCTACCAATATAATCTTTAACAGAACCCACAATACCTGTTCCATTTACATCTATACAACAGGTGTTGATACTTCCATTCCACAAAACTACAACTCGCTTTTTAGTTTCAAAAATGCACGGCTTTTGCTTTTTTATCGTACTAGTTAAACTTCTGCGTGATGTAGTTTTAGAAGTTACTTGTCCAGCCCAATCATGCTTTTCCTGCTGATGAGGATTATAGGTATAGACGATAGACAAAGGAATAGATTTTTCCTGAAACATTTGTTGAATGCGTTCTTTCTGCCCAATAAGATGTTCCGACAGATAAATATCGTGTATTCCTAATTCAGACAAGCCCCATGCCATTGCCTCATCAAGGAGTATACCGTTGGTGATAAAATTGCACTCAATTCCTTTTGTTTTAGTATAGGCGATAAAATCTAATAATTCAGGGTGAAGTAGGGGTTCTCCAAAATTGTTAAGAAACAAATCTTTTTGTCCACATTCAATTGCTAATTCAACAACATCTACAAATGTAGAAAAAGACATATTTCCTTTCGTTCTACCTTGAGATGGCTGAGGACAGTAAGAACAGGTTAGATTACAAAAATTTGAGATTTAAACTTGATAGATATACATAGTTTTGAAGCCCTAAAATATTAACAACTACTCAATACAATCATTCATTTGTGCGTGGAGTGCATGAGTTTAGTAACATTTGTGGTAAACGGCGCGATCGCCTCCTGCAACAAAAGTGTCAATGCAGTCTTTCCCACGAGAAACCGCCGCCGGTGCAGAAGTACAGTAACCACCAAGATGCTCCCAATCACTCCAGACGGAACCATCCCAACTCTTGCGGTACATTGCACCATCACAGCCAACAGTAAAGATATCTAGCCGATTTTCCGCAACATAAGTGGCAGCGACACCATACTGGCAATACCCTCCCAAATTTTCCCAACCACTCCAGGTTGAGCCATTCCAGTGCTTGTGATAAATCGCACCATCTCCGCCTAAAACAAAGGTATCAATGCAGTCTTTCCCACGAGAAACCGCCGCCGGTGCAGAAACACAGTAGCCTCCGAGATTTTCCCACTCATCCCAGGTTGAACCATTCCATCGCTTGTGGTACAGCGCACCATCAATGCCAACATTAAAAATATCTAGCAAATTCTCACTACCAGAAGCGGCGGCGATTCCATAGTGGGAATACCCGCCAAGGTTTTCCCAACGACTCCATTTTGAACCATCCCACCATGTGCGGTAAGTAGCGCGATCGCTACCTAAAACAAAGGTATCAATCCGATTCTCTCCTCTGGCGATCGCAGCTGGTGCAGAAACACAGTAGCCCCCTAGTCTTTCCCAATCACTTCAGACTGAGCTATTCCACTTTTTGTGGTACATAGCGCCGCCTCGGAAGCTGAAATCCATTGCTGACCTATTGTTTCTAACCAGGTAGTACCAGCAGTCCCTACCAGACCGAGATAGAGGACAATGCCATAGTTATTGCTCAGCGTCTCAAATTGCCCGACGCTTAAATCCGGTACTGCCCAGATGGTACTTAACACTGCTACAATCCACAGTTGGATGGCAGTCAAGGATAGGGTTAAGTGGCGTTGTGCCGTTTGCTGAAGTACCAGCATATAAACCCCGTAAATGAAGGTGTCGCCAAACAATAACAAGTCACCCATGCTTAGAGAGCCATTTTCCCAGCACATAATGCCGATGCCTGTGAGGGCAACTCCGGCGGCGAGTAAAGTTTTAAGTAGCAAGGGCTGACCGAATAACGCCCCCAGCAGGGGTACAATGATCACATTTAGGCTGAAAATGAATCCTCCCCGGTTGGCATTGGCAGTTTCCAGCCCCCTCGCTTGGAAGGCGAAGCAGGCGAAAAGTAGAAGTCCTAAAACTATGCCATCACGTAATATTTGAACGTTTAAAGAGCGTAAGTGCGGGGTAAATATTGCTGCTGCAACAGTAAAACGGCTGGCGGTGAGTACAGCTGGTGAAAAGCTAGTGACTGTATCTTTGGTCAGTGGGAAGGTTGTCGCCCATATTAGACTGACGATCGCGATCGCAATTATGCCCCGAATGTGGAGGGCGTTTTGCGTGCGTTGAGTGCAGTCATCTAGTTTCATGTTATGTTTACCATTCATTTAGACACGTTGCAATGCCCCAGAATTTCTTAGTTCTGCTAAGGTGGCATTGCCAGTACAAAATAAAGCTGTTTCGAGTTCAGCAATCAGAACTTCGACCAACTCATCAACGGCGGATTCCGATTTGACGGCTGCTTCTAAAAAAGGTCGGGCTAAACCTGCTAAATCGGCTCCTAAAGCGATCGCTTTGGCGACATCCAATCCATTGATTAACCCGCCGGAAGCAATCAAGGGAATTGTCGGCGCGTTCCCCCGGATGGAATTGATGCACTCGGCGGTTGGTAAACCCCAATCAGCAAAAGTTTGTCCCAAACGGCGCTGCTTGTTGTCTTTTGCGCGTTGGCTTTCTACTTTTGACCATGAAGTTCCACCTGCACCGGCAACATCAATGGCTGAAACTCCTGCATCAATTAACTTTTGTGCCATCGCCGCAGAAATTCCATTTCCCACTTCTTTGACAACAACCGGAACAGGTAGTTGCTGACAAAGTTGGGCAATTTTACCCAACAGCCCCCGGAAATTTGTATCTCCTCTTGATTGCACACACTCTTGCAGGGGGTTAAGATGCAAAATTAGTGCATCCGCTTCCAGAGAATGAACAAGATGCAAGCAATCATCAAGTCCACATCCATAATTTAGTTGTACAGCTCCTAAGTTCGCTAACAACAAAATGTCAGGAGCAAAGGAGCGCACGGCAAAGGTAGGAGCTAAATGAGGCTGTTCAATCACAATTCGTTGCGAACCAACTCCCATTGCTAATTGGTAGCGTTGAGCAACAATTGCTAAACGAGTGTTGACTAGCTGCGCCAATTCAGTTCCTCCTGTCATCGAAGAAATCAGTACAGGAGCGCCAAGATTTTTACTCAGGAAGGTTGTTTGCAGATTGATATCGCTGCGGTTGATTTCAGGAAGACAGTGATGAGTGAAGCGATAGCACTCAAATCCACTAGTTACCTGCTGAAACTGGACATCTTCTTCTAAGCAGACACGTAGGTGGTCGGCTTTGCGAGTCTCAATTTCAGTTACAGCATTGACTGATGGGACAGTGGTAGTCATAATGGTTTGCGTTGACGACGGGTTATTGGTAGCTTGGTGTAAATAGCCTCCTGAAACTTAGCAACATCAAATTCGGCAATACTAAATACTCCTGTTTTATCGAACAGCCGCGAGGAAACGCTGTCTTGACAGATGTAGTTAACGCGAATTTCCTCATGTAACGATTCCAAAAGCAGTTGGATGTTTGCTAGCTGCGCATCTTCAATGGCTTTACTTTGAAGATCGTTTGGGTCAAGAACATGACCATAACTGCGAACATGAAAACGGCACTCTCTTGACCGGGCGGGAACTAACGAAAAAGTTTGGACGTGTTCGGGAAATACGCTCAAAGAAAAAGGCATTGGAATTTCTTCTTGCGCTGACATCGAGCAGAAGGCAGAGTAACACAGCGTTTCAGGCAGAGACTCGTTTTCCGCAGCGAAATCTTGTAATTGCTGCTCACGCTCCCAAGAATGTCGAGCGATCGCTTTGGCACAATCATAATATTGTCGCTCGATTGGGGTTAAGCTGGGTGAAGCCGGATCGGGCATCGGAATAATCATGCCGTTAATGCCTTCACAATCACTCGACACTCCAAACCGACGAGTTAAACCTTTGTGCATCATGGGAAAGTGGTAATCTTCTAAAAAGTTTTCCCACAGGAGTTTGTAATCCACCTCCACATTAATGTTATAGCGACCAACTCCACCAATGGGTTGCATATCTTGTAGTTGGTAGGGTTCTAATAACCCAGGTAAATACCAACTATCGGCTAATCTTGAGCCTTCCCAACTAAAGCGAATGAAAATAAATCCATAAAAAATGTCAATATCGATGGGTTCTAAACCGTAGTTGGGTAAACCAAATTTTGGATAGCTTCCCCGTTGTGTGACATCCTGAAGTTTGCCAGCGAACAATTCACCACTTGCAGTGCGGATGACATAGGCTCTTTCACCGATAATATCTAGCCAAGTGAAGTTACCCGGTTGTGGAACTTCGTTGATATGGCAAACAAATTGCCAAGTTGGTTTAATTAAATGCTCAACTTCGAGAGCAAACAATGCTGGATCGCCATAAATCCAGATTGGCAATGCTTGCCTTCTTTGAGATGATTCGGCATATTCTATGTCATCAGCATCAATTTTGGAATACTCAATAGACTTTCCAATGATTTGCTTTTGATCATCATTGCTGTAAACTCCTTGCAGCACTTCATCCAATTCTGCGGTTGACCCATCACTATTAACAGTCAGGATAACCTGTTTGAGTTCCGCAATCAATGACTCTAATATTAATTGCCGACTATCGCTTCTTCCTTCTGAGGTAATCTCTACAATTAGCTGTTTTATTTTCTCTTCTAAATAACCAATTCTCAACCAGAGGCGGATTTGTTCTGGAAGTGTGGCGCTTTCTCCATCTGCATAGCCTGGACTCACAGAATTAAGCAGATTTATAATTTCTACCCCGATATTTTGATGGCTTTCAGGTTGTGATTCTTGCTTGATATGACTATTTTCTGAAAAATTGGCAAAAATTCCCTGATTTTCATCAATTTTGACCTCAAACTCCTGCAAACTGTAGTTTGTCAAATCAAAATCAGCACCAAACTCTCCTCTATTTGCACCTGGTGCATTCTTGCAATGACCATCTATACCATAAGCCCATCCATGATAAGGACAAAGAGCCCATTTATCTACATTTACACAACCCTGACCTTCAAAGACCGGTGCTTGGCGATGAGTGCAGACATTGAGGAAAACGCGAATCCTTCCATCTGCTTGGCGTACAGCCACTAACGGTTCCTGAAAAACCTGAACAGTAATAAAATTTCCAGGCTTGGGAATTTCTGCCGCGCCACAAATAAAATACCAGTTTTTCTCTAGTTCCGATGGTTCAACAAAGATTGAACGTATAATTTTAGCGGCAAAGTAATTATAAACAGTTTTTATCTTAACTTCTGACTGATTTTGTTTGTTATATTCAGCAACTCCATTTAATAAAGATTTATAAATATCTTCAATAGTAGGATTGCCTTTTGCTGATAATAAATTGGTGATAAAACTATTCCATGCTACCTCATTGTTCTTAGGAAAATTAGTTCCCATAGCAACAAGTAAATATTGTTGTTGTCCAACTTCAACAAAAAGTTTACACAGTTCCTTTTCTTTGACTAAAGTCATTTCGTTTTTTCCTACTCTATCATCATATTCGGAAGTAATTGTTATGGAATTGTGGCAACAATAGGGAATTGGTGTACCCTAACTCTTCTAATTTACTCAAAATTTTATTTGCGCTTTGGGAAATACTTTCTTGATTAGTTTTGCATTCAACATCAGGTTCAAGAGGTATTTCATATAAATCATCAATTCCAGTGAAATTTTTGATTTCGCCAGTCCTGGCTTTTTTATATAAACCTTTGACATCTCGCTGTTCGCAAATTTCTAATGGTGCATTAACGTATACTTCAATAAAATCTCCAATCCGTCCTTTGACTTCTTCACGAATTGCTCGATATGGCGAGATCACTGAAACCAATACAATCACGTTATTTCTAGTTATGAGTTGAGCTACAAAACCAATTCGCCGAATATTTTCGTTACGATCCTCCTTGCTGAAAGTTAACCCCTTACTTAAGTTTTGGCGAACTACATCACCGTCAACTACCTCAATTTTATATCCTGTGCGTCGCAGTTCTGTTTCCAAAAATTGGCAGATGGTGGTTTTGCCAGCACCACTCAAACCAGTTAACCATATTGTTACACCACGCTGTTTCTCCACCATCCTACCCTTACCCTTTTACTAAACTGCTGGTCTAAAAAAGTGAGTTTTGCGAGTTTTAATTTTACCTTTTTAAAAAGAGTATACATCAGCAAAAAGCTCATCGATTTGGCTACTATCCTTGCTAATACCAATAAATATATCCCAACAAACTCCATAACTGTCATCAATTGTAATATGCTCAATGTGGTGTTTACCTGATGCAATTACTCTTTCCATTTGATAAAACTGAAGTATATGCTCCATCCTAACAAAAAGACTGTAACCTGGACGTTCATAGACGATATTACTATGAAAAATCTCCGCAAGACTTTCCTAACCAAAAGAATCAACGGCGCAAAATAGGTCAACGACTAATTTAGTATAGGTTGTGATGACTTGCGAATTGCTATTTGGATACATAATTTGACTCTTTTTATGCATTTAGTTTCGCTTGAGCAAGAAGCTGCTAATAACTAACTGTGTAGATAAGATTCACAATTAGCAATTCACTATTAGCCATTAGCAATAGTTAATATTAATTTTCCATAATTGGTTCAGGGATTACTGGTACTGGATGGTCGAGACGATAAGCATTCCAAGGTTTGAGGAAAGAATCTCGCTTCATGCCAGAAAATCTTCCTCACTGTTTATGAAATAGACTTTCATAAAAGTCTAACTCTTTCTTTAAGAAATAAGGTGCTTTTTCTCCATCAACTTTCACAAACATTCTGTAGGTATTATAATGTTTAGCTGCTACATCATCTGAGTAAAACATCAAATCATCTTCAATGTCATTTAAAACTTCTAGAAGCCACGTCAGTCTTAATTCTTCATTTAGATCATCTTCTAGGTAATTTAGACCTAACATTTTGATCAAAGTACAATGTAAAAGTCGATAGTCATAATAACGTAATTTAGCCGCTTTTTTAATCATTCCATGATTAACATGATAGCTAGCTAATAGCTGAGTTTCTAATTCAAAATATTCACCCAGCTTTTGCATATATGATTCAACTTTACAATGCTTGAGATTATGCTCTTCTAAAACAGCCAAGTTCATTTCTTGCTTGGAATACCAAGGATAATGTTGGAGCTTTTCATAGCCTTCACTTTGATTGTTTTCAACTTCATCATCAGTTTGATAAACCAGAGCTTCAATAAATCCTAAAACTGGATAAAACCGAAAAAAAACATTCATTGAGAGGTTATAAATGGGAAAATAATAAAGTACGAATTCTCTCAATACTCTGCTATACCGACGCATACTCTGATAATAAATGCAGGAGATTTTGGAAGCAAGCTTATTAACTAAAACTCCTGAATCACGCGCGGTTGTGAGTGTAGCTTTCGAGATTGTCATAAATAATGAATATGGTTGGTGTGAAAAATTCAAACAAAGGACAAAGTGAGGACATGTCTTCTCTTAATAGAAATGAGTTGTCAATAACTTCATTCAATTTCTGCTAGCAGTTCGTCCAACGCTTCTTGGCTTAAACCAACTTCTGGGAAATCTGAAGGGGTATAACCTCCTGCTTCTGGGGATAAGCAGTGGTCAATAATAGCTTCTAAGACTTTCACATAGTTGTTAGCCAAATTTTCTACAGTAGCCTGATGATGGAAAGCTTTGCTATATTTCCACTCCAGCTCTACCTTCAATGACTAATCCATTAACATTCAACAAATGGCGGCGCTGTCCTTTGGGGCTGTGAATAGAACCGCTAGACTCTTGGGCATATTTCCAACCAAGGGGTGCTAGGTGCGTTTGATCGAATTGACCCAAGTAATTAAAGCTCACCTGAGCTTGAGGAAGTAGCTCAAGTTGCTTGCTTATGTCTGGGTTAAGATACCGCAGGATGCCATAGCCAATACCTCGGTTGGGGATGCATCGCAGTTGCTCCTTAACCGACTTGAGAGCTTCTCCAGGATGGTGAAGGTTTGCAAGTTTTAAGCAAACCGGGAATATACTGGTAAACCAGCCTACAGTACGGGACAAGTCTATGTCCTCAAACAAGTCCTCCCGCCCGTGACCTTCTAATTCAATCAGTAGGGAGTCATAGCCTGTCCATCCAGCAAAACTTTGCACTAATGCGGTCACCAGAGGTATAAATTACGTAAGCGGAGTTAGTTGTTTGCACATTGCTGAGGCAATTGTCTCGACTCGACTGAGAAATAATCTGCCAATCCCGATCTAGACAGATAACTACTGCTCCATGCTCCGATAGCTGGGTAACTAATCGCTGTTGTGTCAACAAAACCTTAACTTGCGAATCTTTCAACACGAAGGCGATCCGCTCTGGGGGATATGTTGGATCGATAGGAACATACGCACCGCCTGCTTTGAGGATGCCGATAATCATTTGTAGCGATCGCTCGACGCAAATTCCCACCAATACTTCTGTTCCGACTCCCAAGGTTTGCAGATAGTGCGCTAATTGATTGGCGCGATCGTTCAACTCCCCATATGTCAGAGACTCATTCTCATACACCAGTGCGATCGCATTACTGTTTTGTTCTACCTGCTCCTCAAATATTTCATGGATACATTTTGTGTCAGGATACGCTGTGCAAGTATCATTCCATTCCACTAGCAATTGATGACGTTCATGCTCAGTTAGCAACGGCAATGTACCCACTGATGCTTGCGGATTGGTCACAATTCCCGCTAATAATGTCTGGAAATGACCAGTCATGCGGGCGATTCTATCTTCATCGAACAAATCAGTGTTATATTGCCAAAATGCCTCCAGGGAGTTTCCTTCGTTTGTGTTTGTTTCCCACATTTGTAATGTGAGGTCAAACTTGGCATTGACGTTATCTAGATGTAGAGGAGCGTAAGCGAAGCTCGCCGTAGGCATCGCTAATTCAGGCGTTTCTAATTGCTCCAAATGTGCGATCGCCTTCTCTATAGGAGTGCGAGGAGCAACGAATTCTATATCTAACTGAGGACGTTGGCGCTGTTGTCGTGATGCAATCTCTTTGAGGATGAGTTCGGGGCTGTAGAGATTCCGAGCAATGCGCTCAAAGAAGTCTGCAAAGGAGGCTCTTTTTACCGAGCTATCAGATTTTGGTTCTTGCTCAGGATTTTTATCTACGATAAATCTGTCGGATATAAGTATTTTATTTTATTCGGACGAGGTTGCTTTTACATCTTCTTGAACTACGCCATCTATTTCGGATAAAAGTACTTTTCTGGCTTCGGACGAGACAGAAAAAGGTTGACGTGTAAGGAATGTGCCCTATAGTTTAGACTCGTTTAAAGCTAAAGATTTTACTCAACTAATGTCACTGGTAGGAGGACATCCAGCACTAATTCAGATTAGTTTGTACTATCTTAAGTTTCAAGAAATGACCCTGCAACAAATAATAGAGGAAGCGATCGCCAATGGTGGCATCTACCGCGATCATTTATGGCGACAGTTGATCAAACTACAAGAAAATCCTAGATTGGCAAAGACTTCTGCTGAAATTCTAGCAGCAAAGCAAGGTATTTCTCTTAATCCTATTGACACTTACAAGCTTGAAGGTTTGGGATTAATTCGCTTTGAGGGCGATCGCATCTTACCGCGTTACGGACTCTACCAGTCCTATTTTGCAAAACAGCTATCGACAATTGTTTAATAGAGCAACAGTAAGGCACTCACTCAATCAACATCGAGTACTGTAGCCTGAGCCTATTTTATTAGCCCAAATTTTTGCCAAGCTCACTTCTTTGGGAGGTATCCATCCCCTTTCCACAGGCGTTGAACCCTCGTAAATTGGCTAAGGTATTGTAGCTATAATATGTTTTCAGTTTAAAATAATTTTTTGCTAACTTTCTTAACTGTCTTAACTATCCTTGCATTTTCGCTTCTTAGCTGAGAATATCTAAACGCTTAGTACAGGTCGCTGCAAAAAAGGGTCGGAAATCATGCCGCGATGCTCCAGCAGGGAGCCACCCAAAGGGTGATCGCTTCGTCAGATCGAGTCGTGTTAGGAGAGTTTTGAGTTTGGTATTTAGCTAAAAATTTCGCAGTTGACTTCTCACTCCAACCAAAAGGGTGTGCTGTAGTATTCCACGAGCGCAATAAACGCTTCTAATCGCTCACTTAAAGCTTTTTTATCAGCTAAATCACCTCTTTTAAAACGTTTTCGCTGTAAAATACTAAACCACTGTTCAACTTGGTTCATCCAAGAACAAATGTTAACTAAAATATACGGTAAGTTCATTTTTGTGCTTATCCTTTCTATTTTTCAAATTTGGGATGCTTCCGAGTCACACAGATAATTCATCTGTGTTAATCTATGTTAATCTGTGCTTATAAATCTTAAATAGAGGTTTTGGCGAAAAATTATCTTTTATATATGAATTATGTTTGACAACTTTCAACCAATATCTATTATTGCAATAACTGCTGTTATTTCTAGTATTGCACTCCTCGGTTATTTCTCCTGGAAAACTTTGATCACCTCAAATCTTTTTCAAAAAGCAATCAACCTCTATCAACAAGAAGATTACAAAAGTGCTGAAGCAGCTTTTCGTCAAGTCATTGCTCTGAACTCAACTAATGATGTTGTTCACTTGCTACTAGGAGATACTTTGATACAGCAAGGTAAAATAGAAGAAGCAAGGCAACAGTTTCAAGAAGTGATTGACCGTGCTCCTAAAAAAATTGATGCTTATTTGCGTCTGTCAAATGTTTTAATGCAACAAGAAAAAAAAGGGGAAGCAATTGTAACTCTGCAAAAAGCTAAAGATTTATGCCAAGCACAACGTCAACCAGAAAAAGCAGAACAAATTAATCGTATTCTTCAAAAAATGACTAAGAATAATTCCTAACTCATGGCTGAACAAAGGGGCAAAGTCTACATCGTAGGTGCTGGACCTGGAGATATAGGATATCTAACGCTCAAGGCTTACAGGCTGTTATCAAGTGCTGAGGTTTTGGTTTACGATGCTCTGGTAGATCCTGAGTTGTTGCAATGTGTACCGCCTGATTGCTTGAAGCTGAATGTGGGGAAACGTGGTGGTCAAGCGAGTACACCGCAAGCTGAAATCAACCAGTTAATGGTAAAGTATTGTCAACACAGAAAGCAAGTTATTCGCCTCAAGTCTGGTGATCCATTTATTTTTGGTCGTTGTAGTTCTGAAATTGAGGCGTTGAAAGCAGCTGGTTGTGAGTTTGAAGTTATCCCAGGAATCTCCTCAGCAATAGCTGCACCGTTGCTGGCGGGAATACCTCTGAGCGATCCAGTTATGAGTCGGTGTTTTGCTGTGTTTACTGCTCATGATCCAGATGCTTTGGATTGGGAGGCGCTATCACGGTTAGAGACATTAGTTATTTTAATGGGAGGACAGCATCTAGGAGATATTTTACACCGGCTTGTGCGACAAGGACGCTCGCGCTTAACTCCCATAGCCATTATCAGATGGGCAGGAACACCTCAACAAACAATCTGGACAGGTACTTTAGAAAATATACTTGAGCAAACATCCGGTGTGTCGTTGTCGCCAGCGGTGATTGTGATTGGTGAAGTTGTGGGGCTACGTAGTTATCTGCAACCTGAGAAAATATCATTAGATAATTCCTCAGTCGCTGACACTTCACACCCTGAAACTATGCAGACTAACCTCGCCCTCTCCTCCTCTTCACGCCCCCTGACTGGTAAAACAATTGTAGTCACACGAGCAGCTGGACACTCAAACCAGTTTACTCAAACTCTCACCTCATTTGGCGCAAATGTCATTGAAATGCCAACATTGGAAATTGGTCCGCCTTCGAGTTGGCAGGGTTTGGATCATGCGATCGCCCACATATCTGAGTTCCGCTGGTTAATTCTCACTTCCACCAATGGTGTAGGCTATTTCTTTGAAAGACTCTTTGCACAGGGTAAAGATGCTCGTGCTTTATCTCAAATCAAAATTGCCGTTGTTGGTGAAAAAACGGCTCAACGTCTCAATCAACACAGCTTACAACCAGATTTTATTCCTCCCAACTTTGTTGCAGATTCTTTGGTGGAAAACTTTCCGGAAGAACTCACAGGTAAAAAGGTTTTGTTTCCCAGAGTAGAAAGCGGTGGACGGGAAATTTTAGTCCAACAATTCACAGCCAAAGGCGCAGAAGTGATAGAAGTCGCGGCTTATCAATCTTGCTGTCCCAAAAGTGTTCCTCCCTCAGCAGAGTTAGCCCTTGAAAGTGGAACTGTAGATGTTATTACCTTTGCGAGTTCTAAAACTGTGCAATTTTTCCATCAATTAGCACAAAAGATATTCTCTGAAGACTCTCAAAACAATCCATCTTTGGTGACTGATGCGTTCGAGGGAGTTTGTATTGCTTCGATTGGTCCCCAAACTTCTAAAACTTGTCATTCCATATTTGGACGCGTGGATGTGGAAGCTGAGGAATATACCTTAGATGGATTGACTCAAGCACTGATAAAATGGGCAACACATTCATAATCATAACTGCGGATGCACAAGCTTTGCACAGAGATAATTTATCTGCGTCCAAAACTCGTGCATGTGCGGTTTCATATTCAAAAAACTAAAAATAACTCATGACTAAACGCATCATCGGGTTAACAGGAGGAATTGCGACAGGCAAAACAACTGTTGCCAATTATTTGGCTAATGCTTACAATTTGCCCATTTTAGATGCAGATATCTATGCCAGAGAAGCTGTATCTGTCGGTTCAGCCATTTTACAAGAAATTGCTCAACGCTATGGAGAAGAAATTTTACTTCCTGACGGTAACCTCAACCGCCAAAAGCTGGGTGAGATTATTTTTAACAATCAAGAAGAACGCATCTGGGTAGAGGGTTTAATTCATCCTGATGTGGGCGATCGCTTTCTCAAAGAAATTGCCCTATCGCCTGCACAAACATTGGTGTTAGTCGTCCCTTTACTCTTTGAAGCCCAAATGACCGATTTAGTCACAGAAATTTGGGTAGTCAGTTGTTCTGAACAACTGCAACTGCAAAGATTAATGCAGCGGAATCATTTAACTTTAGAGCAAGCACAAGCCCGTATCACAAGTCAAATATCAATAGCAGAAAAAGTAGCCCATGCTGATGTTGTTTTGGATAATTCTTCCACTCTTGAAGTGCTGCTCAAACAAGTGGATGCAGCACTGTAAGTATATAAGCTGCCTGCTTACAAATCTGCTAGTAATCTAGCCTTTCTCAAAATAAATGTTAGCACCGTCTCTTTTTGGGAAATAATATCTGCTGTAACTTCCATACCTGGTTGAATGGGATATTGCTGATTTCCTTTCTCTAAATAAAGTTTCTCTGGTTCGATAGTCACTTCGTAGAAAGGTGGTACTAAGACGCTGCCATTATTTTGTGGTGTAATGGCATCGGCAGTTATTGCTCTGATAGCTCCTTTGAGGATACCGTAATCTGGGTAAGGATAAGTAGAAACCCGCATCTGGACTTTACCCTGTATGCAATCTGCAACTTGTGAGGCTTTACAAACTTTGACTTTACTAATATCACTAGCAGTAACGCGGGCTTTTATAACCAGAGGGGCGTTGCTGGGGGCAATTTGAGCGATCGCCTGTCCAGGACGCACAACCTGACCGGGATTTCGCAGTTCCAGTTTGAGAATAGTGCCTGTCTCTGCTGTGCGAATGATATTTTTTTCTAGGTCTTTCAGGATTTGTTGAAGTTCTTGATAGTCACGGCTAATTTGATTTTCAATTTCAATCCGACGCTGAAGCAAGCTTTCTTTTTCTTTGTTCAATCCAGCAAGGGTAGACTGACCCCTTGCCGTTTGTTGGGCAATACTTTCTTGTGCGATCGTTACTGCAGATTTACTGGGATTAAGCCCCGGTGTGGCGCCTTGGAATCTCGCTTGGGCAGCTTTGAAGGATTGTTCTTTCTCCTTAATTTGTAACTGGGAAATCGCCCCTGTGTTTCCTAGCTGTTGATATCGCTTCATTTCTTCTTTTGCTAACTCCAAAGCCGCTGAGGCTTCTTGCACTTGGGCTTGAGTGATAAGTTGTCTGTCTCGATATTCCCGTTGACTGCGACTGAGTTCAGCTTCAGCAGATGCGATCGCCCGTCGCATCAAATTGGACTCAGCCGTGATTTGAGTTTGTAGCGCCTTCATCTGGGCATCAATTTGGGCAAGTTTTAACTTATTTTGGCGAATATTGAGGTCTATATTACTTCTTCTGGTTCGGAGTTGGGAACTGTCGATAGTGGCTATCTCCTGACCTTTGTCAACAATCTGATTTTCTTTCACCAAAATGCTGTTTACGACTCCTGATGTTGCTGCTTCCACAATTCGCAGTTCTCCCGCCGGTCGAACACTGGCGGCGGATCTAACAGTGATGGGGTATTTGATAATGCTGGCAAGTAAAATAGCGACGCCACAACTCCCAATCAAAATCAGTCCCCCTACCGTTACCCAACGGCTGACAGTAGGTACAAATTCGTCACTTTTTACTGTACGCAAGAACTCTGGGTTATTTTTTGTCAGCATAGTTAATTAATTAATGTAATAAATTATTGCTATATTTGACTTAGAAGTATCGAGCTATAGTTGCAGAGCTTGCTCAAACTCCTAACTTAGTAAAGTTTATCTTAAAAATTCACAATTTTATATCATGAGTTAAATACTGAAACTTTATGTAATTTATATAGCATTAATAAAATCATAAAATAATTTTCTCAAATGTAGTTTACTTTACATCTTACGCAAATCAATAATGACTTCTAATACAAGAAGAACACTCGATTATTAGTGTTTATCAAATCGAAAGCCAAAAAGACTTAAGTATTACTTTTTACTTTCAAAAATCGTTCAAATCTCAGGAATTTTGCAAATAAAAAACAGCAAAAATGAGAACATTAGCAAGATTTCAGTAAAAAAACGCCAAAAATCACTGTTGTTACTTCTGATTTTTATGTTATTAGTTAACCTTAGGCTTACCTAAGTTAACAGCATGTTAAAAGTAAGCTACTTCAAAAACTGATTCATATTCGGAGGTTCTAAAATGGGTGTTCCCATATCTACCCTGCATCCATCTGGCTTTGACTTGTTTTCTGTTGCTGAAAATTTCCTCACAGATTTATCAGCAGAAGACGAATCTATGATAAGTGGTGGTGGCGGATGCAAGTCTAAGAGCAAGAAGTCCAAGAAAAAGAGTAAGAGCAAGAGCTGTGGTTGTGGCTCTTACTGCTAACCTGAAATTTTCTCAATTTGTCAAAATTTGAGGAATTATAACACCTACGGCTGAAAGCTTTTTAGAGCCTTTCTCACAGGTTCTAGTTGCTATTGGTTTATGAAAAGTAGGGTTTTTATCATTGGTATAATCGTCCAATGGTAATAAAAACCCTGCTTTGATTGGATTGTAATTAATACCATTGTAACACAAGATGAAACTGCGAAAAAGTTTCTGGTTAGGTGGTACCACCCAAGCAAGATTTGAATTGTGTTTTTCGCTTTATGACATTTCAATAAAAATAATTTGGGAAGGAAGTCAAGAAAAAAACTGTATATTAAGGAAGTTAGTAGGATTTGTTTATTCAGAAATATCAACTATGGCATTTATATTAAGTTATCACAATGTTTTTGATTACTTAATTGAACATGGACTTTGCGACCCAAAAGAGCAAGCACTTAGCAAAATTGAATCAAGAAGCTCTAAGAATTTCAATTTGTTAGTAACTTTTCCAAATAATTGTCATCTACTGATTAAGCAAGAGCTTTATAACAAAGAAGGAAACACAAATAATGAGTTAATGACAGAATGGATAGTTTCTGAGTGGTTAACAGCTTTTCCCGAAATAAGTTACATTAACTCATTGGTATCAGAGGCAATTTATTTCAATTCAAGTGATTCAATAATCATTTTAAAATACCTGGATAATTATTGCGATTTAGAGGATTTTTATAGTCAAACTCAGAATTGTTCAACACTCATTGCTAAGCATATTGGAAAAGTGATAGCGACAATTCATAGCAATACTTTTGACCGCAATGATTACAGAGATTTTTTGTTCGCTGAAAGTCAAGAAAATGAGAAAAAACCAAATTTTTTACGTGGTTTAGAAAGGATTCGACCAGGAGTGTTTGCTCAGGTTACGTCTGACAATCTCAAATTCTTTAAGCTATATCAGCGTTATGAGAGTTTTGGACAGGCGATCGCAAAACTAAAAACTGACTACCAACGCCGCTGTTTGATACACAATGACTTAAAACTGAACAACATTTTACTGAACAATCAATGGCAGCAATCTCTTTCCAATACAGATGCATCAGCCGATAGTATCATACGAATCATTGACTGGGAAAAATGTACTTGGGGCGATCCCGCATTTGATTTAGGAAGAATTATTGCCAGCTACTTAAATATATGGCTTAGTAGCTTAATTATTAGTACAGACATTGATTTAGCAGTAGCTTTGCAGCTAGCCACAACTCGATTAGAGCATATCCAACCAAGTATTAATGCACTTCTCAAAGGTTATTTTCGGAAATTTCCAGAAATCATAAATGCTTACCCGGATTTTCTGAAAAAAGTCATGCAATTTAGTGGTATGGCATTGTTAGAAAAAATTCAAGTCGGGATTCACTATCACGAACCGTTTGGCAACAGAGGAATTTGTATGCTTCAGGTTGCGAAAACACTATTGTGCGAACCGGAACAATCGTTATCGATTATCTTTGGTACCACAGCATCTGAACTAAGCGATATTCGTCTCATTCCTGCCTAATTATAAATTGACAAATGTCAAACTCCATGCTGTAAAATCTTATCGCCTAGCAGGCAAATTCAACCGATAATATCATGTCCGGCTAATTAGTTATGATTCCCACGTTGACTACACCCCTCCCCTTACTAAGGGGAGGGGACGTGATAGCGAAGCGTGGCGTTAGCCATAGCGTAGCTTTACGGGGGTGGGGTTCTTCGAGAATAATAAATATTCAACCGGACATTATATAAGAGTAGATTTTTAGACAGACTTTTAGACCAAGAATAACATTAATTATGCAATTACTAGGTGCTCTGCCAAATCAACTGCTAAATCCTATTTCTGACATTGTTAGCAAGGTTCAAATTCAGTCTAATTTTTGTATTAGTCATCCAGATTACAACCCATTGGAACTGTCAGCAGAGGTAGTCGCTTCGATGCAACAACTACCGAAGGACATTCAAAATAAGTATCTCAACTTGCAACTACGAACTTTTCTGTATGGAATTTATTACAATGGCAACTTAAAAGAGACTCTAGCAATTAGAGCCAACTCAGATTCTTTAGAAAGTGAGGAAAATTTAGAGAACAATACTATCAGGGGGCTAAACCGGGATTTTTACGAAGGATTGCAAAAAAGTAATTGTGGAAAATCCTACTTTGATTTTGGGTGGCGCGTGTTGCGGCAAGAAAGCGATGGTTTACTGGTTGTACAAAAGAATGGTTTAACATTGCATATTGAGTGCGAGCGCGATCTCCAATCAACCCAACAATCCCCTACTGTAGGCGATACCGTTGCTGTAAGAATGCCTCCTAACCTTATGGAACAGGGATTTTATGTGGCAGTTGGCGACGCAGGTTTAGTCAACAGTTGCGCAGAGGAAGCTACTCAAACTGTAAATATTACTGTAAATATCTATTTTAATTTCAGTCCCAAAGGTGCCCTTGCTGTGATGAAAAGCTTAACACAGCAACTCAACGAAATCAGTATCCCCTTCATCTTTAAGGTTTTATACGACTCCGATGAATACTATCGCTACGACTGTGGGGTTCTTCAGTTTCAGCGCCGCAACTACCAAGTTGTTCGCCAAGTACTAAGAAGTGTTTATGCAGAAAACAAATCCCATTTTCGCACTCAATTACCCCTGTTCACCAAGTCTTTGACACCGGGACTGAGTTTGGCGGAGGAACCTGATTACAAATTTGCTGTCCAAGAAGATTTTGGCATGAATCGCTGCCGAATAATTGCTAATGCCTTACTGGAAGCTTGGTACAAAGGTGACAACTCAAAACAAAGGCGGATGACTTGTATACACAAACACTTCTCCCAGTTGGGAATTGAATTGCAACATCCTTATATAAATGCCAACTCTGAGGACATCTATATCCCTTTGTAAAGAGTCAAGAATAGCCTTTTTTTTGTCTTCTCTTCTCCCTTTAGTAAGGTATTTAGTTAATTTTTTGTAATGAAGAAATACCCGGTTGTTCGACAATATAGTGAAGAAGACTGCGGGGCTGCTTGTATCGCTTCCATTGCCAAATATTATGGGCGTATCTTTGGCATCAACCACATTCGTGAGGCAATAGGTACCGGGCAACTTGGAACAACTTTGCTAGGTTTAAGACGCGGGGCAGAAGCTTTAGGCTTTCATGCACGTTCTGCCAAAGCATCCTCTGACTTTCTCAGCAAGCTCAGAGAGATGCCACTTCCAGTTGTTATCCACTGGAAGGGTTATCATTGGGTTGTTTTGTATGGTCAGCATGGTAAAAAGTATATTATTGGTGATCCAGAGGTAGGTATTCGTTATCTTTCCAAACAAGAGTTGAGCGAGGGTTGGCAAGATTGGGTGTTGCTGTTACTACAGCCAGATCTAAATCGCTTTTTTACACAACCTGAAGACAAAGTTAACGACTTTGGGAAATTTCTTCAAGGCATCTTGCCTTACCGAAATATTCTCTCTGAGGCTTTACTGTGTGCTTTAGTCATCGGGTTTTTCTCTTTAGCTTCTCCTTTCCTCATCCAAATTCTCACCGATGATGTTTTAGTTCGGGGTGATGCTCAGCTTCTGACTGGTGTCGTGGTGGCAGTTATAACAATGTACACTGTCAGAAGTAGCCTCACACTGGTAGAAAATATCCTGATTGCTAATTTTGCCCAGCGCTTTGAGTTAACACTCATCTTAGAGTTTGGTCAACAAATTTTGCGCTTGCCTCTGAATTACTATGAATCTCGTCGGAGTGGCGAAATTGTTAGCCGACTAAGAGATATTCAACAAATTAACAGGTTAGTTTCACAAGCAATTGTCAGTTTTCCGAGTAAGTTTTTTATTGCGGTTATTTGTTTTAGCATAATGCTGTTTTATAGTTGGAAGCTAACTATAATAGCCACTTTTATGGCTGGATTGATGACTTTATCTACGATTGTTTTTCTTCCAACACTACAGCAAAAAACTCGTAATCTCATAATTTTGGAAACAGAAAACCAAGGTTTATTAGTAGAAACATTTAAGGGCGCATTAACATTAAAAACAACGACAGCAGCTCCTCAATTTTGGGAAGAATTACAAATTAGATTTAGTCGTCTAGCCAACCTAGCATTTACCACTATGAAAATTGACATTATCAATCAACAATTTTCTAGATGGGTTTCTGAAATTGGCGGTGCAGTCTTACTCTGGATCGGCAGCAACCTGGTTATTAGTAAAGAATTAAGTATAGGTCAATTGCTAGCATTCATGAGTCTGAATCGTAATGTGATTTCTTTATTTGATTTTTTTATTGATTTTGTAGATGATTTAACTCGCGTACAGACAGCAACTTCCAGACTAGAAGAAATTGTCAAAGCTACACCAGAAACCTTAGGTGATGAGAAAAAAGCTTGGGTTAACATTCCTGAAAATGCAGAGATAGTTTGTGAGGAGCTGAACTTTCATTATCCTGGTAGAATGGAATTACTAGAGAATTTTTCTCTAACAATTTCTGGTGGTAAGGTCATTGCCCTAATTGGCGAATCGGGATGTGGTAAAAGTACGCTAGCAAAAGTGATTGCTGGTTTATATCAAACGAAATCTGGAAATATTCGCATTGGTATGTACAACCTGCAAGACCTTTCTTTAGAATGTCTGCGACAACAAGTTGTACTTGTTCCCCAAGACGCTCACTTTTGGAGTCGATCTATTATTGAAAACTTCCGGCTAGGTTCTCCTAATGTTAGTTTTGAACGAATTGTTAGAGCTTGTCAAATTGCTGAAGCAGACGATTTTATCAGCAAGCTACCCGAAAAATATCAAACCGTTTTAGGAGAATTTGGAGCCAATCTTTCTGGTGGACAAAGACAACGTTTAGCTATAGCACGCGCCATCGTCAACAATCCACCTGTGCTAATTTTAGATGAATCAACCGGCGGACTCGACCCTGTCAGTGAGGCACAAGTCCTAGAAAAGCTGTTGTTTTACAGGCAAGGAAAAACGACAATTCTCGTCAGTCACCGCCCAAGAGTTATTGAGCGTGCTGATTGGATTGTACTATTGGATCGAGGCAAAGTAAAAATGCAAGGTTCTTTAGAAAAGTTGCGTTTTCTGCCAGGTGAACATTTAGACTTTTTAAATCCGTGATTCAGCTTTAAAAGTGACACCTTTTTCGTTTTACCTTTTACCTTTCTTTCCTTTTTGCCAACTTTGACTGTTAGGTTGTTTGGTAAATTCCCCTTTAGGAAATAGTCGCGTTTCTAGTTCTTCATAACTTCCTTCAAAGTCACACTTTCCATACAAAGGACATTTTCGACAATAAACGCCTTCGGTGTAGCGTTCCAGGTTTTCGCGGTTGAAAAAATAAGGTTTGTGGCTAAAAGTGCTGGCTACCCACTGCCATGACATATTATTGCTTGCTGGATCACCATCTAGAAGATGTTCCAGAAACCATTTTGCCCCCGCTTGCCAACGAATGCGTCGCCAATGGATGATATAAGCTGCCATCCACATTCGTGCATGATTGTGCAAGTATCCAGTTTCTCGTAAATCCTGACTGAAGCTGTCGATGCACACTCGTCCTGTGGTGCCTTGTTTGATATCACCAGGTAATTTTGGGGCATATTCAGCGATAGTGTAGCCAGTTTTGTATTCTTCTTCGTCTTTCCAGATCTTATCGCCCAGCTTCACATAAAGCCTTTGCCAGTAGTCACGCCAACCCAACTCATTAACGAGTTTAGTTGCATCGTCTTGGTGTTTGACGCGCCCAAGGACATCATCCCGAATTTCTCGCAAGCTAAGGACGCCATAGCGAATATAGGGAGATAATCGCGTCACAGCACCTGTGAAAAAGTTACGTGTTTTCGCGTAGCGTGCTGGATCTACTTTTTGTAGTGTCTCAACAGCAGCTTTGCGTCCGCCCACAGTTTCGCTGATGTGATCATCCCGTTCTGTGGCTTTGGGAAATTGTTCGCGGAGGTAGGCTACCAACTCATCGCGGTTGGCAAAGTCGCGTCGCATATCTTTAGTCATTGTGTATCAGGCGTTGCAGGTATAAGATTGCCGAACGACTAAAGTCGCGGCTAGACACTCGCTTATATGCTAGCTAATCCTCACTTAGAAAAACCTTTATTTGGATTACTCCCTTTCCGCCAGAAGAATATCTAATTTAACGAACCGCCAAGACGCCAAGGACGCCAAGAAAATCAAAAAGAACATAGGTAATCTTGCACCGGGAAGGGAGTAGTCATGAATGGTAGTGATTTTATTTTTCTGAAACTTACTAGGGTAAATCAGCCAGAGTATGCTTTCTCTGACCAATTTACACTTTTGAGACGCGAAAATGAATTATATAAAGTTCTCACTATATTAAAGAAACTGGGTACAATTTTAATTTGATAACTATGTCTAGTCGCCCTATCTACCTCGACTCTCACGCTACCACACCTGTTGATGAACGGGTAGTAGCAGCAATGCTACCCTACTTTACCGAACACTTTGGTAACCCCTCCAGCATCAATCACCTTTACGGCTGGGAAGCAGAAGCTGCTGTCAAGCAAACACGAGAAATTCTTGCAGCAGCAATCAACGCCACACCAGAAGAAATTGTCTTCACCAGTGGTGCGACAGAAGCAAATAATTTGGCTATCAAAGGTGTTGCAGAAGCCTATTTTCAAAAAGGACAGCATATTATCACTGTTGCAACAGAACACAGTGCAGTTGTTGACCCTTGCAAGTATCTTAAAACGCTTGGTTTTGAAATCACAATCCTTCCAGTCCAAAAAGATGGACTGCTTGATTTAACTGAGTTAGAAAAAGCTTTCCGTCCTGAGACAATTCTTGTTTCGGTGATGGCTGCGAATAATGAAATTGGGGTTTTGCAACCATTAGCAGAAATTGGTGCAATGTGTCGAGAACGAAATGTCCTTTTCCACACTGATGCAGCCCAAGCTATTGGTAAAATCCCTCTTGATGTGCAGGCGATGAAAATTGACTTAATGTCGCTAACAGCACATAAAGTCTACGGTCCCAAGGGTATTGGTGCATTATATGTCCGTCGCCGCAATCCCAGAGTCCAACTTGCTCCTCAACAGCATGGTGGTGGACACGAACGGGGAATGCGTTCTGGCACTTTGTATACACCGCAAATCGTAGGATTTGGTAAGGCGGTTGAGATTGCTTTAGAAGAACAAGCCACAGAAAGCCAACGCCTGACACAGTTAAGACAAAGATTGTGGGAAAAAATTTCTCAATTAGAAGGAATTCATCTGAACGGACATCCTACGCAGCGACTCTCAGGAAATTTAAGTATCAGCATTGAGGGGGTAGATGGATCTGCACTGCTATTAGGATTACAACCAGTGATGGCGGTGTCTTCTGGTTCTGCTTGCTCCTCAGTCACAACTGCACCTTCTCATGTTCTCATGGCATTGGGACACTCGGAACAACAGGCTTATGCGTCGATACGCTTTGGTATAGGACGCTTCAACACAATTGAGGAAATTGACAAAGTTGCAGAACATACGATTTCTACGATTCAAAGTTTACGCAAGCAGGCTTTAACCGTGTAAATGTACTAGTCAGGCGCGCTCTAGAGCCGTTGATTTAATATGAATGAGTTTGAAGCCAAGCTGCGATCGAAGGTGTTTTACTTATGATCAAATGTAGCGCATTAAGCTTCGGATATGGCTTAAGTAGTTCTTTTGGGGGTCGTAACGGTCCATGCGGCTCTGGTATGTAAAAAAATGATGGAGTTGTCCAAAGTTTTGCAGTTTCATCCAATGTAGATAGAATATCAAACACTGCTAAATCAGCCCATGTTAGTGATGGACCAACAAGAAATGGAGAGCCTTGGTTGCTCCCAATCATCTGCTCAAACCTTTTGAAGTGCATCGGCACAGTTACGGCGAAGTACTCACACAGACGCTCCACTTTTACCGATGCATCCCTCATTTTCATGATTAAGCGATTATTCTGCACAATCCGATCAACATAGCATCCGTACAAAAGGTCTAGCATATCTCTCCATGCATCGACCACCATGTCTGATATGGCTGCCTGCACACTGTCTAATGGGTATAATCCTGCTTGTTTTGCAGCATACCGAGCGATCGCGCATGATTGACCTATTATGGTGTTACCAACTTCAAGGGTAGGTAACTGGTCGAAGGCGAGTTCCCCACTCTCCCGCATCCGTCCATATTCCTCAAACGATACTGTTCTATCTTCAAATAGAACACTACCATAAATGAAGATCAGGCGTGGAAGTTCAGCTCTGCCCTTTCCATCATCAAAATACCGTAAGATTGGACGCAAATTTGTCATTGTTAGCAATGATGTCAGGGTTGGTTATTGTTTAATTCTACATTGTTTAGCTCTGAGCAAATATCAGCGCCAGAACCCGCTTTTAGCTCTAGCTAATACCGTTTCACTTTAAGGTTGATACAAATGGGCAGCGCTTGGGTGCAGTTCTTGCTGGGAGCAGGGGGAAATAATTCCAGAAAAATCATTTGTATCAAGGATTTCGTCAAATGGTATAACGCATGGTTTAACTTACTTTTCAAATGCGATACGCTTTGCGTCAAGCAAGCGGGCTTATCGCATTTGAGTCTCCCTGCTTCTGCGATAAGCGTTTGCGTAGCGCGCCCTATGCCTGCGGCACGGCTACGCCTATCGGCGCTAGCTTGCATCCATTGGCAGATCGCGCTCCCGGACACTATGCAGGGCAAATAGCGAATGATTTATTAGCAGTGCTAAGCTGTCGCGCTTTTAATTTGCAGCCTTATTATGGTTTAGTCAATCATTGAAACCCTCTTCCCTTCTGGCTTCTGTGTTGAGCATAGCTGCCTTGCTGTTGAGTGCTTCCAACATAGCTTCTATAGCTCGTTCTTTTTGCGGATCTGCAGCTTGAGCATATTCCAATGAAAATGGAACGTTAATATCAGGTGCAACTCCTTTACCTTCCAACCGTTGTGTTTCGTTGAGAAACACATTTGAAACTGCTAAATAAACGAAGCTACCATCAGACATCAGAAAAGGACGACCAGCAACCACTGCTCCTGTTGTTTTAGAACCAATCACAGGTCCTATTTTATGTTGCTTGAAACCATAAGCCAAAATTTCTTTACTACTTCTGCTTCCCTCATTTATCACCATAACGACAGGCTTTTTCCATTGAGAAATAGAAGTATATCTTCTCCCATTACGGGGGATACTAGTTATACTTGGACCTTCCTTTGCAGTGAAGATGTTGAGATAACCGATATCTCCTCCACCCCAGCCATCTCGTAAATCCAAAACCAACGCTTCTGCATTTCTCAAGCGACCGTAGATTAAATCTCCTCGAAGTTTCTCCTGGTCTGGATCAGCGGCGTTTGACCAAATATGAACGTAGCCGATTTTCTTACCGTTGCGTTGAATAACCTGAGTACTGGCTTGTTGTGCTTCCAAAAACATGGAGGCTGCGTCATAGATTTTGGGAGTCACAGCAATGTTTTCTTGGCTGTTGGCATCAGGCTTTCTTTGAATCAACAAAGTGACTTTTTGATTTGCTTTGCCTGCAAAAGATTTTATCGGTTGATAAGGACCACCTTCCACGCTCAATAATTGATCACCCACTTTTAACCCAGCTTTTGCAGCCGGACTTGCATCTAAAATGGCACTAATAAAAGTTTTACCGTTAATGTCTTTGGTGAATGCACCAATTCCACTGTACTCAATCTTACCTTTCGGGAAAAACTTTTTTAATTCTTTCTGGAAATCAGGGTTATTTGCCTGAAAAATCCCTAAAAGCTGGTAGTATGCTGGCTCATCTTGAGTGTAGAAGCGGGTGTGAGAAGTTCGCAATTCAGAAAGCATCTGATTGATGACAGGAGCAGCTTCTTGAATAGACTTGGTTCGCGCTACTTGAGGTTCATACTTTTGCCGTATTGCTTTCCAGTCCACTCCGTTAAGTTTGGGGTCATAAAAGTTTTCGTTAACAGTTTGCCAGACTTGTTCAAAAACTTTTGTCTCAGGTTTTGCTAGGGTTTTAGGTAATGGATAAATTAACCAGAGAAGGAACAATACTGCAAAAGACGTCAGCATTGCTATAGTTAAGTTTTTTAACTTAAAGAATCTAAGTTTTTTCATAGTGTCTGCTTGATATATTTCTATTTTAGATGTTCTTCAAAACTATATTTCCAGTGGAGATAAATCTATATTTTGCTCTAGCAACTAGCACAAAGGATTTATACCTTTAGGACTGCTATATTATGTCTGCTTAATTGCGCATAACTTAAGAGTAGACCCAACCTTGCTAGCAAGATCGGGTCTTCGGGCAATTGTAGAATTTTAAATGAGCAGCGATTATTACCAAACGACTTGCGATCGCTCTTGCATCACCCGCTTGTACACATCCTCAGTTTGCTTGGCTAATTTAGACCAACTGAAGCGTCTGTCTAAATCTTCATAAGCGTTATCAATTAGCCATTGCCGATAACCTGGATTTTTCAACACTTCCAGGATACCCCAAGCCAAGGAATCTGGGTTATTGGTATACGTAACTATGCCTGTTTTGGTATGTTGCACCACTTCTGGAAAACCACCTGTATCAGAAACTACAACAGGAACGCGAGAGGCAAAGCTTTCTAATGCAACAATACCAAAGGGTTCATACAAGCTAGGAAAAACAGCACAGTCAGCAACGGTTTGAAATTTATCTAAGTAGTCATCAGACATAAAACCGGTAAAATAGCACTTGTTCGATATTCCTATATCCCAAGCTTGCTTTTTGAGATGGTCGGTATTGCCGCCACCGATGATCACAAACTTAACATAACCTCCCATTTGCCCTAGAACTTTGGGAGCAGCATTCAGTAGTACAGAGACGCCTTTTTCATAGGTCATGCGACCGACGTAGTAAACAATTTTCTCACCGTCTTCGGCAAATTGGCGGCGAAAATCCAGAGCGTGAAAATCTTGGTGGTGCTGTTTTTTCTCTGGTCGGATACCGTTATAAATGATATCAATTTTGTTCCACGGAGAGTGCAACGCCTGTTCTACTTCCCGCCGCATATAGTCGGTGCAAACGATAACTCGCCAAGCGTTGAAAGCAAAAAGTTCTTCTTTGCCATTAATGTAACCTTGAATATCAGTGTGAACACCGTTGTAGCGTCCGTATTCAGTTGCGTGAATAGTGGCAATCAGGGGAATTTGAAAGCTGTGCTTGAGGGCGATCGCCGCATCCCCAACAAGCCAATCATGTGCGTGAATGATATCGAACGGTCCTTCCTCCAGCATCAACTTACCGCCGTGATGCCCAATGCTTTGGTTGAGATTAACAACCCAGTGAAAAAAGTCATTACCAGCAGCCACAGGCACGCGATGAACCCGTAATCCCTCTACTACCTCATACATCGGTGCATGACCGAACTCTGGTGTAATCAAGTGGATTTCATGTCCTAACTTCACCAGTTCCGGGTATAACTCTGCCACATGACGAGCAATTCCCCCAACTATTCGCGGTGGAAACTCCCAACTTAACACCAATATCTTCATATAGTTCTATGCCCAACTCTTTACAAATCTATAATCTTCTACATTTATCTCAAGATACAAGTCTTGTTACTATAACAAGTCCCAAAATGGAATTTTTTTGATTTTTCTTAACAATCTGAAGAAAAAAGTAGTGGTGGAGAGACTTTTAGAGAAAAAGTCAAAACGGAGAATTGTTTGTTCCCTCCTAGTTCCTAATTTTTCCTCTTTATTATGTTGCCCTGTTTTGTATTAATTCTTTCTCTAGCTGTTGGCAAAAGCTAACCAAGCTGCTGTGGCTTGTGGGTTAGGGGTTGCAGCTTTTTGGAGTAAAATAACACCATCCCGAAAGCCAATGACTCCGGAATACGGAGTCTTCGTCAGCTGGTCAAACAGTTGTACGAGTTCCCGTAAAAGATTACGCTCTTCCTTAAATGCTGGTTGATACTGTTTTAACTGCCACAGATCGGCGATCGCATAATCAACTTTTACGATTTGGCGTGCATCATTTCGCAACTCCAGCACAGGTAGGCGAATGATTTCCCTGCGACTGGAAAGCTGAGGGACAAGGTAAGTCGTTGCAGGTAAAGACACATACACCAAAGGATTAAAAGAATCTGGTAAGAGAAAATAAAATGCTCTATTTAAGCTAGAACTACTGGAAGTAAAATAAACCAGGAACCACAGTTAAAGCATAGCGAACATTGATTGCTAGCACCGTCTCTCCCTTCCCCAAAAAGAGTTTCAGCAAGGGGAAGCCAGCCACCATCCAAGATGCAGAAGAAACAGCAGGGACAAACGCCAAGCGTGTCTTTAAGTACAAGTCTGGGTTTTTTTGTCGCTGATTTCGTAATTTTAAAAACATCACTTACTAACCCTGATTTAGGAACGCGGGGAAATTTAGTTTAACAGTTATCCGTTTGAAGAAGAATTCAGCAATTCTGCAATTTTTGATTCAGAAGGAAGAAATAAAGAATTGCGACTTCTGACTTATAAACGGCAGTTGCTTTAAGTCGGCAGAGCCGCCCAAGGCAGTGCCTCCTCCTGACTTCTTCACTGTTCACTGTTGATTTATTTAGAATACTAAATTATACAACTTTTTTCAAAAAAAATAGTAATTATAAATCATTTTTGAAAACCTCTGTTTATATCTTTTCTATCCAAAAATTACGCGATGTCTTTCGGGCGTCTAGATTTTTTTGCGGTTTGTCAAAAAAACCTCACAAGAAAATCGAATAACTCTATGAAGTATGCGTTTTCATTTTTATTAAAATGATTTGTAAAATAATTATCTGTTTTTATTTTTCTGAAATAGTAATTATTATTTAAGACAAAATATTTGTGATACAAAACCCTGACAAACGAGAAGGTTTTTGTAAATTGTGTTGTCAAAAACTAGATATTTACTTGAGGAAATCAATACTGATGTTTAGTCGTCTTGGTAGTAACAGTTCTCTTTTTGAGCAAGGGCAAAATATTACTTCTCTATCCTCAGTAGATACCTTTGATTATAACAACAATTACAACATCAACCTTAACGGTCATAGTAGCTTTAACTCAGCGATGAATGGGCTAGAATCTAATGCTCAAGAACAATTGTTCAATGACAATGGGTACAGCTTCTCCTCCGGCTATGGCTTGATAGATGCAGCAGCAGCAGTGGGTAAAGCAGCTGGTCAAAGTACCTTTGCTGATGTTCCTAACCTAGGTGGTAATAATTGGGGAGCCGACCTTGTGAAGGCTCCAGAAGCCTGGGCACAAGGATACACTGGTCAAGGTGTAGTCGTTGCTGTTTTAGATACTGGGGTTGACTTCAACCACGATGATTTAAAGGATAATATCTGGACAAATCCAAAGGAAATTGCTGGCAATAGCATAGATGATGATGGCGATGGTTTGGTTGATGACGTTCACGGCTGGAACTTTGTTGATAACAACAACGATGTTTCAGATAAATTCGGTCATGGAACCCATGTCTCTGGAACTATTGCTGGAGAAAATAATGACTTTGGCGTAACTGGTATTGCCTACGATGCCAAAATTATGCCAGTCAAAGTCCTTGGTGATGATGGTTCAGGCTCCTATACTTCGATTTCTAATGGCATTCACTATGCTGCAGATCATGGAGCTAACGTGATTAACCTTAGTCTTGGTGGTGGTTCTGCTGACAGCACTCTAGAAAAAGCTATTGAATATGCCAGCAGCAAAGGAGTTATTGTTGTTATGGCCGCTGGTAATGATAGTGGCTTGCAACCCAACTATCCAGCCCATTATGCAGATAAATCAGGAATTGCAGTTGGAGCAGTTGATAAAAATAATCAGATGGCTAACTTCTCCAACAAAGCGGGAATAAATTCACTTACTTACGTGACAGCCCCAGGAGTTAATGTATACTCTACAATTCCGGGTAATAAATATGCTTCCTATAATGGCACGTCTATGGCGGCTCCTCACGTTGCTGGTGTAGTTGCTCTCATGCTCAGTGCTAACCACAATCTCACTGATGCTCAAGTACGTCAGATTGTCGCAGAAACAGCGGTACACGACACACAAATGCCAAACTTTGGCCTGAGCAATTTTGTAACCAACAGCAGTGCTACAACTTCTAATTTCAGGGTTAGAAACTACGAGTATGGTTCTTATGGATCACAAAACCAGTTGGATGATAGCAATACTGTGGAATTTTCTGGCTTGAGTGTTAGTTCTACAGTGAGTTCAGAATTCTCAAGCTACCAAACACTACTAAACAACCTTAACTATAGTATCACTGATTATGATGACACCACTGTTTCTGAAAATATACTCAAGCAACGCAAAGAAATGTTGGAGGAGAATTTGCTAATGGTAACTTAAAACTAATGAATTGAAGGTGCATCGTGGCGCATAGCGCCTTGCACGATCGCACCCACCAAACCTACCTTACAGAAAATGCCTCACTGAATCGACGAGTAATTGGCTCAATTAAGAATGTCAAAATTGACTTCTTGCGAGTGACAATCTCACCATTAGCAGCCATCCCAGGAGTAAATGCAACTTCTTGTCCCTGCGCCATTATGGAGTGTTTATTCAGCTTAATTCTGGTGGGGAAAACTAAGCCCATTTCTTTGTCAACAATCGCATTGGGACTGACTTGCACGACTTCACCATCAATGATGCCAAATTCTTGAAATGGGAAAGTTGCCATTTTGACCTTCGCTTTCATTCCCTCGCGAATAAAACCAATATCTCGGTTGAGGACTTTCACCTCTAAGAGAAGTTCTTCCCCTTCTGGTAAAATAGATACTAATTCTTCACCTGATTGCACTGGTCCTGTTGTCGCTTTGATTCTATAGATAGTACCTGTGACTGGAGCTTTGATAGTTTCCCTCTCTTGCTGCTTCTGCGCTTGCTCAAGTTGACCTTGAACGGTGGTTAGTTCTTCTTTGCGTTTGTTGATCTGGGTGATAATTTCACTTTGACGCTCTGATTCTATACGTTGTGCTTGAGTAAGCGCAGCTTGATATGCTTCTTGAGCTTGGCGAATTTCCTGAACTTGAGCAGCTATATCTTTTTCAAAGGATGTAACTTTATCTTGAGCTTCTGTCACCTTATTTTGGGAGTTTATCACCTCATCATTCGCTCGGGTAATTTCCGTAGTCGCTCGATTGAGTCTTTCTTGGGCATCCAGGTAATCGATTCGAGGAATAGCACCAGGAGTCACTAGGGTTTTGAGGCTTTGTTCCCTTTGTTGAGCAATGGCTAAGCCGTTTTCAACTTTCTTGCGGATATTTTGGGCGTTAACCAAGTTTGTTTTGGCGTTGGCAAGGCTAGTTCTTGCGTTTACCAGATTTTCTTGCAAGCGAGTTTGGCGCACTTTCGCCTGGTTAGTCAGCGCTTGTTGGCGATTTGCTTCCGCAACGGAAGCTGCTTGACGCGCTTGATAATCTCGTAAACGAGAGTTTAACAATTGATCTTGAAGTTGTGTTCCAGCAATTTTGCCTCCCGTACGTTCTGCATCTAAACGCCGCAAATCTTCTTGAATTAATTTAGCAGATGAGGCTAAGCGAGTCACATCAACTCGTTGCAAATCTGGATCACGTTGAATTAGGGTTTGACCCTTGATGACGCGATCGCCTTCTTTAACATTAACCTTAACAATTGTTCCATTACCTATAGATGTCACTGGTCGTACTTGTGTGGAAGCGATTAACTCTCCTGGCGCTGTCGCCACTTCATCAATCTTGGAAAAATTAGCCCAGGCGATTGTCCCTAGTACCACTACACTCAGTGTTCCCGCTAACAATCTAGTGTACAGTGGTGGCAATTCTTGTACTGCTTTGCCCAATTCATAAGATAGGTGTTCATCAGGTTTTGCAAATCGCTGTTTTGTTTTACGTGATTGAGCACTATTTGCAGCTAGGGAATATCTCATAAGAATTAAGATTTTGGATTTTAGATTATAGGTGAGTTGTCACTCATAAACAGTTATCAGTTATCAGTTGTGAAAAAACAATAACTTGATAACTGATAATCAAATCTTTATATGGCACTTCGCGCCACATGAGATCTTGCACCCTTCAGGTGGGCACTGCACACAACCGAAAAAATAAGGATTTGAGCGCACAGTTGGCAGTGCCCACCCTACAAAAATGGCTGCCAAACAGTTATCAGTTATCAATGAACAATAACTTGATAACTGATAACTGTTCACCCTATGGCTAACGCCACGCCTTACGGTGAGTCCAGCGCTGCGGGAGGGTCTCCCTCATGTGCCACTTCTGTGCGGAGAGCAGCGCCTTGCGGGGGTTCCCCCAAAGTCTGCCGGGGGAAGCTTCCCCCGGCGAGCTTTGACCGTTGTGGCGACTGCGGGGGGTTCCCCCCGTTGTAGGCGGAACGCCTTCCCGCAGGGTAGAATGTGGCGTCAGGCGACGGGCGTTCCCGGAGGGCTATCGGGGAGAACCTCCGGTTCCGCTGCGCTTTAGACCTGACCTCTGGGCGTGCGCTTTACGCATACGCCAGATGCCTCTGTCGGGAAACAAGGACTGCAGCACTGGACTCACTGTTTACTGATTAAACCGCCAGACGACGTCGCAAGAAACTTTCTAGTGTTTCCAGCTCAAAATTGAAAGTAGTTTCCAATTTCGCAATTTCTTCTCTTGTACAGAAAAATTCGTTAGCTAGTAATGTACGAAACGTTCCCAAAGCTTTTTGTGCTTGGGGATTGAAAAAACCTAATGCACCCCGCAGCCCATCTACAGCTAAGAGTGGCGGGTTAATTATCAGTGGCTCTCGGTTAAAAATGCGACTAATAATTTTGGGAATATCCTCTCGCATTAAAATCTCTGGTCCCCCAACTGATAATATCTGATTACGAGCAGCTTCAACTGTCACAGAATCTACTATTATCCTTGCCAAATCATCTGTACTAACAGTAGAGGTACGGTTTTTGGGGTCGCCAACAAGCAGGTAAAACCCCGTTTCCCGAAAACGTTCTGCTAATGGTAGTAAGTCGGATGCTAATCCAGATGGGCGTAGAATAGTGTAGTTCAAGCCACTAGTTTCCAGGTATCGCTCCACTGCTCGTTTTGCCTTAAACACAGGAGCATCTTCGTATCCCCTGTCTGCTCCTAGCACGGAAATAAAAACAAAGTGCTGGACTTGATTAGCTTTTGCGGAATCTATAAGTTCGATGTTAGCGCGATAGTCTAAAGCTAAAGCATCTCCACCAGAACCGTGAGCGCTGATAATGTACTGTACGCCCTGACAAGCTTTTTGAATATCTTTTTCTTGGCGCAAATCACCAATAAAGATGTTAGCTCCTCGCTGTTCTAACTCGCTATAGCGCGAAGTGAGACGGACAAATGCTCGCACCTGCTTTTCCTGTTCACGTAAAAGTCGCACAACTGTGCGACCTATTCCCCCTGTGGCTCCAGTGACTAGAAACATATCAATTTTGGATTTTGGATTTTGGATTTTGGATTAATCAACACTCATGACTAAAACTATGGGTGTAGGGGAGCCACTGCCCTTCGGGTTCGCAGTCGCCTACGGAGGGAGACCCTCCTGCAGCGCTGTCTCACCGTGCGCGGGTTCCCCGCGTTGAGGCATGTGGCGTGAGCCAGTACTGTTCGCGCAGCGTGGCACTTTGTGCCATAGGAGGGTTTCCCTCACTTGGTATCTGGCGTGTGTAGGGGTGTGGGGTGTAGGGGAGCCACTGCCCTTCGGGTATCTCCTGCGGAGACGCTACGCGTATCTCCTACGGAGACGCTGCGCGAACGCTCTTAGCGTGCGTTTGCGCTTACGCAGTCGCCTACGGAGGAGCCAGTACTGCGGGAGGGTTTCCCGACAGCCAGGTATCTGGCGTTGGAGACCCTCCTGCAGCGCTGTCTCACCGTGGGCGGGTTTCCCGACTTGAGGCATGTGGCGTGGGAAGAAAAGATTTTTTTTTGTATATCCTATTCCCGAAACTCGTTGGTGTGATAGCCCTCAGCAAAATCATAGATTTTGCTCGTCTACAACCAGTAGGGACACCAAGCCACCACTGATTGCAACCCTTACACCCTTATACCCTTATACCCTTATACCCCTAGTTGTTGACTAAATTCTAAAATTCAACAATCACTGGTGCATGATCGCTTGGTTGAGGTAACTTTCTGGGAGCTACATCAATAGTGCAGCTTTTGGCACGCTCATACAAAGCAGGCGTAAGATAGTGATGGTCAATTCGCCAACCCAAATTACGGCGAAAAGATGCTGCTCGATAGTCCCACCAGCTGTAGTGTCCCCCTTCCGAGGTAAATTTGCGAAAAGCATCAGCAAATCCTAATAAGAGGATATCTCGTAAGGCTTGGCGCTCTGGTTCTGATGCCATGATGTGATTTTCGCTCTTTGCACTGTGATGAATATCTTTATCTTCCAGAGCAATGTTAAAGTCTCCACATACACAAATAGCAGCTTGTGATAAAAGAAGCGATCGCAAATACTCCTGCAGTACTGCTAACCAGCCCAGCTTGTATTCATATTTCTCGCTTCCCACTGCTGAACCATTGGGTACGTAAAGATTAACAATTGTTATACCATCTATCTTACCGGTAATCACCCGTTTTTGCTCATCCCAATCTGCTTGGATGTTCAATAAAGTCGGCGCAAAACCACAGCTGACATCTAAGAGTGGTTGACGGCTGGCGATCGCAACACCGTTGTAAGCTTTTTGCCCGGAAAAATAAAGGTGATAGCCCAATTCCTCAAAAGGTGCGCAGGGAAATTGTGCGTCTACAACTTTAATTTCTTGCATGCATAGGACATCTACGTTACTCTGACCCAGCCAATCAATAACTTGCTCTAAACGAGTGCGAATCGAGTTGACATTCCAAGTCGCAATTTTCATTTTAATCTGTCGTCATTCTCCACGTTTTTGCGTCTTTTCGTCACCTATCTCCTCCTCGTGCAATATTCTCCATCATTGCTTTGGTTTCCAGATTTTCCTATTTTTAGTTAAAAAAAAGTTAAATTATTATGAGCCTCAGGATAGATGATTCGTCATCCGGGCAAACTGTAATCTGAAAGTATACTCCCGCTATAGAAAAAATGGCTAGTATGAAATTAGCCAACTACTTTATCAGGGTAGCGTTAACCGAAATTGCACTCGGGTGAGTCAGCCAGGTTAACTGAAAAATCAGATGATTAAGTACAAATGCTTTATCATCAGATAAATGTCCTAGTAATAGGATTATCTCACTTGCTGAACCAAAACAACCTATGAAAATTGCTCAAGTAGCCCCCTTGTGGGAACGAGTTCCACCTCCAACATATGGAGGAATAGAGCTAGTCGTGAGTCGCTTGACAGATGAACTAGTACGTCGAGGTCACGATGTTACTTTGTTCGCATCAGGCGATTCGCAAACATTGGCGAAGTTACAAGCAGTTTATCCTCGTGCATTGCGCTTAGACCCGAACGTCAAAGAGTATGGAGTGTACGAAATGCTGGAACTGAGCCAGGTTTACGAGATAGCAAAGGAATTCGATATCATCCATTCTCATATGGGGATTACGGCATTACCCTTGGCGAGTTTTGTACAAACACCCACCGTGCATACAGTGCACAGCAGTTTTACAACGGATAACCAGAACCTATACATCCACCATAACCAGCAAGCATACGTTAGCATTAGTAACGCTCAACGTCAAATAAACCTGAACTACGTTAACACAGTCTACAACGGAATTGATCTAGAAGATTATCCTTTTGTTGCCCAACATCAACAACCACCATACCTGGCATTCTTAGGACGCTTCGCACCAGAAAAGGGACCGCAGCATGCGATCGCCATTGCGAAAAAAGCTGGCTGGCCTCTAAAAATGGCAGGAAAGGTTGATGTAGTGGACTCTGAGTTCTTTGAACAAGAGATTGCTCCACAGATTGATGGTGAGCAAATTCAATACCTAGGCGAAATCGACCACGCCCAGAAGGTTAAGCTGTTGGGCAATGCTGCGATAACTCTGTTTCCAATAGCCTGGCAAGAACCGTTTGGTTTAGTGATGACTGAATCAATGGCAACTGGTACACCAGTAATTGCCCTGAATTTAGGTTCTGTACCAGAGGTTATTGACCACGGTGTATCAGGTTTTGTCTGTCAAACCTACGATGAAATGGCGGCAATGATTCCAGCAGCTTTGGAACTCAATCGTCAAACTTGTCGAGAACATGTAGAGAACAAGTTTAGTGTCAGCCAGATGGTTGATGGATACGAGGCGGTCTATAAAAAAATCATACAAGGCCGCATTCATTCAAACGGTCGCATTCATGATGCAAAAATCAAAGTTTAATTAACGATTTTTTAACGCATCTATTACATCTATAAATCAATAGCTTTTCAAAAGGAGAACATAAATATGAGTTTGAGAGCCAACGATTGCCCGTGTTGTGGGGGTTCCCTGCTACGTCATATTCGTCATGGTGAACTCTACTGGTTTTGCAAAACTTGTCGGCAAGAAGTGCCAGTGTTAAGTGTGAGTCAGATGCCGAACTTGGAAGGAAGAAGTAAGGCATCTGTTTCTCAAACAGCACTCAAAGCGTAGTGTTAGAAAAACAGTGAGCAGTGAACAGAAAAAGCGATTTATTGACTTCCTGATAACTGATAACTGGTAACTGATAACTGGTAACTGATAAAGTTCTCGGCTCCACCTGGTAAAATCAAGTGGAGCAAATTATTGGTTAAAGCTCGCGTGTTAGCAGCGTTACTTTACGGCAAAGAAAATTTACGTTTAGAACAAGTTGCGTCCCCCACACCTGGCGTTGGTGAAGTTGTCATGCAAGTGGGAGCTGCAACAACTTGTGGTACAGATTTAAAAGTTTGGCGTCGCGGCGGTCATGCTAAGATGCTCAAACCACCAACACTGTTTGGTCATGAAGCTGCTGGCGAGATTGTCGCTGTAGGCGTTGGTGTGACGAGTTGGCAAGTGGGCGATCGCCTGGTAGCAAATAATTCTGCCCCATGCATGAATTGCTTTTTTTGTCAACGCCAAGAATATTCCCTCTGTCCAAATTTGACATGGAATAATGGCACTTTTGCCGAATATTTAAAAATTCCTGCACCGATTGTGCAACATAATATGTTGCCAATTCCTGATGAGTTGCCTTATGAGTTGGCAGCAATGACTGAACCTCTGGCTTGTGTGCTGCATGGAGTCGCCCGTTCCAACGTCAAACCAGGTGATTCTGTGGTGGTGTTAGGAGATGGGGCGATCGGGCTGATGTTTGTAGCTAAATTGGCTCATGATCTTAAAGCTGAGGTGTTACTCTTTGGAGGCAATGACCAAAGGTTAGAAATTGGAGAAAAACTGGGTGCAGCAAAGACCTTTAATTATCATCAGTTCCCAGAGATTCCTAGTTTAGTTAAAGAACTGACACAGGGATGGGGTGCAGATGTGGTGATTGAAGCAACTGGTGTACCAAGTGTCTGGGAAACCGCAATTGCTTGTGCTCGTCCTGGTGCAACTGTTAACCTGTTTGGTGGTTGTCCACGAGATACAACTATTAGCGTGAATACAGAACAATTGCACTACAGCGAACTGACTCTCAAAGGAGTTTTTCATAATACTCCAGAGTATGTTCAAGCAGCACTGTCACTGATTGCAAGTCAGAAGATTCCCTTTGAGTTACTCATCAGCGAACACCGTCCATTGCAGGATTTAGAACAGGTGTTTTGTGATATGAGAGATCGTAAGGTGATTAAAGTAGCAATGATTCCCTGAGGCAGTTCTAGGAAATTGCTCCTGCGTGTGGCTATGGATTCTGCTAAACACGCTCATCAAACCTTGTGCGAAAACCACCGTATTTCAACCAATATTGCTTTAAGGTATGGTGGGGCGTATGTAAACTTGCCTTCGCTCGATAAAGAATCACCTGACGATGATCGCCCATCCAGATTTTGCCAATGGGTTCAATGGATAATAACGCCCCTCCCAGCGCCGCAATACACTCTGAAAATCGTTCGACTGCACTGTAATCAACTGATTCAAAAACAAAAAAATTTCCAGAGCTGATCAAGTGTCGGCTCCTGATCCAGCATTGCATTTTTTTTTCCGCTTCCGGTGGCAACATTCCTATTTTCACCTCAGCTTCTGTTTGCTCACCTAATACGCTCATAAAACTCTTGCTTCAAACACGATCCAGGGGAAGTTCATGTGCAAAACTTTCACGCTTTTCAAACTCCAACGCCCCAAACGTAGATCCCCAAACTTGTTGATGGGTATTGACATCCATACCTTTGTCAAGACTAACCCAGGTTGTTGCCGTCAGCTCCACATCACTGATTAGATACGTTAAACAGCCCTTTCGTTCAAGCAGGCACTTGTTTCCTGGCTCCACACTACCTAGAAACATCTCCCCCTCTCGTTTGAAAATCATAGAACAGTGATACCGTCGTTCAATACAATCAGGTGTAATAGTTCTGAGAATGCTTAATTCCCGTGCCGCTCCTGCATACAGCAATGGATCGTTAAGACTGTAATTTTCAATATAAATTTGATTTCCCTGATCAACGAATCGATGCACTCCCTGACGATACGGACTCCATAAGTCGTAATCGTAAACCTGTTCTGAGTAAAAACCAATCGTATTGAAAAACTCAAAGGGTAAGGGACGAAAAAAGATATGGATATGAGCAAATTGCTGAGGGTTATGGTAGGATTGCTTATAGTTGCTGAAATCACCTGCCATCCACTGAGCCAGCGTTGTTAAATCATTGGCTTTTATAGAAGTCATGAGCGCGCGTTATAACAGTTATCTCAAACAATTAAGAATTGAAAAGTGTTGCTTTTTGCGATCAAGAATTTTGCATTTTGAATGAAAATGATTGATTTTAAAAAGTAACAAGTAAGTAGGTCGGTACGAATAAAGTTAACTCGTTAAGCCAGTCATTAGGAGGCTGTGCAGTGTACGAGTTCCCCGGCATAAAGGAGCCAGTGCGGATGCCACATGCCTCTGTCGGGAGACCCTCCTGCAGTAGTGGCTCGTCTTGGGGTATCCCCAAGCGGAACACCTGGCGTCATCTGCCGTTCATTAGTAAGGATTTGGCGGCTTTTACATTTCTTAACGTAGCTGTATTTATTTCCACGTCTGTACTTAGTTAGTCATGAGTAACGAGTGAGAACTTAGCCTTCGTGCATGTGCAAGCACTTTATGGTGGCTACTTACTACTCGAAGAACGAATTTCTGAAGCAAATGATGCAGTCAGCACTCCAGTTCCAGCACTCGTTTTGATCAGTGACACCCGAAATCGCAAGTTTGGATTGGCAAACCAAATTTTCTCTTCAGCCGCTGCCCGATCATATGTCGTCAGCAGCACAAATGTCCCGTCTTCTGTCAGGTGATAGTCACCAGCTGCTGCTATTGTTTCAGCGTATCCCTGATCTCTAAGTAATTTGCCTCGATTGGGGACATCAGGATCGGGAACTGGTACCAAGATACTACTGCCTTTCATTTGTGCGTCTTCATCCCAATCCGACTGTCCTTCCCAAGTCATTTGAAAGGGAGACATAATCTGGCTGAGATCAATATTGTATGACTTACACAAATCAACAACAGCTGGATCATCAACAGAGAGTGGAATAATATCAATCACCGATTGTACAGCTTCAAAGTGGCTAAATGCTAAATGGTGGGCGCTGCGTTGCGATCGCCAACGCCCAATAGAAAGTTCAACAAATTGCGTAATATCCATCGATTTCATGCAATGAATTTTAAGAGCAACAGAACAACCACTAACTTTTTGGATATTTGTTTGCCACTTCGCCGGTGATTTTAAAACGTTGTGTGACTACTCCCTTGCGACCTAAAAGATTACCAATCTGAAAACCCCACTAGAGCGCAGAGAAAATACGCAACGCTTTGGCAGAGGTAATTTTAGAGCAGCGAAGGGAGTAATTACCATCTAAAAACGCAGCGAACAGTTATCAGTGAGCAAGGTAGGATAACCCAACGGCAGAGGCAGAGCCAGCATGAGGGAAACCCAAAGCCAGCTACTCATCTATATCTGTTCACCCTATGGCTAACGCCACGCCTTACGGCTATCGGGTGTGCGCAGAGCGCACGCCTTACGGCGAACGCCCTTCGGGTATCTCCTGCCCAGACGCTACTTTGTAAGTCCCAAAGGGACACGCTTACGCGTTCGCTCTTAGCGTGCGCTTGCGCTTACGCAGTCGCCTAGGTCGGGAGAGCCGTCATTCGCGCTGTCTCACCAGATGCCTAGGTCGGGAAACTCTCCTGCAGCACTGGACTCACTGATAACTGCTCACCATATTATTCTCTAAGCAACTTCAGTAATACTGAGAATCTTGCCCCCAGTTTTTTGGATGTTCTGAATCTTCTGGGACATTTGGTTATAGCCGACTTCAAAGGTAACTTTGCCCATGCTTATACGAGGAGGATTAGAGCTACCACTTGCAACAGTAATCCGGAAACGCTTACCAGTATTGCTGTAGGCTCCAGAGCCAGTTGCTGGGAATTTGATTTTTGTTGGCAGGTTACTTCCTACATCACTAATCAATTTCGCGTTTTTGCCAGCAGCATCATAGGCAGCAAATCCGCGATCTAGAGCAAAGGTGCGATTAAAGCCGACATTCTTAATGCCAGTTTGAGTACGATTACCGCGTGAGTAAGGAACCACGTTTTCACCAAAACTCGCGATATACTCATCACTGTCAATGTAGGAGTTAATCTCCGCTTCGTAGCCCTGCTCATTGTAAATGAGAACATGTCTAGAAATCTCAGTCTGCTCAACCGGAGCGCGTCCTAACAGATGCTTGAAGTTTAATTCAATAAAACGGTAGGAGGATGAAGTCTCAAAAAACAACGAACGGTAAAGTTCGGATTGGGCAACGGCTCTAACAAATCCTCGAACGGTAATATCACGATTGCGCAGCAAGGATTCTGCACTGCTGAGGCGCTGACTTTCCATAACGTGGGCATTGCCTAGCACTTGCCGATACACCGCCCGAATGATCGTCTGTAGATCATCTTCTAAGGTGTTGGGGCGTAGTTCAAGATACTCTGCATCTGCAATCCAAAGTGCCATGGGAATTTTTCCTAATGAAGTGTTTTATTGTTCAGTTTGATAAAGTTGAGAAATCACAAGAGTGATTTCATCGGTAAGCTGATTAGACAATAGGTTCAAAGCTGTTTTTCTATTCCTATGGCGAATGATTAGTATGAGTGATTTCCAATGGAACGACTCAATTGGTCATTGCACATAGTCGCTAGCATAATCTTATCGAAATTTCAATCTCTTAAACCAGAGCTTCAAAGTTTTTTTTATTGTTTTTATGAAAACAGATCCAAAGGAGCATCGCCCGTTGGGCAGATCTTTGCGCAAGAATGGCGTTTGTTGACAGTTTTTGAGCAGCGCTTTTGGGCGATGCTCCCTTGGCGCACCAACTCCATCGAATCCAAGATTTGAGGCAACTAAACTTCGTTTGGTTGGGGCGTAGGACGCTTGACGCTCTGCATAGCGGCAGATCGCCACCAAAGGCTCAGTTCACAGCAGGAGCATCGCTCTCAAGAATTACAAAGAACATGTCCATGCAATTCTTGAAAGTTCATGCCTAGACAATCTCAGTGATGCTGACAATCTTAGCGCCGGTGCGGTTAATCCGCTGAATTTGAGGGGTCATGTTGTCACCAGAAACAATGTATTCGGTGTTGCTAATCCGACGAGGGCTATCAAACTTGGAACCCCGCACTAAAATCTTGAATTTCTTTTTGTTAGCTTCACCCGAACCACCGAGGTTTACATCTGCTGCTTTTATTTTGTTCGAGCTGTTGGTTGCCACTGGATAAACCAGTTGAGAGGACTTAACCGCGCTACTGATTTGAGAAGGACCACGATCCAGAGCAAACGTACGGTTATAGGTAACCTGACTCCGCCCAACCTCCGTTTTTGCCCCACGATTGTAGGGTACAACATTTTCGCCAAAGGCTGACTGGTACTCTTCGCTATCGATGTAGGAGTCGATTTCAGCGTCGTATCCTTTTTCCACACAACGAACGATGTGCTCGGAAATCTCCGCTTGGGACTGGGGTGGACGACCGAGGAAGTGCTTGAAATTCAATTCTACAAAACGATAAGGAGCACACGATTCAAAATAACGCGAGCGGTAGAAATCCGACTTAGCAACTGCGCGGACAAACTCCCGTACAGAGATAGTGCCATCCTTCAATTGTGATTCTGCACTCACCAAGCGCTCACTTTCCATGACGTGGGGGTTGCCTAAAACCTGTTTGTAGACTGCCCGAATCACTGCTTGTAGATCCTCTAGGTCGCGGGTGGGCCAGAGTTCTATTGGTGCTATTGTTGCCATAATTAAGGGAATACTCCTAACACTTGTTTTGCTGAGAATTCAAAACTCAGTTCATACTGACCAGTGATTAGCAACTGAAGTACCCCAACCAACTTCGCTATGCCTGAGGGTACCCACTGGATGATTGCTGCGTAGAGGTTAGGGCTTGCAGTTTCAACCGCTTAAGATAACTGTGGGAACAAGTACGATACATTATCTGAGCTTTGGGAAAGCACCCCTAACTTCAAAACTTGGGAGCTACTCTTGTCGAGTGCACAAGTTTTGTGTTTTTCCCACGAGCGATACACGCTGGTCGCGTCTGCCCTTTGGGCAATCACCTTTTTTGCCCAGAGAGATTCTTAAATAATCTCTCTGGCCAAATCGAATATTTAGGGCATAGGGCGCGCCGCGATGCTCACTCGGGGAGCATCGCAAGGGGCGATCGCCATCGCCATCAGCGTGACTCAACACTCTTGCCTATTCCCCAAGTCTGGTGCTATCAACGCGTCTGCTAATCACCGATCTAGCATCTTCTGCTATACAGGCGTGATACTAGCTATGACACCACCCTGTCTGTGAATCCGTTGATATTCTTCCGAAAGCTTCTCGAACGGTACCAAGTAAACCTGATTGCTGCGGCGGAACTTGGAAACTCGGTTAACCGCATTTGATCGGTAGCCAGTGACTTCGATGCGGAAAACTTTGCCTTCTTCGCTTGCTCCCACACCAAGACGCACACGTGAACTGACTGGCGGGTTGCGGAAGGTTGATCCTGGTGGAATAACAGGGGTTGGTATTGCGCTAATGACTAGTGAGTTGAGTTTCGGAGACTTCCCTGCCAAATCTCCCTTGAGAGAGCTAGTGGAAGCACCCCGCACCAACTGGAAGGTATGGGTAAAGCCAATCATATGGCTTAATGCTTCGGTCTTGTAGCCTCTAATGTAAGGTACCAGGTTTTCACCAAAGGTGTTCTGATATTCGTCACTGTCAAGGTAGGAGTCGATTTCAGCTTCAAAATTACCCGCATCGAGGATGGCACTGTGAGCCTTCATTTCATCGTAACTATTAGGGGCGCGACCAAGTAAGTGCCGGAAGTTTAGCTCGATAAAACGATAGCGGGGGGTATCACCAAAGCGCGAGAAGTAGAGATCAGACTTTGCTACAGCCCGAACGAACTCACGAACACTGAGTTCACCACGTTTGAATTGTGATTCTGGCACTGTCAGCCGCTCACTTTCCATAACGTACGCATTACCCAGCACTTGCCTGTAAACGGCTTGAATCAGGATTTGTGCTTCTTCATCAGAGCGACCTGGAACCCACTCAAGTGGAGGGGTTTCGTCAAATAAGCTAACTCCTAAACGTGATGCTGGTCCAAAAGGCATTAAGCAAATCTCCTGGTTAACAACATAAGCTGAGAGTAATTATCTCAAAAGATTAAGTAAATTATGAATTGCTCTTTCAAGCAATAAATTTAGAGTTTAGAGTTTTTATTAACTCTGGGAGCTAGAAAAACTCTTAACCGTGTGAGTTTTTTAACTTTATACTAAGGTTTTACACCTTGCACACCCTCAATCTTCATATAACGTCGTAACCAAAAAGATTAAGAATCGTTAAGTTTTATTGTGTAGATTAGTTACATCAGTTTGACATCACTGAGACATCACCAAAATGCAGTAAATCACTGTTACTCAAAGCCACTATAGGGCAACGGTGGAAATGAACGTTTCTTCAAACTGGACTATTGTGGCATCCAGAATTTTAGTCACCAAGCGTTCGCGTTTGCGCTGACAAAGTCTTAACGTTTCTTAACTGATTTTTCAAGTTTTTTGTTCAACTCCAAAGCTCACCAGTAGCGGCTCTTGTAGGGGTTGCCGCAATAAGGTTCGGATAAGTACTTCTTTCCCCCTTAACCGAACCGAATTGCCCTACATCCCTACACCATACACCCCTAGTTTTTGTCAATTCACTCCGTTGCGCCTGCCTGTTGTAAAATTTGAACTGCACTGACGGGACGAAACGATCGCTTTGCTTCACTTAATGCCGTTGCCCCCCAACGGTTTTTGGGACGAAAGTCCGCGCCATGCTCAAGCAGAAGTTCCATCACCTCCAAATCTCCCCGTGCTGATGCCATCATTAACGGAGTCCAGTCGCCAATGTTGTGCGTATTCACCGAGGCTCCCCGTGAAATCAGTGCCTTGACAGTATAAAACTGTCCGTTGTCAACTGCCAAGTACAGCGTCGTATCGCCAATCCTGTTGGTTGCATGTACATCTGCCCCCAAGTCAATCAGACGCAGGATCAGATCTGTCAGACCAAAGCGGGCAATAGACATCAGCACAGTTTCACCGTAGTGGTTTCTTGAATGGATATCAGCTCCATAATCCAGCAGCGCGTTAACGCTTTCTGAATACCCACCTTCTGCGGCGTACATCAGGGCAGTATAGTTAGCATTATTTTTGACATTTACATCGGCACCATGACTCAGTAGGATTTTAACCACATCCGCATAACCCTCTCCCGCTGCCCACATGAGTAAAGTATTGCTTTCTCCAACTGGGGTGACTCCCCCAGTTGTATTGACGTTTGCCTGTTGAGCTAACAGATCTGCCACCGCCGTAGCATCTCCTCGAACAACTGCTCGGATCAATTCATTGTTCAGTGAAGACATAGTTTTCTACCCCCTACACTGACTATAGAACAAACCACATAGACGCAGAGCGGTGAGGGGGTCGCAGTCTTGGCGGTTCCCGTCGATTGCGAACCCCCGAACCCGGAGGGCTTCCCGCTTTCTTAGCACACAAAGGAATAAGAACTACCAGAGAGTTATTGCATGAGTCAAGACTGCTTCAGTTCAACTTTAAATACACTATCAACAGGCTTTTGGGCAATAGTCGCATCCCAGGCGATCGCCTGCAAAAACTCCTCTGCTGATGCAGTTTCTACAACATCCACTCCCCATTGTCCGGGTTGCAGGGAGCCAGGCGAAGTACTCGTTGGTGGAGTTGTTTTCATTCCTCCCAGTACCAAAATTTGTGGGATTGCTTGTTCGGCAGACTGTTGCGACTGACGCTTCTGGGCTAGTATCTGGGCGCACTGTTTGCCAACCTGCTGCGGTGAAAGCTCATCACTCTTAAACAGAATTTCTACGATCCAGTGAGGATTGTCCACTGTCTGACATTTGATATTTTTTTCCTCACCGAATCCTTCAATAAAGACGGTGGCGAACTGTTCTCGATCAAGTTCAGGAACACTGTTATCTGACACACTAAAGTTATGAGAAAGCAGCATTCGTTGCTGGGGTACGTCGCTCATCGTATCAAAGATTGTATTTATTCAGACTGATATTTCAATTTACAATTTTTCGGCTATCCTTCTTTAACTCTTTCACTTCATTCATCAGGTAAGTTCATACAATAATTTTTTTTCATCAGCTATTTAGATTCATAAATTGATACTGAGTGAAATATTCACTTAACATCAGAAAAATTATTGACACGACTCGCAATTATTTACGTATTTACAAGCTTTTGCCAATGTAGTACGATTATTCATAATTTTGGCGACGTTTATAAAAAAATAAAAATACCCAATTTGTCTTCAAAAAAGATTCCACAGCACAAAATAGAGCAATTTCATTGTAGTGTCAACGCAGTTTTGACTCCTATTGTTATGATTTCCAGACATAAAATTATTAAGTATTTTGAAGTCTTTTTATAAAAAATTATTGCAGAAGTTTCTTTGTTTGTTGACTTTTGACAAGTTTTGGTATTTTTAAACCCAACTCTCCTTTTAAGGTATTTCCACGAAAGTCCCCACACAATAAAGCGTTGAGTGTGGGGTAAGGAACTGTTATTGCTTTGGGCTGATACTTGGTAACAAACAAAAAATAGAGATTAGTCCCCCACGGTTAGAATGCACTTGCCGTTGGGCGGACAATCACTTCATTGACATCAACATCATCAGGCTGGGAAACGGCATATAAGACAGATCTTGCGATCGCATCCGGAGTCAGCGAAATTTTGCGGAATTCTTTCAAAGCACCTTTTGCTGACTCCTCTGTAATATCAGAGCCGAGTTCAGTTTCAACCACACCGGGAGATATTGTCGTCACGCGGATATTTTTCGATTCTTGACGCAGTCCTTCAGATATTGCCCAAACAGCATATTTTGTCGCGCAATAGACAGCGCCAGTAGGCACTACAACATGGGCGCCGATGGAAGCAGTATTGATAAACTGCCCGCCGCCTTGCGCTTCCATGATGGGCAGACCAGCAGCAATGCCGTTCAGCACACCGTGAATGTTCACATTAATCATGTTATCCCACTCCTCAACTTTCAAAGCGTTCATCGGGGATAGGGGCATAACACCTGCGTTGTTGAAGATGACATCGACGCGGCCAAACTTGTCCTTGGCAAAGTGAATGAACTGTTTCATATCCTCGCGATTGGTGACATCCACAGCTTTGAATTCTGCTGTTCCACCTGATGCGCGGATTTCCTCAACAATCTTTTCTAGCTTTTCAGTGCGCCGTGCGCCTAGAACAACTTTTGCGCCATTTTTAACTAACAACGTGGCGCTAGCTTCACCGATTCCGCTACTAGCTCCGGTGATGGCAATGACTTTGTTTTCAACGTTTAACATATTGACTTTCCTTTTAATTTGAGAATAATGAGGAATTTGAGAGCGATCAGGCTAGGCGCGAGCCATCCTTTTGGTCGAGTGCGATTTAGGAATCTGGGTTTGCGATAACGAGTTTTGGGAAATAAATACCGCCACAGATTTCAATTCAATGATTGAGCGCTTTCATTTGCTGTTCAGCATACCGAGAACCAGCAGTGATTCCTTTGGGAGCAACCGCTTCAATTCGGCTCAACTCTTGAGAAGTCAGTGTAATGTCAGTTGCAGCAATGTTTTCTTCCAGGTAGCTCCGTCGCTTTGTACCCGGAATCGGCACAATGTCATCGCCCTGAGCGAGTAGCCACGCCAGGGCAAGTTGACTGGGGGTCACGCCTTTTTCTTTTGCGATCGCTTTCACCTGTTCTACCAGTTGCAGATTCTTGTAGAAATTCTCGCCCTGAAATCTGGGTGAATTTCTGCGATAATCATCTTCAGCAAAATCTTCTGGGCTGGTGAACTGCCCTGAGAGAAATCCACGACCGAGCGGGCTGTAAGCCACGTAGCCAATGCCTAACTCGCGCACAGTCGGCAAAATCTCATCTTCTGGATCACGGCTCCACAGGGAGTATTCCGTTTGCAGGGCAGTAATCGGGTGAACTGCATGTGCCCGTCGAATCGTGGCAGCAGCCGCTTCGGACATTCCAAGATAGCGGACTTTGCCCTGCTGCACCAGTTCTGCCATTGCCCCGATGGTCTCTTCAATCGGCACCGTTGGGTCAACTCGATGCTGATAGTAAAGGTCAATCACATCCACTCCCAAGCGTTGCAATGAAGCATCACACGCTTGATGCACATATTCCGGTTTGCCGCTCACGCCCACAAACTGACCATCGCTGCTACGGACGTTACCAAATTTTGTGGCTAACACAACCTGATCTCGACGATCGCGGATTACTTTGGCCACCAATTGTTCATTTGTGAAGGGACCGTACATATCAGCCGTATCCAGCAGCGTGACACCAAGTTCTAAAGCGCGGTGAATTGTGGCGATCGATTCTTGCTCATCACGTCCTGCATAGAACTCAGACATGCCCATGCAGCCTAGCCCTAGTTCTGAAACCACCAGTTCTTTGCCAAGTTGACGTGTTTTCATAAAAGTTCTCCTGATTTAACTTGCGATTTTCAGTCTTATTCTTGCGGCATGGGTTCATCATAGGCAAGATCCGCTTTAGCATGAATACACAAACCTTGCAGATAATTGCCTAATCCTCTCAAGCAAGGCATTGGCAACGAAGAAATATTTCTTATAATGGGCGTTAAATCAGTCAAAAATTCAACATGACGATTGAGACACTGAGCCACGAGACAGCGAGCACCAAATGTGAGGAACTGGCGGCATTGGTCGCGAGGCACACTGACGGTAAAGGAAACGGTGCTCATGCAACCGCGATCAATCCCTTAGCCTTCACGCGAGAATGTGATCCTTCCACAGCCATACCGAGTGTCAGCGAACCGCTGCTCGCCATTGTGGTGCAGGGCAAAAAAGAAGTGTTGCTGAATGAGGAAACCTATCAGTACGGCGTCGCTCAGTATCTGGTTGTTTCAATGGATTTACTGATGAGCGCATGTGTGGTCAAGGCAACTCCCGAACAGCCCTATCTGGGATTTAAGCTGAAGCTAAACCCAGCCCAACTTTGTGACATTATTGCTCAAACGAACCCAGACATCGGTAAGAAAGAATCAGTCAGAGGCTGGTTCATTAGCGATGCCTCGCCACTCTTGATTGATTGCGCCCTCCGGCTGACAAAGCTTTTAGATACACCGCAGGATATCCCGTTTCTTTCCCCGATGATCATCCGCGAAATCTATTACCGTTTACTCATGGGTGAACAAAGCGAAGCGGTTCGTCAGATTGCTACCTCTGGGAGCAATATGCAGCGGATTGCTGAAGTTATTAAACAGCTCAAAGCAGATTTTACAAAACCGTTGCGGGTTGAGGATTTGGCTCTTGCAGCGAACATGTCTCCTGCATCGTTCCACCGCCATTTCAAGGCAGTCACCTCGATGAGTCCGCTGCAATATCAAAAACAATTGAGACTATTAACAGCACGTCAGATTATGCTTGCCGAGAATCTCGATGCAACACAGGCTGCTTATCAGGTTGGCTATGAGAGCACTTCGCAGTTCAGCCGCGAATATGCTCGCATGTTTGGTGCGCCGCCCATCAGGGATATTGAACGGTTACGGGTAGCCTGAGGGAAACAATTAGAAACCCATTATTTGTATTAGGTGTATCAGGTCTGATCGTGAAATAGTATAACCTTTGACGATAAAAGCATTAGCACTTTTGATTGCCTCATTTAATAGTACTGCAGTACTATTAAATGCTGAAACGCAATAGACGTTGAGTCAACAAAAAACTCACTTTTTTTTGAAGTCACATTATTACCACGGCTTCGGTGTAAGCAGAATCAACTGACGTTTTTGGAGCGATCGCACTCCCTCCAAATCCATCCCCGCCTTCTGTATTAATGCCTCAACCGTTTCCTGTCCCTGAGCATTGTCACAAGCCTCTATAAAAGCATACTCTGCTTCACTAAGTCTGACGACTTGATAGTTATAATCTAGGATGACTTGACTTGGCCACCCTTCCATGCATGGACTGCGTTCGGGAATGGAATTGACAAGAGTCGTGTCATCTGACCAATCCACACGGGATATTGGAGGACGACCGAGGAAGAATTCGTAGTGGCTGATTTCTGGATCAAGAAGTTCTGTGAGACCATAGCGTTGACGTTCGCTCAGGTGTGCTGCTCGTTCCATCAAATCTGGTTGTTGACCAATCAACCGTTCCAATTCCCAGTACAAAGGATTTGAGAAGCCGATGAACTCTAACCCAGAGGCATCAATCAACTCAAACAAAGTCTCGATGCGATAGTCTATTTCCTGGGGATGGACGTACATATCGGCAAAGTAACCATCGCGGTGATTTTCCAGCGACCAACGTTCCTTTTCCCGTTTTAACAGTCGGTTATTTTCCGGTAGGTTAGCAAAGATTTCTCGACCGACTTTCACGCCATCCTGATAGTCTCCACGGCGATCGCCTTGGAGAAGTGCGATCGCTTTCTGCATCAGCGTAATTTCCCAACGTCCCAATTCAGCATACACAAAAATATGCATCAACCCCCCCGCAGCCAGCTTACCCGCCAGACTTTGTATGCCCTTGATGGGATCGGGGAGATGGTGTAAAACGCCAACGCAATTGATATAGTCGAATTCACCCGATACCTGTTCCACATCATACAGACTCAGGTTGTGAAACTCAACCCCATCAGCTCCGGAACGCTGACAACGTTCGCGGGCAACTGCGATCGCCCCTGCACTCAAATCAATCGCGACTACCTGAGCATGGGGATTTAGGTGTACGATATACTCTGTTCCTGCTCCCGTTCCGCATCCCGCATCGAGAATACGAACATTTTCTCGCTCAGGTTTGCGCCCTGTGCAGAAGTTATAAGCTGTGTTCCAGTTCCATCGCCAGTTATATCCTGGTGGGGGTTCGTCAAGAAGCGGATCTGGAGGAAAGGGATAGGTGTTGTAAAGTTTGGCAACTGCCGAGCTGACTGCGTGAGAGGAATCCATTGTTCAGTTATCAGTTATCAGTTTTTTGCTTTTGAGTCTTCAGGGTTTGAAACATTTTAGTTGAGTAATCAGATGGTCAAAATAGGGACCGAGGGCTGCTTGCTCCTCAGAGTCAATCCACTTCAAACTCGCAATTTTAATATTTTCCAAACCAACTACCATTGCATCTAACGGAACTTGTAGCTCTTGATACAATACATTCATGTGATGTAGTCCGGTGGGGCTTGTGTACTCAATGTGTTGACCTGCGATACCATAAGTAATGCAGCGCAGAAAGTGCCAAAAATCACGCCAGCAAGCTTCGGCACGCTCTGGTGGGTAAAGACCACCTCCGGGTTGAGTAATGCCAGGGAAAGTTATCAGCACTTGTTCTCGGGCTTCGTCTACGATTTCAGTGACGCGATCGCGCAACAACCGTGCGACTGGGATGAACCCTGAGGTTTCGGGGGAAAGGGTTTGGATCTGCTGTAAATCTTCATCGGTGAGATATCGCCCTTGATCATCGGCTGCTTGGAACAGAGGAATGATCGCTCTTGGCTGCGTCGTCTCCCAGCTGGAAAAACTGACAATTCTCGCTTTTTGAATGAGTTCTTTGACTGCTTCACTGAGTTCAGGCTTCATGTTTTCTCTTGTGCGTTCTTGTACTAACTTATTCGGTGCTCATTCACGAAAGTCAAGCTACTCCACTTCCCTTGGTCATTATATGCACGAATCATGCGCTGGCGTAAACCGGGCTGAAATAACCAGCCAACTTCGAGAAAGAAAGGGTGTCCTGGTTTTATCTGGGTTGGACAAGTCGAAGATGCGCCATCGGGTAATAGTAAAACTTGGTAAGCTAGAGACTCGTGGTCAAAGTCCAGGCGTGATCCTTTACTATCAGCCGCAATTGTCATCGTATGCTGGGTTTCCTCTTCCCCCCAAAATAAATGTTGTACACATTCATTTTGGGAAGTGCGAGCAAGCTTGAGGGTGGTGGAAGTGGTGACAGGTGGACGCGAATCTAAATATAAAGTGACTGCAATTCCTTCCCATTCTCCAAGTAAATCCTCCAGAACCAAAGTTGGGCGTTCTGGTGCGTTGGTTCCAGCTCGTTGTTCTCGAACCAACGTCAATCTGTATAGCTGGCTATTAGAGGAATCAAACTGTTGAATCAAACGCATGCGGCGATCGCCCGTATACTGCCCAACCAGGCTACGCCTGGTTGCCCCGAATCGGAGATTCGGGGAACCCTGTTCTGGAAGAACAGGGTTGGCAGTAGGGCGCGCGGAGGCATCGCCCGTTCTACAGTGCTGCTGTTCTTCTACAACAGGCAAGGAATCGCCACCAATAAAACTGAACTCAGCTCCAAACGGAGTACGAGATCCAAAGTACACTGGACCTTCACAAAAAGCTCCAGTTTCAAAATATCGTGATCCGACACCGGGCGAACTGAAGTCTAGCACCAAATCTTGCGGCTGGAGTTCCTCTGAACCAAGAGTAGGATAGTAGCGACGCAAAACCAGGTGAATGGCTTGATTGTCGTTCACTCCTTCCAGGTAAATGACGCTTTTTATATCCTCCATAAGTTCTCCCTGGGGCGAGACACGGGTAAATGATCCGTGCCACTCTCCCAGGTTTTGCAATACACAGTCCCATTGGGATTTCATATGACTTGTTTCAACCTGGATTTCTTATTCCCAGTCGTCATCTTGCTCTGACTGTTTCTCTATTTGAGAAATCGCCAACTTGATCACTGGTTGAACTCCTATTTCACTTTCTTGCCCTAACGCCGCTTGCAAGGGTTCTAACGCCGTGCGATCGCCTATCTTCATTAATGCCAGTGCAGCTGCTTTGCGGCTTTGCCAATCAGGATGATGCAGTAACGAAATCAAGTGGGCAACTGCTGGTCGATAGCTCAAATTACCCAAGACTGCTGCGGCTTCGCAGCGTACATTTGTGTCTGGATCGCCCAGGGCTTTAACCACAATCCCAAATGCTTCCTCTTGGGGGTTTTCTTGGAGAATTTTGGCGATCGCCCCAATCACAGCAGCGCGAACGTCAGGCGATGAGGAGTCAATTACCTTATAAATATACTCCTTTGCCTGTGCGCCGATAAATGCCAGCGCCCATGCGGCATGACCCTTGGTATTTTCAGAGGAATTTGAGTCTGCTAAAATTTCCAGCAAAGGTGGTACAGCGGTTTCACCTGTCCTAGCCAGCGCACCTACTGATGAACCCTGGACAACTGTGTCTTCATCATTGAGGAAAGAATGAACCAGAACCGGAACAGCCTTTGGATCGGCGATGATTGTCAGAGTTTTGGCGCTGGCGCGACGCACAACCACATTTGGGTGATCTGCCAGTGCTTCCATTAAGAATGGAGTTGCCAATTCACCAATTTGACCGAGTGTCTCTGCAACTCGCATCCTAACCAACCCGCGTGAATCTCCTAAAGACTCAATTATCCGTTTGAGGAGTTCATGGTCATTGGGATTGAAGGTGTCCAGATCCATTTGCTCCTTAACCATTTCCAGCAAAGCATCGGTTTGTTCCTGGGACGGTGGTATTAAATTCTGGCCGGATTTCGTTTCACTATTGAGCAGATCACTCATTATCAATTACCTATCACCAATGACTGTGTGGGATGAGCTAGCTGTGCATGCCAAAAATGAGTAGAACGAATCGCACTAAACCACAGTATAATAAGCTGTGTCACTTTTAGCATGGCTGCCTTTTTGTATTAATGACTCGTCAACAGAGCAGTTTGGCGATCGCGCAGGTCTTTGAGCACAGCATCAATTTTGGCAAGTTCCGGCTCAAGTTGAGCGAGTGCGGTTGCCTTCATCACCTTAGCTTTTTGCGCCGTTGCTAGCCTTTGATTAATCAGCCTTTCGCGATATTCCTCAAATTCTGCAATAACTTCGCTCAGTTCTTCAGGGGAAGTTTGATCTGTTGGCGTCTGTTCTGAATTTTCAGTCATTTTAAGTATTTCCTAAATTTGTATTTATATAAAGTCTAAGCTCGATTTTCTCAGATCACGTCACCACCAAGCAAACCTTTTTGATTACAGTGATGGTAAGTTGTGCCATATATTGCTATGGATATTCACGAAATCAAAACTGGTTTAAATAATTCTGATTTTCAATATCGATTGAAAGCGATCGCTGCCCTGAAAGACTATACACCAGAGGTAGCTGTTCCCCTACTCATTAGTAAACTTCGTGATTCGGAATTTCTGGTGCGATCGTTTGTTGCGATGGGACTGGGCAAACAGCAGACTGCTGAATCCTTCGCTGCCTTGCTGGAGTTGATGAAATTTGACAACACCCCCAACGTCCGGGCAGAGGCTGCAAGTTCTCTTTCTCTGTTTGGCAAAGTTGCTGCGTCTCATCTGGTTTTCACCTTTTTTCGGGATGATCACTGGCTAGTACGGCGTAGTATTCTGGCAGTGCTGGTTGATCTGGAGTGTCCTAACGAATTGTTTGAAATCTGCATCCAAGCTTTAGCGGGAGAAGACTTTAGCGTACAGGCAGATGCCATAGATGCGCTTGGTACATTTGCTCTAACAAGTCTTGAGGAACCCGCTTTGTCTCAGTTGTTGGCGCTGGTTGGTTCAGAGTCTAAACAAATTCGCATACATGTTGTTCAGGCACTGAAGCGCTTTGATCATCCCCAGGCAAAACAAGGCCTGAGGCAACTTCGCCAAGACCCAGATCATCAAGTCGTCGCAGCTGTACTAGAAAACTTGCTTCAGCAGTGATGTGTTTTGATGCGAAAAGAATTCCTCTCCTTGGCAGACAGTATCCAAGGAGGGAACGATATCATAGGAATACATAATTTTGTTGAATTTGCAAAAAAAATTCATGGAGTTAGAAAATCTATCAAAAAGACTTCTAGCCAGCTATTGTCAAATTAAACAATCTAGTTTGTATGATCAGAAAAAGAAAAAAGTATAAATATTGACAGATTTTTTTCACCTGTCTGTCAAAATCCATAAGAACAAAAACACGATATTTAAGAGGTTATTTATGTCTGACACTCTCCCAGGTCAAATGACGTGGAAACCCCCAGGCACAACAGATTGTGTGTTACATTTGCGACACAATTCCTCAGAACCTTGGCGGTATTATAAGGAATTTCCAGAGTATGTTGTGCCTGATCCACCCGACTTTTCAGAAGGGTATGCGACATTTGTTGCACTCTTGAAAAAGAAGTGGGAAACGGTTTGATGTTCACAAATTCTCATGAGAGCTGTTTTCAGCATAATCTCCAGCTCAAACAAATTGTTATGAGGCATCACTAGGAGCGTTAAGCGCAGCTCTGCCGCAGGCAATCGCCAGCCGGACTGTAAAAATGGAACCCTCATTTAGCTTACTTTTGACAGAGATAGAGCCACTACAGCGAGATAGCAATAATTGCACAATTGATAAGCCTAAGCCAACACTACCAGAATCTTCTGTTGTAGTTGGACGTAAGCGATAAAAGCGCTCAAAGATTTTAGGAATATCGCTATCGGCAATACCAATACCAGTATCGCGAAATTCCAATTGGACATAATTACCCTGAACACGTCCTTGTACCCAAACTTGTCCACCTTTGGGGGTGAAATTAATGCTGTTGGAAAGCAAATTAATTACAATCTGCCTTAGTCCACCACTGACACACCAAACAGCTGGAAGTTGAGTTCCTACAGTGTAGGCTACCATGATGCCTTTTTCTCGGGCTAGGGGCTGATAAATACTTACCACTCCAGGCACAACTTCCGAAAGACGTACAACCTCCAAAGGCATCTGTGGTAAATTGCGCTCTAACTGCACCATATCAAACACTCCAGTAATCAGAGCATTTTGGCGATCGCACTCTTGTTTAAGCATTTGAAAATAGCGTTGTTTTGAAGCGATTTTCAAATGAGGAGAATTTAAAAGACTCAGAGCTGTTTTCATGTGTGTTAGAGGCGCACGTAGTTCCTGGCACACATTGCTCAAATATTCATCTTTGAGTTGCAGATTCTCTTGGAGTTTTTGATTTTTCTGCTGCATTATCGCAAGACGCTTTGTCGTTCTTTGACGAAAAATTTCATCTTGTTGCTGAAGTTGTTTTGCCAACAGTTGACTGATAAGTGTTGGATCTGGTGCTGAGGGACAAATAAAATCAGCAGGCATAAGTAAAGATGACTGTGGTGTGATAGCAGATTTCATCACATCCAACACGAGTTGAATAGTTTGTCCCTCAAAAATCGTCACAGCAAGTAACGGTGCAGTTTTTTTTCTATTTGCTTTGGCTAAATTGTTTTTGCGTGTTCTGAAGGGTCTATGAGCCAAAATCAGACAGCAATACTGGGACGACAAGACCATCACAAAGTATTCCCGTTGTGACTGGCTATTTGGTGCGCTCTGAACCAGGAAAGATTGGGAAAATGAGGACGTAGGGGAGGTACTGCTGTGCTCTTGCAAAGAATCTTTGCTAAGGCGTGGCGTTTGTGTCAACACAGGAGAGTTTCCTCGTTGAGTGCCAGTGGTGTGTCTCTGGCGTGAGGGTGAGGCAGTTTGTTCTCCCTCTACTTCTGTTTTGCTTTCCTGAATGTGCAAAATACGAATGACACCAGACATCCTCACTTGTTGCTGATAACGCTGAATTTCTGAGTGCCAAATTATTCCAGGTGGTAGTTTAACCCACAAAGTAGCTACAATCTGTTGCTCAATGAGTAAATCAATTTGTGATTTCAATTGTGCTAGCAGAGTCGTAGGACTATGAGGCAATAGTTGCGCAAGCCCTTGCATCCCTGAAGCCAACTGCTGATAAATGGACACATCCTGAGCAAAAGAAAAGTTCATGGGTTAGCACAACAAGGAAAATAATCAACTAAAAAATTCTGCACTAACTTCTCATCTTAATTAATAAAGTCGCAAAAAAACCTTATCTTGTGATTATTCACATAAAAAAGACACAGATAGGTGAGTATTAATATTTGTATATATAGCAATCCTAAATTCTGAGCCGCTACGGGCACGCTACAAAAGACGTGAAAACCTAGGACATTGCTTTAAAACCAAAAAACGCTAAGTTTTCTCTCAGCGTCTATGAAATATTGTTATATTCTGAACTAAACAAACTACTCACGAGTTGATTTGACAACATTCAAAAGGCGATCGCGAATTGCCTTGAGTTGCTCTTCATTGTTGACTGGTGAGCGTGGTCGTGGTAATTCTGTATTAGGCCAAGTGGTTAAATCAAAGCAAGGACATACCAACGGCGGCATACCCAAATTTTTCACAGGTACTGGCATATCGCAACGCGCGCAGGGAGAAACATCCCAACCAGGTGTTAACAATTCTGCTATGGTTTCCCGTGTACCTTCTATGTAGCAGTCGCCTGACTCAGGTAAAATAATCCTTTGCCAGCACTGTTCAAACTCATCGCTATAGCGATCGCCAGCTATGACTTTTTGCGGCTGTAAGGTTGCCGCACCGTTGTCTATGACAACTTTTTTGCCTAGCTGGAACCAGTAAGCTAAATATCTTTTTACGTCTTGTTGTGATGCCATACTAAAATTCTAGACTGTAGATTCTAGTTTTTATGTAAGGAATTTTGAATAAACTTTTAAGAAGAGTTACTGAGTTCTTAACTATTAGTTACTTTGCGATTTCTATGCGAGTTTTTTAATTTAGGCAAAGGCGAACCGAGCAAGCTCAGATTGAGAACATGACCCCCTGTGACTAAATAAACTTCTTGGCTGATACCTGCCAACTGACGCACCAAATGACCTAGGCGATCGCGAAAAGTTCGACCAATAGGATAAGCTGGTACAACACCCCAACCTGTTTCCTCTGCTACAAAAATCACATCAGCAGCAACTAACTCCACTGTTTGTAAAAACTCTCGAACAATGTTTTCCCAAATCAACTCGTCTTGTTCCAAAAAATTTGCTACCCAAGTACCTAAAGAATCTACCAAAAGACAGATATTTGGTTCTGCGTTCGCAAAAGTTGCAGACAATTCATATGGCACTTCTAATGTCGCCCAATGTTCAGGACGGCGTTGTTTATGTTGTAGAATACGTTGTTGCCATTCTTTATCTTCTGAGTTTTCTACTGCCGTTGCCACATAGATAACTGCTTTTTGTGATTGCATAGCCAAAATTTCTGCCCATTCACTTTTACCAGAACGTGCTGGTCCAGTTACTAATACGACTTTACTCAAAGCTTTTTACCTAGTATCTTGAATTGAGAAGGGTTGCAACTCTACTAGGTTATCAGTAAATGATGTAGTGGCTCTTGTGCCTTTACCCTTGAACACTACAAACACAACACACTTTGATATTGGTATGAAAGCAGGCATAAAACGCATAGAGGCAACTCTACACGATTTGGGGACTCGCAACACTGCTGAATCTGCCGAAGCAGATACTTCAACAAAGCAGTCTCTATCGTTTCGGATCAGCTTTGGGGGAGCAGAGCACTCAGCAGATCATCCTGAGCTTTGCGAGGAAGAGCCTTCTGGGCACTTTGAACAAAACTTCGCTACCTACAATACTTCTGTGCAAACTTTTCCCGCGCAAGACAGCAGTGGCAAAACACCAAGCCTACCTAAGCTCAAAACTCCTGGCTTTACTAGCCATCGCAATGCAGCAAATCCCGCCTTTGCAATGAATTTGTTGCAAGATATTCAGCAAAGTGTCGGATCTTGGCAAAAAGAACTGCAAAAAATTCTCCGCCAGATTCAAGATCTTTATTTAGAAGGACCCATTGTCAATGGCTGGCTAGAATCCCATGAACGCGAACCCGAACCAGGAGGAACCGCAACACTGCGTCATGCAGAAGTTGACCGTCTGATGGACTACGTAGAAGAAATTTGTGCAGAAAAGACAAATGTTTCCTGCCAATCACCCCGTGCTGGGTATCGTTTGTGTGGTTTGGATGCTTCTGGTAAAGTGTGGTCACGTCCATGTCCACCTGATCAGGTTGCAAGCGTGAGCATGGCAATTGCGCGTTACCAAAAATTGCGCCAACTGTTGGGACGAAAGCAAGATCTAGAAACTCGTCTCAATCAACTAGCAGAAACTCTTGTGATTTTGCACGGTCATATTCAATCGCAGTAATTTCACTGAAATTTCGCGCTTAGAATACAGAACTCAGGACTCAGCAACCCAAAAGGGTATCTTTTACACCTATTAATGAGTCGGAAACCAGAGAAACTAAAGTTATTCGTATTGAGTCGTAGACATAATTCTGAGTTCTGTTTTTTGAATTATTCAGAAAAATCTTCGTAAAGAACTAAAGATAATTTCATCTTTTCTAAAAAAAAGTTGTTTGTTAGTGCGAAATATTTGCTATAGATAAGATCAACAGCAGGCTAGAGTGAGACTTTGTTATTGCTTAGTCGTTAATGCTTAGTGGTTAGTAAAATAGCTAACAACTGTCAACCGAAAACGAACAACCAACAAAGTCTAAAAAAGATAAACTTAAAGTCTATGCCAAACACACAAATCTCTGCGATTATTTGTACTCACAATCGAGACACCTATCTAGGCGCTGCGATAGATAGCCTTTTGGCACAGGATTTTGATGGTGAGTTTGAAGTTGTGGTCGTGGATAATGGATCGAGCGATCGCACTGTTGAAGTCGTAGAACACAGAAGCCACAATCCTCGCCTTAAGTATATCTTTGAGCCTGTTCTTGGCTTATCTGTTGCTCGCAACACTGGCGCGAGAGTTGCTAGTGCTGAAATTTTGGCATACCTTGACGACGATGCAGAAGCTAGCTCTGACTGGCTACAGGTTTTATACTCAGCTTATCAAGATAACCCGAAACTAGCGATCGCTGGTGGTAAAGTGACTCTACTATGGCCAGAAGGAACCCAAGCACCATTTTGGCTATCAAAAGGATTATCTGCCAATTTGGGAGCATACGACTTAGGCGACAGTATTGTCTACATTGATAACCCAGGACAAACCCCCAGAGGCTTGAACTACTCTATCCGCCACAGTTTTCTCGAAACAGTAGGGGGTTTTAATACTCATCTTGGTCGAATTGGGACAAAATTATTATCAAACGAAGAACTGCAAATGACCGAACTTGCCCTGCAACACCAAATGCAAGTTGCTTATCTTCCCAACGCCACAGTCGCTCACAATGTCTCCCCAGAACGCCTCAAACGCTCTTGGTTTATTAGCCGGGGTTGGTGGCAAGGAGTGAGTGAGTGTTACCGCGAACAACTTGCTGGCAAAGCTGGTTTGGGTCAATTGCAGCGTGGTAGCGAGCGTTTTTTCCGGGGTTTATATAAAACATTACAATATTTTCCCGATCCAGCAGAACGATTTGATAAACTTGTGTATGCATATGGTCAAATTGGATACTTAAGTACTGCTATTCAGGGTCTTCTGTCCAAATCTAAGAAAGAGTAACAACCTATGACTTGTATGTCTTTCAAATTACCCGTGTCTGTCCTCATTCCAGCCAAAAACGAACAAGCGAATTTGCCTGCTTGTCTGGAAAGTGTTCAAACCGCTGATGAGGTCTTTGTTATAGATTCTCAAAGTACTGACAAAAGCGTCGAAATTGTTCAAAGTTATGCTGCGAACGTCGTACAATTCTACTTTAATGGAAGCTGGCCTAAAAAGAAAAATTGGTCTTTAGAAAATTTACCCTTCCGTAACGAGTGGGTGTTAATTGTTGATTGTGATGAGCGCATTACCGCCGAACTGTGGGATGAAATTGCCCAAGTTATTCAAAATCCCGAATACGATGGTTACTACCTCAACCGCCGAGTTTTTTTCTTAGGAACATGGATTCGCCACGGCGGTAAATATCCCGATTGGAATTTGCGTTTATTTAAACATAAAAAAGGTCACTACGAAAACCTTGAGACTGGGGATGTTCCCAACACTGGTGATAACGAAGTTCACGAACACGTTATCTTAGATGGAAAAGCTGGATATCTGAAAAACGACATGATACACGAGGATTTTCGTGACCTTTTTCACTGGATAGAACGGCATAACCGTTATTCCAATTGGGAGGCTCATGTTTATCAAAATCTTCTCGCTGGTAAAGATGATAGTGGTACCATTGGCGCAAATTTCTTTGGAAATGCCGTACAGCGTAAGCGCTTCCTGAAAAAACTGTGGGTGCGACTACCATTTAAACCGTTTTTGCGGTTTATTTTGTTCTACATCATTCAGCGTGGTTTTTTGGATGGTAGAGCCGGGTATATTTATGCACGGCTTCTCAGTCAATATCAGTATCAAATAGAGGTCAAACTTTACGAATTACGTCAATATAGCGGACAACTCAACATCACATCCACAACCAGCGGCTGAGAACCACATGCCCTGGTGGATGTGGGAGAAAATCGCCCGGGTTTAAAAATTCAAAATTCATTTTTGAATCAAGCAAATAGTGCTTTAGGAGCATCTGACAAGCGGCGCACCACCCGTTATGAATGAAAGAAACACTCTTTCCCTTCTTTGGTATTCCCTATTAAGCGTTCCCTGTGTTTCTTAAAAGACAAGGAGACAAGGAAGCTTGTAACCTTGGACTAATGACTAATGACTCATAACTAATGACTAGTGAAGAACCTTTTGTAGATTTACGTAAATATAACCAATCCTGGTTTGACCGAGGACGGGCAGGTTGGTATATTTTGTTATGGTGGTTTGTACAGGCGATTGCCTTCCCCCTAACCCCCCACCCGCTCAATAGTCTACGTTGCGCGTTGCTGCGGCTGTTTGGCGCTCGTGTTGGCAAAGGCGTAATCATTAGACCTACTGCTCGCTTTACTTACCCTTGGAAAATTACAATTGGGGACTACAGTTGGATAGGAGATGACGTAGTTCTCTACAGCCTTGACGATATCAACATTGGTGAGCACTGCGTCATTTCTCAAAAAAGTTACCTGTGTACTGGTAGCCATGATATAACAGACCCAGCTTTTGGATTGAAAACAGCGAGTATCATCATCGGTAATGGAGTATGGATAGCCGCTGATTGCTTCGTTGGACTAGGAGTAAAAATTGGGGCTAATGCTGTGATTGGCGCTCGTAGTAATGTTTTTAGTGACATACCTTCTGAGCAAGTTAGCTGGGGAACCCCTTGTACTCCTCGCTATTTAAGAAAGCGGGAGTCAATAAGTTAACATTCGTCAAACTTCTGGTTTTGGTGTTGGAGGCATGACTACTTTTTTCGCTAATCCCAGAGTTTGCAATGTCTTAATTGCCCACCAAGTCATATCCACTTCCCACCACTGGTATCCAGCTTTTGCAACATTTGGGTGAGCATGGTGATTATTATGCCAACCTTCTCCATAAGTTAAAAGTGCTGCCCACCAAAGATTACGAGAGTTGTCCTTCAACTGGAAACGACGATAACCGCGCAAGTGAGTTGCAGAGTTGATGAACCAAGTGGTATGCCAAAGCAATACTGCTCGCACAAAGACTCCATAGATGACAAAAGACCATCCACCCAAAACATACAGTAGGACACCAACAGGAATTTGGAGCAGTAAGAAGGAGCGATTCAGCCAACGATAGTATGGATCGCGCTCTAATTCCGCAGCAAATCGTTTGTAATGTTCGTGTTCAAAAAACTCTGGACGTGGGTAAAAAATCCAAAGCATATGACTCCACCAGAAACCACGCTTGGCAGAGTAAGGATCTTTATCTACATCTTCTGTATAGGCATGATGCAGCCGATGTCCAGCAACCCAAAAGATTGGTCCTCCTTGCATGGCGAGTGCTCCCAAGGTGGCGATCGCATATTCCAACCACTTCGGCACAGATAAACTTCGGTGAGTCAAAAGTCGGTGATACCCTAAACAGATACCAATGCTGCCAAACAACCAATGCAAGAATATCATGACTCCCAAAGCAGACCAAGAAAAACACCAGGGAGCGAGCATTGCTAAGGCATGAATTGTACCGAAAAATGCCACGTTGGTCCAGCTCAGAGTAAGCGGCTGCTTACCAACTGCCGCAGCTGAGTTGATAGTCATAAATGTTTCCTTTAACGTGAATGCCGTAAATACACTAGTGCGATATTGTACTAGTTACCACATGCCCTGTCAAAACTGGCGAAGATAGCTAAAGTAAAAACAGAGGATGCAAGTGCTACTTACATCTGTTAGCTTAGCAAAGATAAAATTTTAATGCAAGTGCCACTTGCACTTTCGACTTATGTCTGGGGAAATCATTTCAACGCGACAAAGGCTGATTAATGCAGCAATGGAGTTGTTTGCAGCTCAAGGAATTACCGAAACGACAACCAAGGCAGTCGCAGAATTAGCAAAAGTTAATGAAGTGACGCTATTCCGGCAATTTGGCAATAAGCACGGATTGGTTCTGGCGGTCATTTCCGAATCGCCAGTGTTTAAAGAACTCGGTCAATCCTTAACAACACAAGCAAGTCAAACAAACAGTGTTTACCAAGCTCTCAAAGACTACTGCGAAAACCGCTTAACGGCTTTAGAACAAGTTCCAGAATTGGTACGTTCTCTGGTAGGTGAGGCGGGAAAATACCCAGTAGAAAATCGTCAGGCACTGGGAAAAAGCTTAACTCAAGCAAATGACTATGTTGCTGAATATTTTGCAACAGTGATGGAACGCGACCAATTACATATACAATTATCACCTCAAAAGCTAGCAAGTTTACTCAATAGTATGTTGTTGGGGTATGCCGTCATTGAGTTTACCAGTGAATTTCATGAACTTTGGCATGACAGAGATGAGTTTTTAGAAACTTTGGTGGCACTGTTTTTAAAGGTCGCCACACAATCCTCAAATCAAGTTAATAGTGAGTTTATTCCGACAGAAAACGTTATAGATTTACCAGCGAGTTTAGTCCACTTGGTTTTGCAAAGAGGCAAAAAATCAGGACTGCGAGATTATGCTCTTATATACGTTTTGTTTGGCGCAGGCTTATCTCCAGAAGAAATTGTGAATTTAGAGCGTTCTCATCAAATCCAAGATTCCAACCAGTACTTATTGCAAATCACTCAGGGCGCTACTCGACAAGTTCCTGTGAATCAGTGGATTATGGGTAAACGATATGGATCGTATACTCGTAATCCCTTAACTCAGTGGCTCAAAAGTCGAAAAGATGACCACTCTGCATTCTTTCTCAACGATGATGGAATACCAATCACAGAGCCAGAAATACAACAGCGCTGGCGAATATTAACTGAGGAATTATTAACACCAGAAGGGCAACAGCCAGTTATTGAGCAAGCTCAACAGACATGGTGTGTAGAAATGTTGATGAAGGGAATGAACTTGGAAGATATGAGTATCATTACAGGGTGGAATCGTGCAAAATTACAGGCCTATGCTCGTAGAGCCAGAGAAAAATCAGCTTTAGAGCAAGCGATTCGCCTCGATCAGAAGCCTCAGTAGTAATGAATACATCACTGACTCTCTTCTGGCAGCCAATCTTCATCTAATACGAACTCTACAGGATATGGACACTCTTTTGGAAACACTGAAATCTGTATATTAGTTTGCTTCGCTGCTTGGTGGCGTGCACGTTGGTAACTCTGTTCAAGTTGCTCTGTAGGATAGTTTTTAAGACTAGGACTATCTTCAATGGCTAATTCAATTTGAGTGCGTGCATCAGTGATAGAATCTAGCCAGCTATCCGAGCGACGCTGAGGTTGATATTGCCACTTGAGCAAATGTAGTAGAAGGCGAGTTAGTTGACTAGCAATCCCGCGCCGCTCACTCTTACCCAACTCTTCGACCTCTTGAATCAGATGCTCTACGTCAATTTCATGCCACCGACGCTCCCGCAAGAATTGGGCTGTCTGGTCAATCCATGAATTGAAATCTGTCAAATACGCTTCGTTCATGACTCGCTCTTTACTGCTAATCCAGCATCGCTGATGTCTACAGCATCTCAATCATAACGCTTGATACCATAACAGTTTTCAGAGGGATAAATTATCCACTTAGACCCACTGCTGTTGCCTACTTCTATTGGTTTGTGACTTCATTTAACACTAGTAATTCAAAATTTGGTCAGCTTTAATGTGGGCATCTTGTATCTTTTGAAGATTGTCGAACCACTTCTAATTTTAGCCAGAATTAGGAAACTTCAACGGCTACTTCAGTAAACGAATAAAGCCTGCTTGCTCAAAATGTTGGTCGGTTGTCAAAGCCTGCTGAATGCCTAATTGTTGCATCACAACGAAAGATGTGCAGTCAACTAATGACCAAGCTTTGTCTGGTCTACTTTTGCAAAGTTCCCAAGCTGAAGTATCAATTACGTTATTAATGTGAATAATTTCAACATATGGCACAGTCTTGATAGCATCAACAATTTCAAAGACCTGTAAACGAGGAATCCGAAGCGGGCTGTTTAACAATGCTACCAATTCAGCAACTACATAATTTGTCGTAACAATCTTTTTCTGCTGTTGAAGAGCTAAACGAAAACACTGATCTGCTTGTGAATAATAGGATTGAGTATTAACAAAAAGACTTGCCCAACCAGATGTATCCACAAATATGCTACTCGACACCCTTCAACTCCTGACATAAAGCTTGCCCAAGATAGTAGTCATGGTTTTCTGCTAGATCAGGAATGTCTACACTAACAGAGCCAATTAGTCGTAAAAGGGGGTCTGTTTCTGTTTGTTGCATGGAATCAGATTGAAATGAAGTCGTTAATTGTTGTGACAGGACTTGCAACACGACTTCCTCTGGAGACTTATTCAAGCGTTCTGCTTGAACAGCCAGTGCTTGCTCTAAGTCGTCTGGAAGAGTAATCACAAAAGTTTTAGCCATAGATCCTCCTTCAGGCTGGGCTGTAACTATTTTACAGCGCTTTTCAGGTACATAAACCACGCTCTTTGGGGCTGTTCTATGCCCATACGTGTCAACTTAAGCTGAAAAGCGCTGTGTTGACCTACTTATCTCATTTGGAAAAATTACTTAGTAGCCAAGTTAGTAGGGTAATTATTATGGAAGCAAGACCTGAAATGAGGAAAGTAACAATATCACTTGGAAGCTTACCTGTCAAAAAGCCAGCCTGAATGCTAGCAACCGGAAATCGAGAATCTAGACCGACTTGAATTTTTTGAGCTTCTCCAGAGAAACGTACTTCTAATCCTTTGGGAGGTGTTTGAGTTTTTAAAGCTCCATCAGAGATGAGGACTTGTGCATCTTGAGATGAATTTGAAGGTAATTCTATACTACGTATTAACTGAATTCCAGGAGTTTCAGGTTTTGGGATTAAAAATTGTTTGCGCTGCATCTTTAGTTCTCGCTCCGCCATACGAATCTCGCCTCGGAGAATTGTGGAAGTGCGTAAGTTGTCCCTAATGTCAGTGCCAGACTGCTCTTCAGTATAAAATTTCATATTTGTGACTTCTATCTTACCTCTAAACCATTGCTCTGATTCATTTTCTGATGGATTTGGCAAGCCTACAGAGATATCTACCGCTTGGGTTATTGGTAGCTTAAATTCTTCATTGTTCGGTGTATACAGAAACTCAATTTCTTTGGGATTACCAGGATTATCTTGTAATTTTAGTTGAGGCACAGAATAACCACTTGTGATGACTATCTTTAATGGCTGTTGACCTAGACTAAGTTGCAAGAAATTTGTTTTTCTAGATTTTCGATTATCTGACTGAATATCTTTTAAAGATAGAGAAAGCTTATATCCTTGTGGATTATAACTAAAAGCATCAACTTTTGTATTCTTCTGTAATCTAAGGTCAAGTAAATTCAGTTGATTTTCTTTAGAGTTTGTGGGGATCATTATCCACCGACTCTTTTCAGATTTGAATTGAAAGGTGAGTTGATTTAACTGGGTCAATGATTTATTCAATTATGGGTTGGATTTACTGATAAACCTGCCTGTTAAAGTAAGATTTTGGATACCTTGGACTGATATTTGAGAAATCCCCTAAATATTTTTGAGCAACGTTTGGTTTTCTTGAGCACTAGTCAAACTCATTTTTTGAACAGTTAAATAACCTTCAAAAATTTGAGGACTAGGAAGTATCAACTTGATTGTGACAACCAAGAGGACAAGAAGTACAACTAAAACAATAGCTGGTGATTTTTTTTGTTGGAAGTAATTCTGAAATCGATGAAAACTCCTTCTAAATACATTTCTAAAGAATCTCACAAGAGATAGCAGTAAATTTAGGAGTCGAGTACGGTAGGTTAAGAATAAGAGCTTCCAGTTTCTACGTGGGAACATTTCAGTTAAATAAACTTAAGTTCTGCACCAACTCATTTGAACCAACTCGGATTGTGTTCAAAAGTAATAACTTGAGACAACGGCTTAGGTGGTTTTCCTTCTTGCTCTTGTAGTGCAGTAATACGGAGTTCGTATCGACCAGCAGGTTGTTTGCGTCCATCCCAATTCACAAAAACTTCTCCAGCAGCTTGAGAGGAGGAGCGAGGGTTTTTATAAACGCGCTGTCCATCTTTAACCCTAACAATTTCAAGTTTTGGGAAGCTAGCAGATCGCTCAGTAAAGAAGACAAACTGATACTCGCTTGAGTTTTGTCCTAGGATTACAGGTACATAGAAAGGTTGAGTGCCTGAACTTATCCAAGCGAGAGTTCGCAAGCTGTCTGGTGGGACTTGTGCTTGCTTGAGAACTCTAGTAGACACGCGAAAACTGGAAGAACCAGGTGTAAGGTTTGCCTCATTCAGAAGGTAATTGATTTTCAGCGATTGCACTCGTATTTCTGGAGTTGCACTACCAACACCAGGAATCTTTAAGGTTAAGTCGCTGCTATAGGAAGTAATAGTACTTATCGCTAAAGAGATGATACGGAATAAACCACTACTTGACTCGCCAGAACGTTGGCGAACAATTCCCTCACAATAGCTTGTGTGTAATCTGCGATCGCACCTTTATCATCCATCAATTGACTTGACTTCCATCCTTGTAGAGGGAAATTGTCACCACTCCCTTGGCTTCATCTCTCATAGCAACATCTAGTCTGAGTGTTCGATACTTACTGTTAGCTCTGCAAACAATCTCACTTTCAATGTACACTTCCCATTTGTATGAGAAAATTTCTCTGCTGAGTGCAAATTCCCCACTTCTTTGCAACCAAGGGAAATTAGATAAACCGTAGGGACTCTTTGCCGTCACACATGTATTTATGTCTTGTACTTGTAGCCCAGTGTTTTTTGATTGGGCTACCAGCTTACCTGAAGTGCTTAAGATAACTGAAATAGCCCCCAGTGAAACCAGGCAACGGATTAATCTAAAATTTTTCATACGGTATCTATTGTAAAATTTAAAACTAAAACTGATTAATATTTAATGTAGTCATTATTATATTTTTGTTCCTAATTACGTAAAAAATATTACTTTATTTTAAAGAATTATCCTGGAACTTCATGGAAAATTGCTAGAAATCAAGTATTTCTAGCGGTTCTCATTTGAATCACATCATATAGAGCACGTAAATGCTACGCCTCCACAGTTGTGTATTGCAAGCAACACCAAAAGCACTATATTTTTGAACTGACGAATTCTTTTGTGTGAGTCATCATAGACATGGATCTGTGGCAAAGCGACACAGATCCCTTTTATAGTTTTGATACTGATAGTTAAGCCTTACCTTCCGGTAACGTCAGGATTTCAACGCCGTCTTCAGTTACAGCGAGAGTGTGCTCAAATTGAGCGGAAAGTTTGCGATCGCCGACTTGCAATTCGAGCAACCATATCCACAAACAATCATCTGATGCAGTGGAAGCTGCTTTGGGTTTGGCTACAATGCCTATATAAGTTGAAATATACAGCTATGCCTGAGTTAACTGTTAGTATTAGCCAAACTACCCATGAAACCTTATTGAAATTGGCACAAACCTCTGGTGAGACAATTCAGACGGTGTTAGACAGGGCGATAGAGAATTACCGTAGGCATGTATTCTTAGTCCAAGCTAATCAAGCGTTTGCCGCTTTAAGACAGAATGAAGCACTTTGGCAGGAAGAACAGGCAGAGAGACAGGTATGGGATCAAACAATGGCTGATGGGGTGCAAGAATAGTGGCGCAAATTGCCAGAGGGGAGGTGTGGTTAGCAGATCTCAATCCAGTCAGAGGACATGAGCAAGCCGGAAAGCGTCCTTGTCTGATTATTTCAGTCGATTTATTTAATCAAGGTGCATCTGGTTTGATCGTTGTCTTACCGATTACCTCAAAGGAAAAAGGAATCCCTTTTCACGTAGAACTGAACCCGCCAGAGGGAGCATTAAAAGTACAAAGTTTTGTCAAGTGCGAGGATGTGAGGTCGATTTCTGTAGAGCGTCTTGAAAAGCGATGGGGTACAGTGTCTCCAGAAACACTGATAGCAGTCGAAGACAGGCTAAGAATTTTGATGGGGTTGTAGTTATTCTATAGGACTTACGCAAGAACTCTCTAAAACTCTTATTTCTTGGCGTCCTTTGCGTCCTTGGCGGTTCGTTTTTCCATAATTTTGCGTAAGTCCTGATTGTAGGTAAATTAGAGTGTTTCTCTTCGTGATCGCCTACGGCGATCGCTCTGCGCCATTTCACAAACCACACAAAAAAAATCCCGCCATAGTCGCAAACTCAGCGGTTTTCAATTGCCAGCATCATCAAATCTCAATCACTACCCTAGAACTCAATACGATTGAGTTCAGCTGTCGGTTATTTAATTTTCCAGGCGGATCTGTGGCAAAACGACACAGATCCCTTTTATAGTTTTGATACCGATAGTTAAGTCCTACTTTCCCGTAACGTGAGGATTTCAACACCATCTTCAGTTACGGCGAGAGTGTGCTCAAATTGAGCGGAAAGTTTGCGATCGCGTGTCACAGCAGTCCAACCATCACCCAAATGTTCAACTTCCCACGTACCTTCGTTAATCATCGGCTCTATGGTAAAAACCATACCAGGTCGCAGACGTTTTCCCTTACCACGGATACCGTAATGAGGTACTTCCGGCGCAGTGTGGAAAACGTTGCTGACACCGTGTCCTACGAAGTCTCGCACCACAGAAAAGCCTTGCGCCTCAGCATACTCCTGAATGGCTGCACCAATATCTCCAATACGTGCTTGTGGCTTAACTTCAGCAATACCTCTTCTGAGGCATTCCTCTGTCACCTCTACCAACTTTTTGGCTTTTGGGGAAGGGGTACCAACAAAGAATGTCTTGGATGTATCACCGTGATAGCCATCAACAAGCGGCGTCACATCAATATTAATGATGTCACCTTCCTTGAGAATTTGCTTGGCATTAGGAATGCCATGACAGATGACTTCATTCACACTCGTGCAAATTGACTTAGGAAAACCCTTGTAGCCAAGAGGTGCACTTTTTGCACCATGCGCCTGTGTCCACCGTTCCGCTTCGTCATTCAGTTCAAGAGTACTAATCCCTGGCTTCACCAGTGGTTCAAGATGGTGTAAGAGTTCGGCTGCCAAGCGTCCAGCCTTACGCATTTTATCTAGTTCTCTGTTAGATAGAATAACAATTGTTTCACTTTTCATCAAATTTCGTCTAAAGAAGAATCTCCCATAAATATAGTTTGCCGTGTTTGTGTGGATAACTGTATATTGGTTTGATCAACACAGAAACTCAACTAATCCTTTTATGGTTGGGTTTCATCCTCAACGATGACAGTCAACCCCATTTCGGCAGAACGCCTTGCTGCATCTGCAACCTTGAGGGTGTACAAGCTTTCTTCTGGGGTGACGTACAAGGGAGTGCCATCAATCAGATGGTCTAACACCATTGTCGTATCTTTGGCAAGCAAACCGCGACGAGCACCAACTTCTATCGGTTTTGTTTCTCCTCGCTGTACCAAAACTCCCTTATCGCCATCAAAAATTAATCCGCCATCTTCACCATGAACTTCAAACCTACGTTCTGCCTGCCACAAAGTTTCACCTTTACCATAGACAACGTGGGCTAACAGTCCGCTGTTGAAGGACAAATGAGTATCGCAGAAACAGCTTTGGTAATACTCTGTCTCTACTTGCCAGAATCGGTTATGACAGTTGACCGAGACAACTTTACCAAACAAATCCACAAGACGGTGCAATCGAGAAAGTGCGCCAATCAAAGGAAAGCCGAAAAGCTCATGATTGTACGTCCATTTGCGAGGTGCAGGATGTTCCGGCTTGGTTGTGTTGTAGCGCACAAAAAAGACTTGACCAACTTGTGATAGATGTTGTTTCAAAGCTTGATGCAATCCACCCAAAAGTTCGATATGTTCAACATGGAGGAATTTTTTTTGTGCTTTTGCCAAGGCAATAAGTTCTTCAGCTTCAGCCACGTTTAAAGAAAGAGGGTACTCTACAACAACGTGTTTGCCATTTTCAAGTGCTTGTCGGGCGATTATACCATGATCCCGAGTCACAGTACAAATCATAACTAAGTCTATGTTGTCTTGCTCCACCAGTTGCTGCCAAGAATTTACGACCATTATTTGGTAATCTCTAGCAAAAGCTTGTGTCTTCTCTGGTGTGTGACCGACAACAGCGACTAAATGGGAGCGCTGATCATGCAGCAATGCTTCAGCCCGTAATTTTGCTGTATATCCAGTACCAACCAAACCCACTCGTATGGGGTGTTTTTGCGAAAAAGTAGAATTATCGTACATTATAATTGTTAGTATCTTGAAAATAAAAATCATCAACAGTGAAAATAACCCTATTTTCATATTTTTGATTCAAAAAGCGTGACATAAATCAACTTACCTAAGATTGATATATGTAGCAATTTTTTATACTACTATTTCCAGTTACATTTATTTTTTTTTTTCTCGTAATATCACAAGTGAAGCAATTTCAATGAACGACTGATCCAGTTAAGATAAGGCGTTGTATTTGCTTTAAGATAATTTATACGATCCATTTGCATTCATAGAGGATAACTAAATGGCAAGTTACAAAGTCACACTGATCGATCCTGATGGAGGAAAAAAAACAATTGAGGTAGGAGATGATGAATACATTCTAGACCTTGCTGAAGAAGAAGACATTGATCTGCCATACTCTTGCCGCGCTGGTTCTTGCTCTGACTGTGCTGGTTTGATTAAATCAGGTAGTGTTGATCAGTCTGATGGGAATTTCCTGGACGATGAGCAGATTGATCAAGGATATGTGCTCACCTGTATCGCCAAGCCTACCTCTGATGTCACCATCGAAACCAACAAGAAAGATGATATCGAATAAAGGTTAGGCACCTTAAAAATTAACCTTTTCCAAAAAGTCAGGACTTACGCAAAAATAACCGAATTCTGTCATTGCGACCTCCGGGAAGCATAAGCCCTAAGTCCTTACGGACACGCTGCGCGAACGGGCACGCTGAGTCCCAAGGGGACACGCGCAAGGGACGCGAACGCAAAGCCTTATTTTTCGTCGCGAGTGCGTAAGTCCTATCCAAGTTGAATTTAGAACAGCTTGTAAGCAGGACACAGGGAACTGTATGCTCCTGCTTGATTATTTACACCAATTTTCACAGATGCAGATATACGTCTCAGACAGGGAGGAAACCACAGAGTCAGGGAGTAGAGAGTATGTCCTAAGCAGCCAATAACCTAGACAAGCCTAGTCAACTACCGCCAACTATTCCTCGAATTCTTCTATCAATTCATCAACAAGTTTTCTTAGTCGTTCCTTCCAGTCAGGGATGGCTTTTAATTTGTCTGTGATGCCCTTGTGGACATTGAAACACACAGGTGTCTTATCAAAAGGCTCATTATTTAAAGGTTGTGCACCTAATTTATGATTTTTCTGGAAAGGCATTGCAATCGAGTGTATATACTACTATAGTTATATATAGCGCAAGTATTGAGGTAACGCATTGGGACAAAGAAATAAGGCTTGCCTTGTTACAACGAATACTCGTGGGTGCTGACAAATTAACAGACCATACCAAGCCTTATTTCTCCAGTCATTCCCCCGGTGAACAATTTACAGTGAGCGGAGCCGAACTGTGCTTTTATCCATCAAAACTAAGTTGAAACTAACCTACGTACAAAAAAGCATAATGAGTAAGCACGCTGGGATAGCACGGTTTACTTACAACTGGGGCTTAGCGACTTGGAAAAACTTATATGATGATGGATTCAAGCCAAACAAATTCCTCCTTAAGAAGTTCTTCAATAACGAGGTAAAAACTCAGTTGGACTGGATTAAAGAGAAAGGAATTTGTCAGAAAATAACTCAGTACGCCTTCGATCAACTAGGTGACGCATACAGTCGATTCTTTAAAGGTAGTGGCGGATATCCAAAATTCAAGAAGAAAGGATTGAATGATTCTTTCACGATTGACGCTGGTGGCAAGCCCATTCCTGTAGGCGGTGTGCGTGTCAAGTTACCTACCATTGGATGGGTCAAAACTTATGAAGGATTGCCTCATACAACGACCACCAAGTTATCAATATCTCGGATAGCTGATGATTGGTACATTGCATTTGCACACCGTGTAGAATGCGAGCCAACACCGAAAACTGTAGACGTTGTAGGTGTGGATTTGGGAATCAAGGAACTAGCTACACTTAGCACTGGCGTTACGTTCCCCAATCCAAAAGCCTACAGAAAGAACATCCAAAAGCTAAAACGATTGTCAAAATCTTTGGCACGAAAAACCAAACGTAGTAACAATCGTAACAAGTCAAGAATCAAGTTAGCTTTGCATCATAACCGCGTTTCAAACATTCGCAAAGATTCGCTTCATAAAGTCACGCACTACTTATGCAAAAACCACGCGCTTGTAGTGGTGGAGGACTTGAATGTTAGCGGTATGATGGCGAACCATAAGCTTGCCCAATCCATAGCTGATTGCGGGTTTTATGAATTCAAGCGACAACTTGAATATAAAACCAAGAAGTTTGGAAGCAAGCTAGTTTTAGCGGATAGATGGTATCCATCATCCAAGACTTGTAGTAACTGTGGTTGCAAAAAAGAATCCCTGTCGTTAAGTGAACGTGTCTATTCATGTGAACATTGCGGACACGTGATGGACAGGGATTTAAACGCCGCAGTCAATTTGAGCCACTGCGTTGGACGGGTTCCCCCGGCTTAAAGCATGTGGCGTATCGCGCAGGGCTTTGGCGTGAATGCTTTCTGAGGGATAACCGCTCCCATGCTCCCGATGAAGAAAGAAATAGAATGTCTAGACTTGTCTAGGTTTTATATAGCAGTGGTATAGTCAAATCAATAGAAACTCGTTATTATAAACAAAACTTATATTTAAGAACTGACAAAATTTCATTACTAATCGAGTTGAATTTTTCGTTACATGCTTTTATTTTTCTCGTAGTATCAGAAGTGAAGCAAACTTTAACCAACGGCTGATCTGATAAGATGAGTCGTGGTTTTTGCTTCAGGATAACTTATACGATCCGTTTACAAAAGAGAGGCTGACAAAATGGCTAGTTACAAAGTGACACTGATCAACGAAGCTGAAGGGCTGAACGAAACAATTGAAGTACCAGAGGATGAATTTATTCTAGACGTTGCTGAAGAACAAGGTCTTGACCTACCATACTCTTGTCGTGCTGGTGCTTGCTCTACCTGTGCGGGTAAAATCACAAAAGGTGAAGTTGACCAGTCTGAGCAGTCTTTCTTGGATGATGACCAAATCAAAGCTGGATATGTGCTAACTTGTATTGCTTATCCAACGTCTGACTGTACTATCGAAACCCACAAGGAAGAAGCACTTTATTAAAAGTTAGGCACCCAAAATTAACCTCTTTCAAGAGTCGCTGATTTTGCACGTGAAGTGATAGCCTGCTACTGGTGGCTTTTGACTACCACTTAATTATTCCGATGCACCCGGAATCGATATTAAAGCCTAAAATGCATGAGCAAGGTGCATAAATTCTTTTGGGCTAGCCCTAATAAATAAAAGGAAAAAAGATACACACTATCCCTACCATCATGTGGTGGGGATTTTCATATGTACTATGCACCTTAGAAGAAGAAGCACAGGGAGCAGGGAAAAAGGAGAAGGGGGAGAAAATAACTCACGTGAAGAGCGTTTCCCCTCAGCACCCAGCAAAGCTGCTCCCAAGTGAACCGAACTCCGGAGTTTCCCCTCACCCAGAACGCTACAATCAAACCAAACCCGAAAAAGTCTTGGCGTTCAAAGATTATTGATTTTGAGTTTCCGATTAAACTGCTGTATGTGCTTTAGAGCCTGTTTGTCATTCCTAACTTCAAGCTTCTAGAGCGCCGGTACAGTAATCACAATTTCGGGTTAGGATGACTAAAGGGGCTAACACAAGAGTTGTGCGGTACGCAATTGTGTGAAGTTATATAACGGATTTCTCATAAAACATCTGATCTTATAGCGAGAAGGAATTAGTTATCGGTTAAGTTTTAAGTTTCTGTGATAGTTCTATGACACTATCTTCTTTACTAAGTTTTGCCTTGTATCGATACCACCACATCACAATACCACTCACGAATAGAACCAACGGTATATATCCAACAAAGACGTAGAAAATACGAGTAGGCAATCCGCCAAATGTACCATAGTGTAGGGGAGTAAAAGAGTTGAGGATGCGATCGCCCAATGACATCTTCAAAGAACTATCAACTCGCAAAACCTTACCACTATATTGGTCAAGATAAACACTGCTTTGACCATAATCCTCAGTTTCGTGGGGAAGTTTAAAAGCAACATTTAAAGCTTCTTCTGGTTTAGTTGGAAAATAAATTCTCCTGAGTTCTCCTTGAGGTAAGGCAGCAATAGCCGTTTGTAATTGTTCTTTAAGTCCTAGTGGAGACTTACCAGCAACAACAACAGAAACTGGAGTTGGTTGCTGCTTGGAGAAGGTGAGTGCGTAGATCATCGGGTTGACGACTTCACTAAAGCTCCAGCAAAATCCTGTGAAAAATGCGAAGATTAAAAATACTGATGCAATAGAGCCAGCAACTTTGTGAATATCAAAATAAAGCCGCTTGGGATGGGCATTCCACTTGATTTTGAATCCAGATATCAACTTACGCCAACCAGGCCAAAGGATAATACCTGAAATACTCATAAACGACATCAGTAAACCAATAATCCCCACAAACTTATAGCCAATGTCACCGCCTAAAAGAGCATAGTGGAGTGGGTAGAGGATTTCAAAAGACTTTTGGATGAAGCTTGGCTGCAAGTTATTACCCAGAATTGCTCCAGTGTAAGGGTTAACGTAGTTTTCTGTCCATTCCTTTTGTTTGGTTTTCAGGATTACATTCATCGGCTCATTTGGCTTTGAGGGCAAGTGAATCCTCTGCACTGTTGCGTCTGGTTGATCGGCATAAATTTTTTTGACAGTGTTGAGAACAACCTCAACTGGCAGAGGTTCACCTTGAGGGGTGATTGTGCCAAAAAGGCGCTGCTGATCGAAGGTGCTAATTTCGGAATGGAAGACTAATAAACTACCGGTTAAGCCGACAATAATTGCAATCAGTCCCACCGCTAAACCGATGTAGCGGTGTAGGGTAAATATCAAGTTGCGTAGTTTTTTAGAGTTCATAGTTGGTACCTTAAAATATTTTTGCCTTGCCAGAAGGCTTGTACCCCCTCCGGATGAAAGGACTGTGCATTTCCCCTACACCCTTACACCCCTTGTTGATTAAAACTCCCAAGAAATCGTTCCTTGAACTGTAAAAGGTGCAGCAGGATAGGCTGAGCCAAAGGCAGCACTCTCGAAATATCTGACACTAAATAAATTCTTGAAGTTAACAGATGCTCTCAAGCGATCCTTTTTGTAGAAAAGTGCTGCATCAGTCCGTATAAAACCAGGTAAGGTGTAAGAGTTATCTAAATCTCCATAAGTTTTGGTTCCTGCAAAAATACCTCCACCAAAACCAAACCCTTCTAATGATCCTGTTTGAAATGTATAAGTTGTCCACAATGAACCACTATGTTGTGGTGTCGTAGCTAGAACATTTCCGACTGGATAGCTATTGTCTTTAGTGATTTGTGCATCCGTATAAGCGTATGAACCAATCACTTTCCAACCGGGTAAGATTTCTCCAGCAATATCAAACTCAATCCCACGGGCGCGTTGTTCACCAACCTGAATTTCAAAGTTAGCGGGATCGCTGGGATCGGCGGTTACGACATTGGTTTTGGTAACTGTATAGAGAGCTAAAGTAGAGGAGAGACGATTATTTAAAAAGTCTCCTTTGATGCCGACTTCGTAGCCAGTTGCCCGTTCAGGCACAAAAGCATCATCATTCTTATCGGTACCACTAACAGGAACAAACGAGCGACTATAGTTAGCAAAGAGTGAAATTTCTTTCGTCGGTTGGTAAACGATTCCCACACGGGGTGAAAACGCATCGCTATCTGTCTTTGTGGTTGTCGAATTGAGCAAACTTTCATTCTTTGAATGATACGTATCAAATCTGCCACCTATCAAGAGTTTAAGATTATCAAACACATCAATTTGATCTTGCAGGTAAATGCCAAAAGAGTTGATGTCTTCTGTTCTATCAACGGATCGTCGAGATGCACCATAAGAAAACTCGTCGTAGACCGGATTAAAAAGATTGATCGACTGATTAGCTCTAGAATCGTTCTTTTGCCTCCGAGACTCCCAACCAAACTCTAGTCCAAACAAAAGTGTATGCTTGATAGAACCAGTATTGAATTTAGCTGTTAAATCGTTCTGTAAATAATAAGTTTGATCAAAAAGGCTTTGGGAAACACTCAGAAGATTAACAGTTCCGTCCTCAGTGGCTGTAAATCCCTGAAGCGCAAAAGGGTTGTTTGTGCTTGCAAAAGTCGTTGCCCGAAAAGCAGTACGCACCGATAAGTTCTGATTAAAGTCATGATTTAAAGTCACGTAGGTTCTGGTTTGATCTTTTACGCTTAGATTTCTCGGATCACTGAGATACCGGCTAATCGGAACATCGGGAATCCGATTGCCAATTGACACTAGCCCACGATCATAAGGAATTTCCGAGTGGAGATATTCACCTTCAAAAGTCAGGTTTGTCTTGTCACCAATTTTCCAGCTGATTACAGGAGCGATAAAAAACTTTTCTTGATCAACAAAATCGCGGAAACTTCCAGAATTTTCGTAGGCAATGTTGAGACGATAACCCAATTTTCCATCAGTTGTCAGGGGACCAGAAAAATCCAGGGTGGGGCGATAAAAACTGTAGCTACCTGCGGTAAAACTTAAGTTGTAGTAGGGTTCGGCTAATGGCTTCTTGGTTACCAAGTTGATGATACCCGAAGGTTCTAAGCGTCCAAACAACACGGAAGCTGGTCCTTTGAGGACTTCAACCCGCTCAATATTGGCGCTGTCTCGAAAGCTAAAACCAGCGTAACCCCCGTCAGAGAAACCATTTTTGTAAACATTAGCATCGAATCCTCGAATTGTGTAACCTTCTGTCTGATTACCACTATTGTTTGAAGTTGCCACACCACTGACATTACGGACGATTTCGTTCAGACGATTTGCACCTTGATCTTGAATCACCGTTGCGGGGATGACTTGAATCGACTGGGGAATGTCGCGAAGTGTGGTATCGGTTTTGGTTGCAGTTGATGCATCGGATGAATTGTATCCATCTTGCTGTCCTGTCACCACCAACTCAATCGGTTCATCACCATTCGCTCTTGGTTGAGTTTGTTGTGTTTGGTTCGCTGGTTGCTGTGTAGGTAGTTGTTGTGTTTGAGGTTGCTGCCCCTGTTGCGCGGATGTTGCAGTACTCGCCACACTGAAAATAAGACCTTCGTTAGGACTCTCAAACAACTCGACTATTGGTGGACTCGCTGAACCTATCACACTCACCCGAATTGTATTGGCGTCAAAGTTCGTTACGGTTATCTCAGTAATACCCGCAATTGGTTTTTGTGAACCGAATGTGAATCCATCACCCGATGGAAGGCGCAGTTGAGCATTGGGAATATCAACGATAAAGCTATTACTTTTTGCGAGCGTGCGATTTTGCAGTTGCAAGGCCTGCCCTTTGGTTGTCTGTAAAATCACCTCCACTCCTTTTGAGGTGCAATTGGCTTTAACATCCGTCACTTGCACAACTTCACTCCCCTGTTTCCCCCCGAGGTTCGGGGGGTTTTGGGGTGTTGGCGACTGCACCAGCATTCTGGCACTACGAAGTGGACGCTGTATCTCACTGACTCGCCGAATCTCTGTTATCGGTTTAACAATCTGGGAATTGGTGACCATAGATGCTTGTTGAGTCAAGTTTGCAGCAGTTTGAGTAGATACTGTACTCTTGTCAACTGCAATTATCGATTTTTCCTGACTGAGTACAGGAGTTGTCATCAGCGCCAATATCGCGCCTGTGAGAAACAGACTCGGAACAAGGTGCTTATATTTCATTCTTTTCTTTTTACTGTGTTAGACCACAGCTATCTCTAATTGATAACTCTAGTACCAAGATATTATTGAAATTTATTTGCATGAGCTTTAGCAAGAAGAATGAAGCTGCAAGAAACAAAAATTAACGTAATTTGATAGTTATATCGTGTCCGCCTAATCGCTTATGATAGAACCAGGCAGTGCAAATATGGCCTATGCCAAAACGAATCAGTATAGCCCCGCATTCAAAGATTTCTGAATACTACAAGTACAGAACCAGGTTCATCAGGCTCGCCCGTTTTCGATGATGATTTTCAGGTGGTTGGTATTCATCATAGCGGTGGGATGCTTCCGGAACCAAGTACGCAGCGAAAGTATTTACGTAATGCGGGGACGAGTGCAATAGCACTCTTAAATGACTTGAAAAACAACGCACCAGAAATTTATACTCGTTTGACGAAATAGTTAGCCGATGACGATAAGTAGCGAGTTACTGAATTTTTAACTATTACTCGTTCTCAATCAAGTATCTTTGGCGAGAATTGTCCAGTTGTGTGTAACTTTGGGTAGGCTTTATACAACGGTTCTGACTACTCCCTTTCCGGTCTAAGATTACTTGTAATAACTTACTCCTCTCTCTGCGTTCTCTGCGCCTCTGCGGTTCAAAAATAGGTATTCTTCTGCCGGGAAGGAAGTAATTTTCACCCTCACCCAGAACGCTACAATCAAACCAAACCCGAAAAAGTCTTGTCGTTCAAAGATTATGGTAGCCATCACCCAACAACCCCAAAAAATGACCGTTGAGGAATATCTCGAATGGGAACCTCAGCAAGACGTTCGCTACGAATACGTCAACGGCGAAGTTTTTGCCATGACGGGTGGTACAATTCCACACAATGACATTGCTCTAAACCTTTACAGAGCCTTGTACCCACATCTGCGTTCTAGAGGTTGTCGGGTGAATGTGTCAGACGTGAAAGTACAACTCAGTCCCCAAAGCCAGTACTACTATCCTGATGTTATCATCAGTTGCGATCCTCAAGACCTCAACGCCCGCAAATTTATTCAGTTTCCTAAACTCATAGCGGAAGTCCTCTCCCCAGGTACAAGCAGCAAAGATAGGGGTGATAAATTCACTGATTATCTAAAAATCCCCACTTTGCAAGAGTATATATTGATAGACTCTGAAAAAATTTCTGTTGAGCGTTTCTGTCGGGGAGAGGGAAGAATGTGGCTTTACTATCCCTACACTGCTTACGATATTATCACTCTATCAAGTATTGAATTTGAGTTTCCTATTGAATTGCTGTATGAAGGTGTTGCATTTGAAACAGAAGCATAACAAGCACGGTAAACTGGTTCAATTGACTAATATAATTAAGCCCAGCTTTCCTTGAAAAATAGTCCTATGCCTTCATTTTTATTAGAAGTTGGTACAGAAGAACTCCCTGCAAGTTTCCTGAGTAGCGCTATCTCGCAGTGGAAATATCGCATTCCTCACACTCTGGAAGAAAACAGCCTGACTTACGATGCTGTGGAAGTTTACGGAACTCCCCGCCGCTTAGCGGTACTCATCAAAGGTTTACCCTCGCAGCAGGCGGATCGCGAAGAAGAAATTAAAGGTCCCCCCGCACAAGCAGCGTTTAAAGATGGGAACCCAACACCAGCAGCACAAGGCTTTGCTAAAAAGCAAGGTGTGGAAGTCTCTGCGTTGGAAGTTCGCCCGACTGAAAAGGGAGATTTTGTCTTTGTCCGAAAAGTGACTCGCGGTCGTCCAGTTGCTGAGATAATAACAGAACTTGTTCCTCAATGGATTTTCAAACTCGAAGGAAAGCGGTTGATGCGTTGGGGTGATGGAGATAAGACATTTTCTCGTCCCATCCGCTGGATTGTTGCTTTGTTAGATGAAGCGGTGCTGCCAATAGAATTGGATAATGGTTCTGAGACGGTAAAGAGCAATCGCATCTCTCAAGGTCATCGTGTTTTGCATCCAGAACCTGTGACAATATCCCACGCGAATGATTATGTCACCACCCTTCGCTCTGGATCTGTTGTGGTTGATACGGATGAACGGGTAAATACGATTACGCAGCAAGTCAAAGAATCTGTCCAAAAGTTAGGCGGTTATGTAGAAATTTACCCAGATTTATTGCAGGAAGTCACAAATCTTGTAGAATTTCCCTCAGCTGTTATTGGTAAATTTGAATCAGAGTTTTTGAACTTGCCTACAGAGGTGATTACCACTGTGATGGTAAGTCATCAGCGTTATTTTCCTGTGTTCCAAAGTTCAAACACCAAAGACTTACTACCTAATTTTGTCACAATCTCTAACGGTGACCCCACAAAATCAGACATCATTGCTGTGGGAAATGAAAGAGTCATTCGTGCACGTTTAGCCGATGGTCGCTTTTTCTACGATGCTGATTTAGAAAAACCTTTGGAAAGCTTTTTACCTCAATTGGAAACCGTCACTTTTCAAGAGGATTTAGGTTCGCTGCGAAAGAAAGTCAATCGCATTTGCAAAATTGCCGCACAAATCACAGAACAGTTGCAATTAAGCGAAAAAGAACGCGAAAACATCAAAAGAGCAGCTCTTTTATGTAAAGCTGATTTAGTCAGTCAAATGGTGTATGAATTCCCGGAATTACAGGGAGTTATGGGACAAAAATATGCTCTTGCAAGTGGAGAAGAGGAAGCAGTTGCAACGGCAATTTTCGAACATTATTTACCTCGTTCGGCAGATGACATATTACCCGAAACTTTAACAGGACAAGTTGTCGGTTTGGCAGACAGACTTGACACATTAGTCAGTATCTTTGGATTGGGGATGATACCCACGGGTTCTTCTGACCCCTTCGCTTTGCGACGGGCAGCAAATGCAGTCGTGAATATCACATGGGCAGCCCATCTACCTATCAATTTACAACAGTTACTGGAAAAAGTTGCAACAGATTTCGCGAGTGAATATCACAAAGATGGGAATCAATTAGTTGCTGCGTTACAAGAATTTTTCCTGCAACGCATCCGTACTTTACTGCAAGAAGAAAAACACATTGACTATGACTTAGTGAATGCTGTTTTGGGAGAAAATGACCGAGAATATACACAAAGGGCGTTGAAGGATTTATTGGATGTGGGCGATCGCGCAACTTTCCTACAAAAAATCCGCGCCAATGGTACATTAGATAACATCTACGAAACAGTGAATCGTTCCACTCGTTTAGCGGCTCAAGGAGATTTGGATACAAAACAACTTGACCCTAAAACTAGTGTTCGTAAAGAACTCTTCCAAAAATCATCCGAGGAAGCATTTTACAATGCGATTGTGGAATTAGTGCCACAAACTCAAGCTGCACAAGAGTCACGAGATTATGGACAGCTAGTAACAGGATTAGAGCAAATTACCCCCACCGTTAGCAACTTTTTTGACGGTGCGGAAAGCGTTTTAGTTATGGACTCCAATCCAGAAATCAAACGCAATCGGTTAAATTTACTGGGATTACTTCGTAACCATGCTCGTGTTTTAGCGGATTTTGGGGCGATAGTCAAAAATTTGTAGCATGAGTAAAAAAAAGTTGTGTGATTTTTGCAAATAAACGCTACCATAATGGTGCTTAACCAGGGACCTCTGCCACAGTCTATGCCCAAAGCCCACGTCATTGGATTAGGAAAATCAGGTATTGCTGCGGCGAGATTGTTGAAACGGGAAGGTTGGGAGGTGGAACTCGGCGATCGCAACACCTCCTTAGACTTCCTAAAGCAACAACAAGAACTTGCCATAGAACAAATTACTGTAAAATTGGGGTATACTCTAGAACTCAATGATTCAGACTTACCTCAATTGATAGTAGTTAGTCCTGGCGTGCCTTGGGATATACCCGTGTTAATTAAGGCACGAGAATTAGGTATTGAAACCATCGGCGAGATGGAACTCGCTTGGCAACATTTGCAATCCGTCCCTTGGGTAGGAATTACTGGCACAAACGGTAAAACCACTACCACAGCCTTAATTGCTGCAATTTTTCAAGAAGCAGGACTACACGCTCCTGCCTGCGGTAACATTGGCTACGCTGCCTGTGAGGTTGCGCTGTCTGTGGAGAATGCAGGACAAACCAACTCACAAGTCTCCCCCTCATCATCTGACAATCAACTAGACTGGGTGATTGCAGAACTCAGCAGCTATCAAATAGAATCATCTTCTTCTCTTGCGCCTCGCATCGGTGTATGGACAACTTTCACGCCAGATCACCTCAGTCGCCATAAAACCTTAGAGAACTACTACAACATCAAAGCGCATCTGCTGCGTCAGTCTCAGTTACAAGTGTTTAACGGTGATGATCCATATTTAAGGAAAGTCGGTGCAAGTGATTGGTTTGACGCCTATTGGACTAGTGTCAAAGGTAAAGATGATTTAATCGGTTCTAAAGGCTATTACATTGAAGATGGCTGGGTTGTAGAAAAGTTGAATGCAAACTCTCAACCCGAACGCATTGTGGAAGTTTCTGCTTTACGGATGGTAGGAGAACACAATCAGCAAAATTTACTGATGTCAGTTGCAGCCGCGCGTTTAGCGGGAATTGATCAAGATGCTATTGTTCGCGGTGTAAATGGATTTCCTGGTGTTCCTCATCGTTTGGAACACATTTGTACTTGGGAAGGCATTGATTTCATTAACGACAGCAAAGCCACTAACTACGACGCTGCTGAAGTTGGCTTAGTCTCAGTCAAAAGTCCGGTTATATTAATTGCTGGTGGTGAAGCCAAAGCAGGTGATGACACTGGCTGGATAGCAAAAATTAAAGACAAAGCCGCCTGTGTATTGCTGATTGGCACTGCTGCACCTGCTTTTGCTAAAAAGTTGCAACAAGAAGGATATCAGAATTACGAAATTGTAGAAACAATGGAAAAAGCGGTTCCTAAATCAGCAGAATTAGCAAAACATTATCAAGCATCCCTGGTGCTGCTATCTCCTGCTTGTGCAAGTTTCGACCAATACGCTAATTTTGAACAAAGGGGCGACCATTTTCGGCAGTTGTGTTTGGAGTTGGATAACGGGTGATATCATGTCCGGTTAAAGACTTATCATTTTTCACATACCCTTAAAGCCCATACCAGTTTCTACCTCTTGTTCTCCTTGGGTAGAATCCATGCCGGAAAATACAGTGGTGCGAGAAGTTTCTTGCCTTTTGCCAATTTGACTCAATAAGACGCCAGTTAAAATAACGCTGCCGCCGACATATTGAGCGAAGGTAGGGGCTTCGCCTAAAATGAAATAGGCTGCCAAGATTCCTACGATTGGAGAAAACGAGCCAATTAAAGAAGCCATAGACACCGTCGAAGCTCTCAAGCCCATACTCCAGAAAAATTGACCTAGCACCACAATCACCGCAGCATACACAAACATCCACTGCCATAGGAAAGGCGAGAACACATCCATAAAATGGTTGCTGCCATATAGCTCTAAAGCAATAAAGAAAAAGATTAAGGTTCCCAAAGCAGTACGAAAGATACTATAGATTCCCAAAGGAATTTTGGCGAGAGATCGTTTGCCAATAATCGTGGAAGCGCCTGATGCCACGGCTGCTGCGGCTGCTAAAATTTCCCCAATGCCCACACTGAAACCCCCCATATTCATCATGGTTTGTCCTGGGGGTTGAAGGATGATGGTTAGGATAACGCCGACAAACGCGGCGATCGCTCCCACAACTTCCCAAAGATTCACCCGTTCCTTCAACAACCAAACTGATAAAGCCAGAGTCAGGGGCGGTTCCAAGCGTCCAACCAAAACGACATTGTTAACTTGGGTTAACGCCAATGCCTGGAAAATTAAACCAGGGGCAAGTGCTCCAGATAGAATCGCTATTGCCACAAGACGGTACCAATCCTTCCTTGATAGTTGTTTCAAAGCCCTAAGGTTCCACTGTCGCCAGTAAATTGCTATGAAAATTATCAAGGCGCACAGGTTTCCCACGAACAAAACATTACACAGAGAAATTGGATTGCGATCGCCCATAAAGTTTTGGGCACCAATTTCTGTTAGCTTCCTAGTCACTGCGCTAGATGCTCCAAAAATCAGGATTGCCAGCCAGAGATAAATTTGTCCTGGAATTCTGGGGATACGACGATGTGTTCTTCTGTATTTGGTCACCATAACACTACTGCTAAGCAATTAAAAATTCGCTCATGGACTGCGTCCCGCTGCGCTAACAAAATTCAATCCGGAAGAAAACCAGTGATAGCAACAAGTCTTGCTTCTAGCTATGTACATTCTTATATGCGTGACAGTTTATGAAACCACTGTCAACGATACTAACCTTTTCTGATTAACTCAGGGTGAGGTGGATCTGGTGAGAACGCTAAAAGCAGGCTGAAATCTGACAATACCATCCTAGTCTGAGAAAATGCTGAGTAAAAATTGAATTTTATCCAGGGATAAATTCAGAAAATTCATGGTTTGGTTTCAGATGAGTCTCACTACCAACTGGGATACTTTGGACAGTTGAGATAAATCAAAGATAAGGAGTCACAATGAAATTCGCTTCGTCACTACTTGCAACTGTTGCCCTCGCTGGTTTGGTTACGGTTTGGGATGGTCCAGTAAGCTTTGTGAATCCTTCACTGGTTCAAGCATCAGCCCAGGAAACAAAACAAAACATGAAAGATGTCACTGGCTTGACGACTCAACAAAAAATTGACATGCTCACCAAGAGTAAAGGTAAGTTTGGTAGTGGTGACCAGCTGCGGCGTTACTTTTTTGGCGACCTTGAGCCAATTGCCGTACAACCAGGGGGTGCTGGCATGGTAGTTAACCTCTACAACAAAGCTAACGATATCACGATTTCCTACTGTGCAACATACGACGTGATAGTTGCACTTAAGAAAGGCAAAATTACTGCGTTTGCTCCGAACGAAGTTAAATAATTGTAAGTAGTATAATTTGTACTTCCTAAACTTTACAAGTCGTAGGTCAGGCATCTTGCCTGATCTAAGTGAAACACTCTTTCTAAAAGCTTTACTTTTGCTATTCTACACGTGAATTGAAAACAGCTAGCACATTGTTGAGTGTTCATTAATACTAGAACAATTATCCAATACCCCAAATAATATATCTTCAAAACAGAGGTTTGCTATGGAATTGAGAGATGCGATTTTGCTGTTGCATCCAGCGATCGCTGTGATTGTAGTCTTCCCTTTAATCGGTATTGTCGTCAACCGCGCTTTACAGACTCGTCAGCGCCGATTGGAAACTAAAGCAACGGGTAAGAGTAAAATTACCCCAGTTGCAGGACAGGAGCATGTCCAGCTAGGTCGCTATTTGACAGGTGCTGTCGTAGGAATTGTTTTAATAGCTCTAGCTTACGCTATTTTTAGTAATATTTTAGACAAAAATATTTGGATGAAAGCACCCTTTCAAGTCATCTTTATTGGGCTATTATTTGCTGCTACTCTTGCTTCCTTGATTCTACTCTATCAAACAAGAGAACGAAATTGGCGTGCTATATTTGCTACCCTAACTGGGATGGGTTTAGTGGTACTTGGTTGTCAGGATGGTGTTTATCGCAAAACTAGTGAGTGGTATATCTCTCATTACTACCATGGGTTAACCGCCGCCCTGTTGATGATTTTTTCTCTAGCAATTTTGCCAGAAATCTATAAGGACAAGAAAAATCGCTGGCGCAACGTTCACATCGCTTTAAGTTGCATTGCCCTCTTAATCTTTCTGGGACTAGGAATAACAGGAACGCTGTCATTGTTGGAAATTCCCCTCACTTGGCAAGAATCCTATGTCAATATGCTTTATAAGCAAAAATGTGACACTAAACCCTGCATAATTCAGGCACCTTCTTTCCCTCAAAAACCTTGATACATTTGCTTATAAAAGAAGTTTAATACAATGCCACAAATCAATACCCACCTAAAGAAAATGTAGGTGGTTTTTTGCTTTGTTATTAAACAACTGGTGTTTAGACTAAAAGCAGGCGATCGCCAAAAAATAGTTATTTTGTACTAGGACGAAGGCGGGAATGTACTGGTGTCAAAAAATAGAGGGTTATCTGCGGTTACTGGAGTTTAGACTAAGCAATAAGAAACGACCCAGTAGGGCTGAGTTAATAAAACACAAGCTTCAAAGATAAAGATATTTGAGATTAAGCAGATTTTTGTTGCTCTTTCAGAGGCTTTGTTGCAGTCTTTTTAACAATTGGATAACGGATTCTACGGGTACGGGCTTTACCTGGTGTCCACCCAAGGGATTTTCCCCGAGGTTTAGGTGCAGAGGTAGGAGTACCAATCGCCCTTCGGGTTCGCAGTCGCTACAACGGTCAAAGCTCGCCGGGGGAAGCTTCCCCCGGCAGACTTTGGGGGAACCCCCCTTCGGGTTCGCCAGATGCCTACGGAGGAGCCAGTGCGGTCTTGGGGTCTCCCCAAGTGGAGCATCTGGCGTTGGAAACCCTCCTGCAGCACTGGTCTCACCGCAACGCGCTGCGAACCGCTAAAACTCCACCCATAGCTTGAGCCACTCGTCCAGTTCTGACTTTGAACCTCCCAGATCATCCAAATAATATTGAATCCAATCACCAACCAGGGGAGAATTACGACTGAATTCTGTCTGCGATAGACACGGATTGTCATCTCACGCCAAAATGAGAAGGTGCTGAGGAAGCAGACGATGTAGGACGCTCCTGCACTGATCAACAAGTTTGTTTGAAGACTCGAACTCAGGTTTGGGTATCCAAGCGCGATCGCCGTTAGACAAACTCCCAGCGCGAGATACAGGAAAGTAAACGAAGTAAATCGTTTCATTTCATTCTTTGTAAATAAAGCTCAGCGATAATCTATTCCTATGTGGCTGACATGACTCAGCCGATGAACAACAATTAGTCCACATGCAGCACAGCCTTACCTGAAAATCTGCGCCCGATCAAATCAGCCGACGTAACGTCTGCTTCACGCCATGAAACTGCTCGATCAATATGCGTTTTGAGCCGCCCCTGCTCAACTAACCTCAGCAGACGAGCCAGCCCAGAACTAGCACTTTCCAGCTCTACTTCGGTGTACAGCGTGAACCCGTAAAGCGTGCGCTGTCCTCCATTCTCGGAATAGAAGTCTGCCAGGGACAGCTTCATCTCGTTGCCGCTACTACTGCCATAACAAACGCAGGTGCCTCCTTGAGCCAAAAACGCAGTTAGCTTCCCGACCAATTCACCTCCTACTCCATCGACAATCAGTCGATAAGGCGCGAACTGCTTGGCTTCTTGCCCGGTTTCGGTCATCACCACTTCATCCGCGCCGTAATCTCGCACAAATGCTTCTTGCGCTGGCTGACGAATTTGGGCAACGACGCTGGCTCCCATCATCCGAGCAAGCTGCATGGCGAAGAGTCCCACTCCCCCTGTTGCCCCTGTGATCAGCACCCGACTTCCTAGTAAACGAGATCCCTTTTCCACTGCATACAGTGCTGTTAACCCCGCGACGGGCAGTGTGGGGGCATCGGTATATGATCCGCCCCAGTCTCGCGAATCAAATCAGCAGTTTCTTCACCTTCTACACCGCGTATGTCCGAGAAGACCACTTTGGCTCCAGCAGCACCGAAGGCGATAACTTCGTTAAGCTTCGCTAACGCAGTTGCTCGACCGATGCCCGATGTTCCGCCAGTCACCAAAGCAACCTTGTCTTTCAGGATCATGATAGTTACCTCTTGTTGTGAATGGCTGTGTCACTTTGTCAAAAACTCAATGAGCAATACGTGTAGGAGCCAGCAATAAGAAGCGCCTCCTACAACCAGGATGAGTACGAGCCTGGTTGCAAAATGGCGGGTTTGGGCATTGATATTTGCTGGCTTTTACACTTAGTCGCGATCGCTGGCACGATCGATCAGTGCGTTTGAGGGCAAGCTCGGATCGAGTACCTTGCGCGCACTGTCAACCCCTACAACGGGCAGTGTACTCGGATCGAGCATGCCGAGTTGAACCAATACACTTGCCTGATCCCAATAGATGTGTTCATGGGCTAGCTTGCCATCACGGAACTGGACAATCGCTACTACTGCCACTTCAACCCGTTTAAGAGTCGGAGCAATGCCAGGTAGCATCCAGTCCATCTGGATGGTATGAGTGAACTTAACTAGCATTTCATCGACGAGTTGATTGATCCCGATTGTGCGCGAGACGGGAGTCAGCTCCATGTCCGGCGGCATCTGTGGAATGAAGTACTTGGAATAAAACTCACGCAGTGCCGGTTTCCCTACTCCCCCAGTCATTACCGGAATGTCGTTAACGTAAGCATCCTCAACCATCGTGGCGAGAGTATCTTCAGTGTTGTGAGCCTCAAACTCAAGCCGCAGATGCTCATCCCAGAGTGCTTGCAAGGCTTCCTGAGCAGGTGTCAGATTGGAGGTTGCCTCTACATTTGCTTGTTTGTCTACTCTTTGCTCTTTGACCATGTTAGATCCTCCTGGTTCTTTCTATCTCAACTGTATTGATTCCAATGCTTAACTTCTTTGGTGATTCTTACAATGATTCGTTGAATTCTTACGAGTTGCGCGTCTGTCCGACGCATCACACGAAGGATACCATCACCGGAACCGTGGGCAGGTTGACAACGACGGAATGATGACGGTAGGCTAGACCGATCCGCTGTGGGGAAGACCTCAGCGGTATGCCGCGTCAATTACAAATCGGGTTCGCGTCAATTTACTTACGCCGCGCTGCTGGTTTCATCCTTGATTTCGGTTTTGATGACGAAAGCCCTTAATTCGACAATCTTGTCGCCACGAAAGCGCCAGATGTCGCAGTACGAGTAATCAGAGGCCTTCCCGTCTTTGTCCTTCAGAGTGATGTTGCCCAGTGCCGTGACGACATCCCCCTCAGGGATTAAGTTCGCGACGATATTCAAAGGTGGTTCCACATACTCTGTTACCATCCATTGACGAACGGCATCTTTTCCGTTCAATGTCTTGTCGCCAACGAATGTCCATTTCGTGTCGTCGGCGCAGAACGACAAGAATCCTTCATAGTTGCCTTGGGCGATCGCCGCGTTTGCCGCTGCTAAGATTGCTTTATTGTTCTCTGACATCTGAATCTCTCCTCTGTTCAAGTGGATGCTTTAACGAAGCGGTTTCTGCTACCATTGATGCAAAGCTCACGGAACAATTGCAGTCACGCGGATTTCGATCCGCATCGCTGGTAGTGCAAGCGCCGCGACTCCTACCGCTGTCCAAATTGGGGCGCGCTCGGGCATATAATGATGAAATAGCCTGACCATCACCTCGTTCACCTCTGGGGGAAACCCGTCAACATGATAAGAATTAACGTGAACAACATGCTCCCAACTCGCACCAGCAGTCGCTAAGGTTCGCTCTACGTTCTGAAATGCTTGAGCAATCTCGTCTGCGAGTGATTCGGGAATTTGCAGATTGTCATCCCAGCCGCCTTGTCCGGATGTCTCCACTCGATCGCCAATTTTTACTGCTTGCGAGTAATGCAATTTATTCAGCATATATTCCCCATAACCGGGAGTGATAAAAAACTCAGGCTTATTCATGGTGTTCCTCTGTTCATTACAATTCAGAACTTATTTCTAAGGACTGGTAAACGGCTGACATTGAATCGCCTTCACATTTCGCAGATAGTTCAACTGTGGCTCGAAGTTAGTGGGACAGAAAACATAAACATTGTCTTGAGGTCGGCTAATGACTAAACGGTAGCTGGGTGGAATCCCCTCGGAACTTTCGATCGCTTCGACTCTGGGAATCACTTGTGGACTGACTTGAGCCAAGGATGGAAAATTGAACGGTAACAGTACGCCGAACAGAATCGTGATTGCGATCGTGATTGTGGTTATGATTGTGGTTGGAAGAATCTTTCGGTTCATTAGAAATCTCTTGCGGCTTGTGGTTGTGTAATGTTCTATCTACCCGAAGTGTAATGAGTGAAACTGCTTGATTGCTTTCAGATTCTTATTTCATTCGCGATCGTTGCCGAATTCTTTGTTTACTCCTGCGATTGAAGCGAAGCCTGCTTGATAACTGTAACGAGATCGGTTACTTGACGTTGAGCCTCTTCACTCAGCGAGTCAAACTCGTCCAAGAAAAATTGCCGTTCTAGCGTCAACTTCCGGGCATTGAGTAGCCCTTCAATCCGCCAATCTTCATCACGTTTCATCACGACGAATAGCTGCATCGAATCTCGTGACGGTGAAGTTTCGGGTTGTCCGGGCAGCATTACCCTGACAACTCCGTTCATGAGAGCAAGTTGAGGATTCAGGAAGTGGACGAAATTCACCTCACCCTCCAGGCGTGTTCCGTTGACAACCGTGTCGAAAGCTTGCTGATTAAATGCAGCGATCGCTTTTCGACCCTTGAGATGCGTTCCCTCGAACGCGATGAAATCGGCAGTTTCGCTAAACGGAGCAGCGAAGTCTTCACCGCTGCCTCGATTCCAAGCATCAATCATCTGATGATGGAAAGTACGGATTGCCGACTCGTCAGCAGCAGTGGTGGTTTGAGCTGTTTGTGAATTCATAGTTTTGAGCGATTGGATTAGAGTGATGCGGTTGCCTCAATTTCAGGTGCATAAATCGTTTCGTCTTCTTTGCGCCAAGCTGGATCGACTAGACAAACGAAAACAATGGGTTCGTCGCCGTAGTTGTGAAGGAACTGGATTGCATTTGGAGGAATGTAAACCGCATCGCCTGGTTCAATGCGACAAACTTCACTGTCGATCGACATTTCTCCAACACCGCTAATGATGTAATAAACCTCAGAAGTCTTTAGAGAATGGGGAATCGAAGTTTTGCCAACAGGCAAGATCGCATACGCCAAACTGTAACGCAAGTTGATGTCTTGTTTGTCAGGATGAAGCAGTTCGCGCAGAACAGTTCCATCTCCAGCGATAATTTCTTCACAGTCGTTTAGTTTTTGGATCAGCATAAGTTTAGGTTTGCAATTACACAATCGGAGCAAGTTCAGAATCTGTGAATTTTAGAGGAGAAATTTGCCTGTTCCACGTGCTGTTGAATCACGTACTGATGGGGCGAAATCCCCATTGTTAACGATCGTCGTAGGTTCATGGCTGTTCAAGTTGGTAAACTGATAAGGCTGGTGGTCAATCAGTACCAGGATGCTATTTTCTGGACGAAGCAGTCCTTCGAGTCCGATTTTTGGATTTTTAGACATCGCTATAAGTCTCCATTCAATGTTTACTTTGCAAATACGCTCTAGCGTGTGAGCCTGACTCAACTGATGAATCATAGAGTTTTTTCACAAGAATGAACTTGTATTCTGGCTCAATTGCTCGAATCGAAATCGTCTCAACTGAATTGATGTCCCTTTTTACTGCAAGATGAAATTGCTGAAGTAGCTCACTAACCTCTTGTGCAACATGGGTGAGTGCAACATTCAAATGGGAGTTAGAGGGTTGTGGCGACAAGCTCCGCAGCACAGGACTATTGATAGGAGATCGTTCCATAAGTAACCTGATGTGCAACTTTCCAAAATGAAAATCTCACCCTTCATCATTCCTGCTTTTAAAAAGCAAAGCAGTCACAGCCCATACCACCCCAGAAGCTAGACAAAGAGCCAGCGGTGTTGAGCGTAGAGGATGCTGTGCGACAGGTCACTTTATGGATGTGGTTACATAGGGCAGTACAGAGGTGAATGGCTTTTGCAGCAGTGGGAACAGCAGGCGTTGAGTAATATCCGCCATAGGTTGCAACGGGCGACCACTCAGGCAGCACGGGCAACAGCGGCGGATCCAAATCACGGAACTCGTCACTTGCGTACACAATCTTGCCACCTACAACCGTCAGAACTGATTCCAGACTCTTAATCCGTTGTTCTGGAATCGAGAAGAAATCGTCGGACAGCACTGCTAAATCTGCCAGTTGACCGGGAGAGATTCCCCCTTTTTGCCCTTCCTCAGATGAGAACCAACTACTGCCCACCGTGTAAAGCCGCAGTGCCTCCATTGGACTCAGGCGATTCTGCTCTGGGTAAAGTGCTGTTCCACCGACGGTCTTACCGCTAACGAGCCAGTAAAGGGCAACAAACGGATTATAGGAAGCCACTCGCGTCGCATCGGTTCCAGCTCCCACTGGGATGTCCATTTCTAGCATGCGGGCGATCGGAGGTGTCTGTTCAGCAGCAGTTTCACCATAGTGATCAACAAAATACTCACCTTGAAATGCCATGCGATGTTGAATAGCAATGCCACCGCCTAATGCTTTGACTCGTTCAAGATTGCGTTCAGAAATTGTTTCAGCATGGTCAAAGAACCAATGCAGTCCATTGAACGGGATTTCCCGATTGACTTGCTCAAATACATTCAAGAAGCGCGTGATGGACTCGTCATAAGTGGCATGCAGACGGAATGGCCAGCGATTCTGTGCGAGCAGCGTCACAACATTCCTCAATTCCGTTTCTAAAGAGTCAGCTAGATCTGGACGGGGTTTTAGGAAGTCTTCAAAATCTGCCGCTGAGAAGACTAGCATTTCACCTGCGCCATTCATACGATAGAAATCATCACCCTGACCCGGCTTAACAATTTTCGCCCAGCCTGAGAAATCCTCTAGTTCCTGTTTGGGGCGTTGCGTGAACAGGTTATAGCCAATACGAACTGTGAGCTCACCCCGTTTGTGCAGGTCTTCAATCACTTGATAGTCGTCAGGATAGTTCTGATATCCACCCCCAGCATCAATCACGCTGGTAATTCCAAACCGATTCAGTTCCCGCATGAAGTGGCGTGTGGAATTCAGTTGATGGTCGTAGGACAATTTCGGACCTTTCGCCAAGGTGGAATACAGGATCATGGCATTCGGTCTGGCAATTAACAGTCCGGTTGGGTTGCCGTAGCTGTCGCGTTGGATCTCACCTCCCAATGGGTTCGGAGTATCTTTGGTGTACCCGACTGCTCGGAGTGCCGCACGGTTTAGAAGAGCCCGATCATACAGGTGCAGAATAAATACAGGCGTGTTGGGGGCAATTCGATTAATTTCATCCAGCGTTGGTAGTCGTCGCTCGGCGAACTGAAACTCAGTCCAGCCACCGACAACCCGTATCCACTGATTAGGCGGCGTTCGGTCAACCTGTTCTCTCAACATCCGCAAGCCATCTGCTAGAGATGGTACGCCATCCCACCGCAATTCCAGGTTGTAATTGAGGCCACCGCGAATTAGGTGGATATGAGAATCATTGAGACCAGGAATAACAGTACGACGACTCAGATCAATTACTCTGGTATTAGCTCCTTTGTGAGACATCACCGCTTTGTCGGTTCCGACCGCGACAAAGCGCCCGTCTTTAATCGCGGTAGCGGAAGCAAAGGAGCGGCGCTCGTCCTGTGTGGCAATTCGACCGTTGAAGAGAATGATATCGGCGTTGGTGTCGTTACTGGCAAGTGTGTTAGCGTTCATGCGATTTACTCCTAAAAGGTACGAGGAAGCCCCAACCGCAGTAGCCAGTTGTAAAAAACGTCTGCGGCCATTCGTGAGAGGTTAAGACAATATTCATTTTGTCAATTAGGAATTATGCTGAAAAGTGAGTGAAAAACAAAGTATTAAACTAAGCTTAGTACTGACTTTTCAGCATCAAAGTGAATCATGAGTCATTTGGTTACGCCATTGCTGCCACAAAAATTATGTTTCCTACCACGTTTTTGGTAGTATTTTTAAGTTTTTTTACTTATTGACAAAATTACCATAACCTTAACCTATCACGGTTGGTCTGCGGCTTGCTTGAGGGTGACTACTCATAATTCCTCCACTTGACGAAGGTGTTGATATCAAGAAAGAATGGATGCAGCGCTTAAACTTAGGAAGCCGGATACAGCCATTGGCGAAACAACTGCGTCAAACGCGGCATGATCAAATAAGTGAGAAAGGCTACGACGAGTCCAGTTGTGATCAATTGATTGAGCAATACAGGTAACTTGGACAGAAATGGTGCTAGTAGACGACTGAGAATCGCAAGAGTGATAAACACGCCCAGCCATGTCACTAGTGCCATTTTGTAACGAGGTGGGGGAGCCTTGAGGGGCTTGTTGGGCAGGGTGAACCAGGTTTCTAATCCAGTGAGAGTTTGCACTTCTTCCGGTTTTTCAATCAGCGGTCGCAATCGTTCAATCCATTCTCGCCGCACATCAGACTCCAGCCACTGTTTGAGGTTGGTGTACCGATCAAACCTGAGAATTGCTACATATTCAGGATGGGCGTGATCGCAAGGTTGAATGATACTTACACCCCTATGTCCCTTAAACTTCTTGGCGGCGGCAATAATTCCACGTAACCACTCCTCATACCCCTGCTCACGCCCTGGTCGGACAACATGAGAGATAATGGCTGTAACCTGCTGACTTTCTTCATCCGTACCGATTTCAAGAGGCTCTTCCAACATAAATGCGACCTTTCGTAATGTTGCGGCGGTGTACACAAACTCAATATTGGTAATGCCCATAAACCTAACAATCAGCCGTAGATAGGGCATTTGCAGATCATAAGCAGGGGCAGGGCTGCCCTCAGGATAGGTGCCTCCCTGTGACAGAATAAACAACCTCTCATCTGCAACCCGGTAGATTTCTACTGCTTCACGGCATAACTGGTCATCAGATTTTTGTAATCAGGAATGTAACCTGCCAACAGATTACCTAAACCTGTGACATCATTACGCCAGTCACGATGCAGCTCACACGCAACGCTGAACCAGTTTACTAATTGAATTCCAGCACGAGACATACGCTCCCAAGCGGCGTAGCGGCAAGTTTCATCAAATGTGCCAGACGCATCAGTGACGACAAAAACGTCATAACCGGCTTCGATCGCTGACAGAGCACAAAACGCGACACAAACATCCGTGACGATCCCAGCGATGATCAATTGTTTTCGACCCGTCTGAGCTACCGCCTTAACGAAATCTTCATTGTCCCAGGCGTTGATTTGTCCGGGGCGAGGAATATATGGAGCATCAGGAAACTTCTCTTTCAGTTCGGGCATGATAGGACCATTCGGACCTTGCTCAAAACTGGTCGTCAAAATCGTCGGAAGACCAAAAAACTTGACTGTACTTGCCAGCGCTAGCACATTATTTTTGAAGTCGGCGGCACCAAAATCACGCACGAGTGAGAACAGTCCAGTCTGGTGATCGACCAGTAGAGCCGCAGCATTATCTTTATCCATACGGTTGTACTTGAACGTAGACATAAAGTATCTCTCCTAATTGAGTATTAGTGAATGAATTTGTTGCAGGATGGAATCAGGGATAAGAGAGTATCTGTCCTTAACCTGCTCTTTGTCATAGCGGGGACGAAGACTGTGTTTAGAGAGGATTTCCCTCGCTAATCCTCTGGTGGCAATGGGATTTTACTATCAACCCGTGAAGATGGAGGAATTGCTGACCTGGACAGGTTTGCCGTCCGCTGGAGGGGTTGTTGCAAGGAGCTGAAGTTCCCATGCAAGAGCCACCGCACTAGCACCGCCATGCTCAAGAATAATATCTGATACATCCGCAGTTGTTTCTGTGCGTGCCCAGTCACGTTGCCATTCAGCAAGTACAGCCATCCAATTGATTGGAACTGCACCAGCTTGAACCATACGGCGAACAGCCATGTCATGAGCTTCCGCAGTAACACCGCCCGAAGCATCGGTAACGATGAATACTTCATAACCCTCACCAAGCGCCTGGATTGCTGGCATTGCCAGACAGATCTCGGTGTAAAGCGCAGCAAGTATAAGTTGCTTGCGGCCACTTTTCTTCACTACATCTGTAACGTTTGGATCTTCCCAGGTATTGATGAAAGTGCGGTTGATCGGTTTTTGATCAGGAAAAACATCCTGTAGTCCCTTAATGATATAACCCCCTCTTTCTTCAATTACTGTGGTCAGGATTGTGGGTACGTTAAACACCTTTGCCGATTTGGCAAGACCAATAACATTGTTAATGATCATCGTAGGTTCATGGCTGTTCAAGTTGGTGAACTGATAAGGCTGGTGGTCAATCAGTACCAGGATGCTATCTTCTGGACGAAGCAGTCCTTCTAGGCCGATTTTTGGATTTTTAGACATCGCTATAAGTCTCCATTCAATGTTTGCTTTACAGACATACCCTGTACGCGTTCAGGGGTCACTTCAGTCCGAAACCGCCGCTTGCTTCAATGTACTGACCTGTAACCCAACCTCCATCCTCTAGGGCGAGAAAGGCTGCAACACTGGCAATGTCTTCAACCTTTCCGATTCGTCCAAGCACAGTCATAGATGAAATCGTTTCTCTCACCGTTGGATCTTGCAAAATTTTGGCATTAGCATCGGTATCTGTGTAGCCAGGAGCGATCGAGTTCACAGTAATACCCCGCTTACCTAGCTCACCTGCCAACACTAGAGTGAAATTATCGATCGCCGCTTTCGTCATCCCGTAAACTGCGATGTCTGAGAGAGGACGGCGTGAGGCTCCCGAAGAAAGATTAATGATTCTGCCACCATCACGGAGCCGGGGCAGAGTCATCTGAGTGATAAAGAAAGTGCCTTTGACATTGACGGCAAAGAGTCGATCAAACTCTTTTTCAGTTGTTCCCTCAACCGTCGTGAAGATTCCAATTCCGGCATTGTTGACGAGAATATCAAACTGGTTAGTTCCAGTCCGTTGAGTCAGTTCAACGTCGAGCTTGTCGTAAAACTTTTGAATCTCGGCGACCAAGCCAACATCTCCTTGCACTGCGAAGGCAGAACCACCATCGGCTTGAATCTCAGCAACGGTGGTTGCCGCTGCTTCAGCATCTCTAGCGTAATTGATCGCGACTAATGCACCCTCCTTCGCAAGGCGTTTGGCAATAGCTCGACCAATACCACGGCTAGAACCTGTAACCACAGCCACTTTGTCTTTCATAAAACCTTCTCCTTGGTTGATAGAAAAATTGCTTCTCCCACTTGTCTATCAAAGGTTAAATACTGTCAGAAGTCAGCAACATCATGACATCTGCATGAGCTAACACGACATCGGGGTGGCGTTGCAACGCCGTGTTATACTTCATGGCAAACTCATCGCCCAATTCATCGGGGCTGAGCAGTGTACGAATGTCACTATCGATCGCTTCAATTACCTCTGGTGTAACAGGTTCATCGGTATGAAGCAACTCATCGATTTGGAGAATCAATGCTGAGAGTCGATGCAACCAGGCAAACTGCTCATGACGAATCACCAGTTGTAGCAATTCACCTCTAGAAACTTGCCCTCGAACTTGCTGATAGGTAAGACGCTCAGTCTCTAGTAAAAGCTTGTGCAAACGCAGTAGTTTGATTCGTAACTCACTCAAGCGTTGATGTTGAGTAGATTGAAGTGTGTTAAGCATAAATCCGTCCCATCCTTCCTTCTTGGTAGTCGTTGATCGCCTGGGTAATTTCAGCTTCAGTGTTCATGACAAACGGACCGTAGCGCACGACTGGTTCGTTAAGCGGTACACCTGCAATCAGCAGAAGATCTAGAGGACGCTGAGCATCAGCAGGGTTGGAGATCACCACATCTTCTCCATCTTGAGAAAAGAGCACCATCTGCCCATCATCACCAGGCGCTGGCTCTGTCCCAAACAACCCAGACCCCTCCAGTACATAGACAAAGGCATTGTACTCTTTCGGTACAGGCTGGATCATCGTTGCCCCTGGTTGCAGTGTGAAGTGGAGGTAAATTATCGGCGTGCGCGTCTGAATGACGGCTTCTGCCCCTAACGCTTCTCCCGCAATTACCCGCACCGTCACAGACCTATCTTCGGTTTGAGCGACCGGAATCTGAGCCGTTGGAATTTCCTGATAGCGGGGCGGCATCATTTTGTCTCGTTGTGGCAGATTGATCCAGAGTTGAATGCCGTGGAGCCGTCCACCTGTTTGGGTAAACATTGACTCTGGCATCTCGGAATGCACGACCCCAGCACCTGCTGTCATCCACTGGACATCACCCGGATTGAGTAGCCCAGCGTGCCCCGCAGAATCTTTGTGTTCTAACCGTCCATCCAAGACATAGCTGACGATTTCAAAGCCCCGGTGCGGATGATCGGGTGCGCCTTTTGCCTGACCCGGCTTTAGATGAATCGGCCCCAACTCGTCGAGGAGGAGAAACGGGTCAAATTCAGAGAAGCTACTTTTGGGAAAGGGGCGACGGACAAGAAATCCGCCCCCTTCGAGTGTTTCAACGCTGTTGATTACTCCGGCAACGGTTCGAGATGTTTGAGTGGGGACAGTCATAGAATTACCTCTTCAGAACTAGACAGATATAGATATCATTTGAGCCTGATTCAACTGATGAATCACAGAGTTTTCTCACAAGTGAAAAATGCAGCAGGTCTTGTGTTCGGTGCATTATGCTGTCGCTAATACACCCTACTGGCTGATGTGTCTGTGCAAGATTGTGAGAATGCTCCAAGGATTAGGTCGGTTTTCTCCTGTTTCAATCAATATTGACCTTCAGCACACAATCAAACTCCGATCCGTTTAGCAATTACCAGTGCCGCAAAGCCAATCTAATTTTCCATAAATTGCAGCACGATTTTGCCCAGTGTTCCTCCCTGCTCTAGACGCTGATGTGCCAGAACAACCTGATCCCAGGGCAATACTGAATCAATTACTGGGCGAAGCTGATGACGCTCGATTAGTTTTGTCAAAGCCTCTAATTTTGCTCGGTACTGGGGTGAAAGAACAAAATGAATCGTCAGATTCTTACCCCATGCTTCAAGAAGTGATTGCGGTATTGCAATGTCTACAATGCTGATAAGCCTACCGAAGGGACGAATGATTCCTAGACTACGCTGAATTGTTTCTCCGCCGATCGTATCTAGAACTAAATCCACACCCAGTCCATTTGTTGCTTGATGAATGACTTCTACGTAATCTTCATTTTTGTAATCAATCACTCGATCTGCGCCCAGCTCTGTCACGAAATCTCGGTTTCTAGAACTACAGGTCGCAAAGACGTATGCCCCTGTCGCTTTGGCGAGTTGAACTGCGATCGAACCAACTCCACCCGCACCCGCATGGATGAGAACTGTTTCACCAACTTGTAGATTGCCCCTGGTCACTAGACAATCCCAAGCAGTTCCGCCTGCAAGCGGAAAAGAAGCTGCCTCAACGTGCGATAGATTTGCAGGCTTCAATGCAACAATTGCTGCATCAGCCACATGATACTGAGCGTAGCTACCGAATTCTCCAAAAACTTGCGGCGAGTAATATACGTTGTCTCCTACCTTGAAATCAGTCACAGCTTCGCCAATTGCCTCAATCACCCCTGAAACATCGACTCCAAGGATGGCGGGTAATCGAACCAGTTCCTTGTAATCACCACGACGAGTTTGGTAATCGACTGGGTTAATCGAGGTTGCACAAACTCTGACTAACACCTGATTCGCCTTCAGTGTTGGTATGGGAACAGTTTGAATCTCAAACTTGTCAGCATCACCAAACGCAGTTAATACGGCTGCTTTCATAGATTCCATCTGTGCCAACTCTCCTTGATTTAGAATAAACAGTGACGGGATTTCATCGACAACCAAACGCCTTTGATATTGACATTCATAGTGCGATCATATTCAGCTTCTGTTTGCTCAATCAATGAGGGATTTTCGCCAACCGTTCCTGCATTGTTAAAGGCAATATCTAACCGACCTAAAACGTTAACCGTCTTATCAATCATTGCCTCAACATCGGCTTCTTTCGTGACATCTGCTTGCACAAAGATAGCCTCTCCGCCAGCTTCCTGAATCAATCGAACCGTTTCTTCACCTTCATCCATTCGACGACCCACCACCACCACCTTTGCTTGTTGTTGGGCATAAGCGATCGCCGTTGCTCTACCGATTCCCGATGTGCCTCCCGTCACTAACGCCACTTTATCCTGAAGTATCATCCTGTTTCTCCTGTTTCAATCAATAAACACAATTGCAAATTCTGCTGCTAGTCGCGCCCTGCCACAATAATCTTTTCTGCTAAACCGATCGGGTTAGAAAACATTACCTCGTGACTACCGGGCATTTGTACAAGCCGAAATAGCCCCAAGCGGTTAGACATTCTCGGATGCCAACCCCACTGTTCGCCTTGAGGGAGGACATTATCTTCTGTACAGTAGAGGTAACTTTTAGGAATGGGCAGCGAGTAAAACTGCTTCAAGTCCAGCTTGTCAAGGAACGGTTGATACGGTTCAGGGGATAATTGTGCGTAACTCGATCGAGCCAGGTCGAGGTCGGCATCGTTGATAAACGCTTCTCGCCAAACCTCAGAAGGCAGCATCATCGTATTATCGTCCGATTCTCTCGCTAGCTTGTCGAATAACGCTTGAGAGTCGGGTGGGATGTTATCTGTGAGGCGATCGCCATCATTGAGGACAAATGCATTGAAGAAGATCAGCCGTTTAATACGATCGCTAACCGCTTCAGCAACTTTCGCAATAATTGTTCCGCCAAAACTATGTCCTAGTAAGACAATATCCGTTAGGTCTTTGCTAACAATATAATCAACGATCGACTGTGTACATTGAGCATGGTTAACGTTCTTATTCACGCCTTTGCCATGACCTGCGATCGTCGGAGCAAACGCTTGATGCCCTTTCGCTTCTAGCTGTTTGATCACTTCGTTCCAAGCAGAACCCTCGTGCCATGCGCCGTGAACCAAGACAAAAGTTGACATAGAATTGCTCTTTAAAGTGATTCAGCGTTCTAATATTGACCTTCAGCACAAACTCAAACTAACTGTGTCGATCGCTACTTGGTCGCAACGTTTCGCACCGCTGATCGACTACTGCGCTACATACCCACCATCTACCATCAACGTTTCACCTGTTACGAACGATGCCATATCAGATGATAAAAACAGGACTGCATTTGCAACTTCAAGCGGTGTTCCAACTCGTCCGATCGGGTGAAGTCCTGCCAAGTAAGCTTTGGCTTCATCCTGAGCGGATTCAAACATATCTGTTGCGATAGACCCTGGTGCAACGACATTGATGCGAATACCTGCTTTGGCATATTGGAGCGCAGCGGCTTTTGTTAAGCCTACTACTGCATGTTTACTCGCGGTGTAGAGGGGGATACTAGGAAGTGCAACCACTCCAACCGCAGATGCCGTATTGACGATGCACATAGTGCCGCCAGAGGCGAACGAACCACTTCCCTGTTTCAACATCTGAGCGATCTCATGCTTCATCGACAACCAAACGCCTTTGACATTAACGTTCATCGTGCGCTCGTATTCCGCTTCTGTTTGCTCAATCAATGAAGGATTTTCGTCGGCCGTTCCTGCATTATTAAAGGCAATATCCAGCCGACCAAAAACGTCAACCGCTTTATCAACCATTGCTTTAACATCGGCTTCTTTCGTGACATCTGATTGCACAAAGATAGCCTCTCCGCCAGCTTCCTGAATTAATCGAACTGTTTCTTCACCTTCATCAATTCGACGACCAACTACCACTACCTTTGCTTGTTGTTGGGCATAAGCGATCGCTGTTGCTCTACCGATTCCTGATGTGCCGCCTGTAACTAATGCCACTTTATCTTGCAGTATCATTCTGTTTCTCCTGTTTTAATTTCATCAGTTTGTATCGGGTAAGCTTGTCTCAGCAACTCAGTGACTTCTTGCGCGATCGCAATCAGGGCAAGATTAACTGAGGAGTCCTGAAAAGAATCAGTCTGAGGTGTACCTTCATGCCCAGGATTATTCTTGCCTTGTACTAGTGAATGCGTCATAGAACTATCCTCAATGAAACACTGATTTGTAATTGACTAAATCAATACCTAGGAATTCAGTTGTTGGCATGGTAACTGTTGTCATGATTCAAAAAGTGGCAATTTTGTTCAGTGAAACAGGCAAAATCCTAGCCATCAAAATTAGATAACTTACAGCACTTACAGACAAGTCAGATATGAATTGGGAGCAGAGATCGGGGAACTTAACGACTTGCAGCAATCATGGCAGCCATTAAGACCGTCGTGTTCCAGCGCTCGGTATACCGAATTCCATTGATAAACAGGGCTGGGGCAGTCGTCACTCCACTCTGCATTCCGCCTTCAATATCTTCGTTGATATGATCGACATGCACTTGCTTAGACAATTCTTTGAGAAATTGAGGAATGTCAAGCCCTAAATCATTGGCGTACTCGACAAGATAACCATTCTCCAACTTTTGTTGATGGGTAAATAAAGTATCATTCATTAACCAAAACTGTCCTTGGGCAGCGGCGGCTTCGGCAGCTTGGGCTGCCCGTTGAGCATGAGGATGAATTTGTGTTTGCGGAAAATGGCGGAAGATAAAGCATAAATAATCCTCTCCTAAAGAAGCACTAAGCTCCCGTTTAATCACTTTAATCAGCTTGTAAACGTCTGCACTTCTAGGGCATTGATAGTCTCCATACATCACCAGTACTACCTTGGCACTCAGCACACCTTCCATCCAATCTTGGGTTGAAGGCAAGACAAGTAAGGAACTGTGGCTGCGATCGTCGTTCATCTTTCTACATCTGCATCAAGCATGGAACCTTGCAATTAACTTGCTCAATTCATTGCCTGCATAACTGTTTGCATAAATTCAATATAGGCGATCGCCTTCAAGCCGTCGTCTATAACGAGTTAAAATTTTTACCGTACAAATTGATAGAACAACCACACCATCGTGGAGTAGAAAGCTGGTTCTAACTTACAGCAATTTTCAGGTAAATAGACCACAGTGGTTGAACCAACCGAAGGCATCATCTTCGGTAATGTAATTTACAGCAAGAGCCATTGCTTGGTCGAGTGATTCAGGGGTACGTGCCTCACA